>Ga0209344_10001877_pt1 | contig 25371 bp, 22 predicted proteins | sample Cruoilmetagenom6_FD_187293 | JGI IMG/M metagenome (GOLD analysis project Ga0209344, IMG submission 187293) | Oil polluted marine microbial communities from Coal Oil Point, Santa Barbara, California, USA - Santa Barbara Oil Seep Sample 6 (SPAdes)... | ecosystem: Environmental > Aquatic > Marine... | reverse complement strand
GCTGAGTGGCCGCAAGGCGATGCGGATGATCAGTATTTGCTTGATGCCTTACAACAACGTGGTATCGCGGCGCAGTGGCAGATTTGGCAAATGTCGGAGCATCTGCCGGCTTATGACCTGTGTTTAATCCGCTCCGTGTGGGATTATCATTTAAAACCACAGGCTTTTTTACAGTTTATACAAGATTATTCAGCACACACACCGGTGCTTAATCCTGCGAATGTGGTTGTATGGAACAGTGAAAAAACCTACCTCAGAGAATTACAGAAAGCCGGATTGCCGGTAGCGGAAACCCATTGGATAGATCAGTTACCACAGCCAGATGATTTTGTGCAGCTATTAAGCACGGTCGATACGGAAGAATGGTTTTTAAAGCCGATTATTGGTGCTGATGCCTCCGGAACGCTGCGTTTTAAAGCGGACAGGGCCGGCACAGATTCGGCGATGAATCATTTACAACAGCAGCTTGCTCATTCTGGCATGATGTTACAACCATTCTTACCCTCGGTGGCCGATGAAGGTGAGTTATCGGTCATCTATGTGGGTGAACAGTTAACCCATGCAGTGATTAAGAAGCCTCAAAGGGGCGACTATCGGGTACAAGACACCTTTGGTGGTGTCGATTGTGCCTATGATATCCAGGCAGATGAACGGGCTGTTGCAGACCAATGCATGGCTTATTTATGGCGTCGCTTTGGACCGCTCTGTTATGCCCGTTTGGATTTCCTGCGTAACCTGTCCGGGCAGTGGGTCATTAATGAAGTGGAGCTGATTGAACCGTCTTTATTTTTTAGACATTGTCCGCAAGCCGCACAAGCTTTAGCTGATTATATTGTGCAGAATTTTCATTACAAGCAGACATAAAAAAACCCCAAGCCATCGGCTCGGGGTTTTAAACAACATCGGGTTGTTTGGACGCTGATTTACATCATGCCGCCCATACCACCCATGCCGCCCATACCACCCATGCCACCCATATCAGGGCCGCCGGCATCATCTTGCGGAAGATCCGCAATCATGCACTCAGTGGTAATCATTAAGGCAGCCACAGATGCGGCGTGCTGTAAGGCACTGCGGGTTACTTTGGCAGGATCTAAGACGCCGTCTTCGATCATGTCAACGTATTGGCCGGATGCGGCATTGTAACCGTAATTGCCTTTGCCTTTTTTCACTTCGTTAAGCACCACTGAATCCTCTTCAGCACAGTTTTTAACGATTTGACGTAACGGCTCTTCCATACTGGTTAAGGTGATGGCGATACCGATGTTTTGGTCTTCGTTGTCACCTTTGAGGTCTTTAATCGACTGTTGGGCGCGAATCAATGCCACGCCACCGCCGGGAACCACACCTTCTTCAACCGCTGCACGGGTTGAGTGTAAGGCATCTTCGACACGGGCTTTTTTCTCTTTCATTTCCACTTCTGTGGCGGCACCAACTTTAATCACCGCAACACCGCCGGCCAATTTAGCCACACGTTCTTGCAGTTTTTCTTTGTCGTAATCGCTGGTCGCGTCTTCAATTTGCTTACGCACTTGATTAACACGGGCATCGATTTCTTTGGCATCGCCGGCACCATCAATGATGGTGGTGTTGTCTTTGTTAACCTGGATTTTCTTGGCAGAACCTAAATCATCCAATTCAACTTTATCCAATTGCAAGCCAACTTCTTCAGAAATAACAGTACCGCCGGTTAATACGGCGATGTCTTCTAACATGGCTTTACGACGATCACCGAAACCTGGGGCTTTAACAGCACAGACTTTAACGGTACCGCGCATGTTATTAACCACCAAAGTGGCCAGGGCTTCGCCTTCAATATCTTCAGCGATGATGAATAATTTTTTACCGGTTTTGGCAACCGCTTCTAAAACAGGTAACAGCTCACGGATATTTGAGATTTTCTTGTCGTGTAACAAGATAAACGCATCATCCAATTCAGCGGTCATGGTTTCTTGATTAGTGACAAAGTAAGGTGATAAGTAGCCACGATCGAATTGCATGCCTTCAACCACATCCAATTCGTTTTTCAAACCGGAGCCTTCTTCAACCGTAATGACGCCTTCTTTACCGACTTTATCCATGGCATCGGCAATGATTTTACCCACTGATTCATCGGCATTGGCAGAAATGGTGCCCACTTGTGCAATGGCTTTAGAGTCAGAGCAAGGTGTGGCTTGTTTCTTAATGGCTTCAACGGCATGTTCAACGGCTTTGTCGATACCACGTTTTAAATCCATGGGGTTACGACCTGCAGCCACGGCTTTTAAGCCTTCGCGAACGAACGCCTGGGCTAAAATGGTGGCTGTGGTGGTACCGTCACCGGCCACGTCATTGGTTTGCGAGGCCACTTCTTTGACCATTTGCGCACCCATGTTTTCGAATTTGTCTTCTAACTCGATTTCTTTAGCAACAGACACACCGTCTTTAGTAACGGTTGGCGCGCCAAAGCTTTTTTCCAAGACCACGTTACGGCCTTTAGGACCCAAAGTAACTTTAACTGCGTTGGCTAAAAGGTTTACACCACGAGCCATTTGGGCGCGGGCATCTTCTGAAAATTTGATTTCTTTTGCACTCATAATTTAGTTCTCCTGTTAACCAATGATTCCAATAATGTCTTCTTCTTTCATGACGACGAGTTTTTCGCCTTCAATCTTGACTTCGTTGACACTGTATTTGTCTTCAAATAAAACTTTGTCGCCCACTTTAACTTCAAGCGCTTTGGTTTCGCCGTTATCTAACAGTCTGCCGTTACCAACCGCCAACACTTCACCGATAACTGGTTTTTCAGTGGCAGAATCTGGTAACACAATGCCACCGGGAGAGGTGGTTTCTTGTTCCACGCGTTTAACAATCACGCGATCATGTAAAGGACGTATATTCATTGATTGAACTCCTCAAAAATGATAATAAATGGTTTTAATATTTCTGCGCACCGAGCCTTAATGGTCAGTGCGCTTAGATGGTTGACATATTGGGTTGCCGGCTTTTTAATTCAAGTGGCAATTGAAAAAATTTTAACTCCGTAAGCCCCAGCCTTTGTGAAGGATTAACAGAGAAAAACCGCCTAAGATTATTACGAAGGTCAATATCAGGCCATAGGCCACATAAACATTGATATCAGAAACACCGAGAAAACCGTAGCGAAAGGTGTTGACCATGTAGAGTACCGGGTTGATTTTTGATACCCCTTGCCAAAATTCAGGTAGCAAAGAGATGGAATAAAATACCCCACCCAAATAGGTTAACGGGGTCAGAATAAAGGTCGGGATAATGGCAATGTCATCAAACTTTTTAGCAAATGCTGCATTGATAAAGCCGGCCAATGAAAACACAATAGAGGTGAGTATCACTGTAGATATAACAATCCAAACATTATGGATTTGAATTTTGGTGAAAAATAAGGATACGCCGATGACAATGATGCCGACAGCGATACCCCGAAATAAACAGCCGCCTACATAACCAACCAGAATAGCCCAATTAGGCATCGGTGATATTAAAAGCTCTTCGACGTGTTTGGCAAACTTAGCGCCGAAAAAAGACGACACCATATTGCCGTAAGAGCTGGTAATCACCGCCATCATCACTAAGCCGGGCACAATAAAGGACATGTAATCAAAGCCGTCCATCTCACCAATGCGCGAGCCGATTAAATTACCAAATATAATGAAATATAAGGTCATGGTTATGGCAGGCGGCAGTAAGGTCTGGGTCCAAATTCGGATAATCCGGTTAACTTCTCGTCGCATCAGTGTTTTGATGCCGACATAGGTTGAATGACTCATGATAATGCTCCTTTATCGCCGGTCATGGCGACGAATAACTCTTCTAAACGGTTGGCTTTATTGCGCATTGAAATCACCCGATAACCGCCATCATCCAAGATTTTTATCACCGAATTTAAGCATTCACTTCTGGCAATAGATAATTCAATCGAGGCGTCGTCTTTTAATGTGGCGTTTAATTTTTTTAATAACGAATCAGTCGGTATTTTATCCAGGTCAAATATAAAGGTCTCGATATCAAGTGTTTTAATGAGCTCTTTAATGGTGGTGTTCTTAACAATTTCACCATGATCAATAATGGCAATATTTTTGCATAGCTGCTCAGCTTCTTCTAAATAATGAGTGGTCAAAATGATGGTGGTACCGGTGGCTGCAATGTCTTCTAAAAAAGCCCACATAGAACGGCGAATTTCAATATCAACACCGGCGGTGGGTTCATCCAATATCAGTAATTTGGGCTCGTTAACCATGGCTCTGGCAATCATCAAACGGCGTTTCATACCACCTGATAAACCACGTGATACACTGTCTCGCTTATCCCATAATTGTAATTGTTTGAGATACTTTTCAGTTCTTTGTTCGGCTATTTTTTTAGGTATGCCATAAAAACCGGCTTGGTTGCAGATAATATTAAAAGGTGTTTCAAAGGTATTAAAATTAAACTCTTGTGGAACCAGCCCAATCATGGATTTAACCGCTTGCCGATCATTGTCTAAATCTTTACCAAAGACAGTGACGGTGCCTGAGGATTTATTGACTAAAGAGGAGACAATACCAATTAAAGTCGATTTGCCGGCACCATTGGGTCCCAATAGTGCGAAGATTTGTCCGGCTTCTACATTGAGATCAATACCTTTAAGCGCTTGGGTGCCGTCATCGTAGGTTTTGACTAAATTGTTAACTTCGATTGCGTAACTCATAAAACTGTTTATCTCGGTTGAAAAAGTACCCATTCATCCACATACTGATGTCAGCTAAACTTAACTGATGATTATGGAACCCGAGTACAAAAAATACATTTGTGTCGTTTGTGGCTTTATCTATGATGAAGCCGAAGGTTGGCCGGAAGATGGTCTGCAACCCGGCACCCGCATGGAAGACATTCCTGACACCTGGATGTGTCCCGATTGCGGCGTCACTAAAGAAGATTTTGAGCTTCTTTAATGTGAACTTCTTTTAGCTTAATGTTCACAGCTCGCAGTGTGTTCGTGTTTAACACAACCACAATGCCGGTAGTTTCGCCAATGGGCGACCACCATTAAACTACCCCCGACCACGTACATCGCTGATTCCAGCCAGATACCGGTCCAAGGTTCTGTGACAATGGCCAAAATTAAAAACCCCAAACCGGCTGACGAGTAAATTAATACCCGGCCATCACGATGTTGTTTCCAGCCGTGGGTAATTGACCAGACCGCCAAAGCCGCAATAACGGTAAACCAAAACCAGCCATGACCAATGTGCGCCCAGTCGGGCAATATCACTGAAACACTCAATAATATTGGAAATAATGCACAATGCACAGCACACAAGCCGGAGATTAATATTCCGAGTTTGTCAGCGGTTGGTTTGATGTTTGTTTGCGTCATTGTAAAAGGGCTTAATCTAAGGGCGTAATGATACCAGATATGGGCGTCATCTGTCGTTAATCAAGTCACCAAGAAAACCCGAATCTGAGTCAAAATACCAAATCGGTGAATGACAGCTAACTGAAAGCCCACCTTGAGATTCCCAATTCTTTGGACAAGCGTGTAAAATAAGCTGTTTAATCCGAATGAAATAAAGTGATGACCATGGATGCCAACCATTATCCCGATGAAATAAAACAGTTTGATCAACAAGCGGCCTTTTGGTGGGACCCTGAAGGTCCCTTTAAAACCTTACATCACATCAATCCGGTGCGGATTGCCTATATGCAATCGATGGTGGCGTTTAAAGATAAAAAAGTACTGGATGTGGGTTGTGGCGGCGGTGTCTTAAGTGAAGCTTTGGCGGCCTTGGGTGCGCAGGTCACCGGTCTGGATTTGGCGGAAAAGTCCTTACAAACAGCCAAATTACATTTGCTTGAGTCAGGTTTGGATGTTGATTATCAGCAACAAGATGTAGCGACTTTCAGCGAAGCCAATCGAGAACAATTTGATGTGGTCTGCTGTTTGGAAATGCTTGAACATGTGCCTAATCCAAAAGCCATTATTACGGCCTGCTTAAAAGCCTTAAAACCCGGCGGCTGGTTATTTTTGTCGACCTTAAACCGGACGCCGAAAGCCATGATGCTGGGTATTTTTGCCGCAGAGCATGTGCTGAAATTAATTCCTAAAGGTACCCATCATTTTGAGCAATTTATTAAACCCTCTGAACTGGTACAAATGCTGAATGACACCGATACTGAGATTAAAGACATCAGCGGTATGCGTTATAACCCCATCACTAAAACCGCTGTCATTGATGAGAGCGATTTAGACATTAATTATCTGATGGCGATTCAAAAGAACGCCCCTGGATTGGATACTGAGTAACGATGGCTTATCGAGCAGTGCTGTTTGATTTAGACGGTACCTTAATTGATACCGCCACCGATATGCTATTGACCTTGAGCCAGTTGGCCGAAGAACATCAGCAGCCCCATAATATCAATATTGAAGATTACCGTGGTTTTATTACCCATGGTTCAGCGGCGCTGATTGAATCCATATTTGGCCGGCCACCGCAAGCAGAGCGCGATCGCTTACAAAAACGTTATTTAGATTTATACCAACAAAACCTCAACAGCAACACCCATTTGTTTGCCGGTATGCCAGAATTGCTTAATCATTTAAATGAACTGAACATCCCCTGGGGGATTGTCACCAATAAGCCCGCCTGGCTGGCTCGACCGATTGTGTCACATCTGCCTGAATTGGCCGAAAGCCGGGTTCTTATTTGCGCCGATGAAGTGGGTCATTCAAAACCCCACCCGGAACCGATTGAACAGGCCCTCAACGCCATGCAAATGGAGGCTGAAGAAACACTTTATTTGGGTGATGCTGAAAGTGATATTGTGGCCGCACACGCCGCCGGTACCCACTCCGCCATTGCGCTTTGGGGTTATCTTCATGACCATGATGAACCCGAACAATGGCAGGCCCATCATTGTTTTGAATCACCACTTGAATTGATGCAATTATTAGAAAAGTCCTGAATACATCTCAGTTTCATTTAATTTTTACCCAAATTAATTCATTCCGTATTACAATAAATACCATTGAAACCCAAATAAAAGCCACCAATTAGATGATATAAGTCGATTGCGACTTTTTTCTTTATGCCATTATTTTTTTTAAGGAAGACGAGAACTACCGTGAGTCAATTACCGAACATCGTAATCTCCAAGACTGATGCTAAACGCTTGGAAGATTTATTGGACGCCGTGACCGGCGATAATACACCCATCGCCGATGCTTTGGATGCTGAAATCAGCCGGGCCGATATTGTCGAGTCTAAGGACATACCGACGGATGTGGTGACCATGAATTCAAAGGTCAAGTTTAAGGTCTTATCCAGTAATGAAACGTTTTGTCTAACGTTAGTTTATCCCAAAGACATGAAAGACAACGGCGAGACCATTTCTATTTTAGCCCCAGTCGGCAGTGCCTTACTGGGTCTTAAAGAAGGCGAAACCATTGAGTGGTCAAAACCCGGCGGCGGTACCCTCAAAGTACAAATAGAAGAAGTGGTTTATCAGCCTGAACGCGCCGGGGAGTTGCACCGTTAAGCACTCATTATCTAAGATTGCTCGATAAAATCAAGGACAAGTGGAAAACCAATCCGAGGCGTTACCTGACTCAAGCCCGTCAGCAAAAACAGGATCGGAACGCAGCGTTCTTTTGTATAGATTGGTGCCATCTGAGCCGACTCTTGGCCCCGCAAAAAATCCCATATCGGTGTCGTGTTGTCCCTGGCTATGTCGAACCACGCAACCATCAACCGGACCACCGACACCGTCAAAGGGGAAATTATTGTCGATTGAAGGCGGTAGTGGAATTTGTGAATGGGTATCAACGATATAATAATCTCCCCAAAGAATATGGTTTTCCATCGGCTTGTTGTTCTCATCTAAGACAGTGATGATGTCGGAACCTTGAAAGTTAAACTGACTGCCGTTGTTGTTAATAGCCGCCATCAGATCGTTATTGAAATTAATAATATCCTGTTCATTAAAAGACAACATTTTGGCATTGCCGTTAGCATTATAAGTGAATGTGATACCGTTACCGTTGAAAGAGCCGGCGGATTCTTTAACAAAAGTAAAGCCTCCCGGTGGTGTCTGTTGCTCAATATTGACACAAGAAGGGGTTAGTGTGTGTGGTGCGGTATCAAAGCGACAGGATCTGACCATGCCGTTGCTTTGTTGAAACACAGTCCGAATATAGCGTTGGCCCCAATTGCTGACCAGTGGTTCTCTGATGGCGCCATCAAAAGGGCCGCTGGAATTATAACGACCATAAAAGGTATAACTGGCACCGCCATTATTGGATTTAAAAAATTCAGTTTCACCATCGGTCAAATCATGGGTGCCAATAAAAAAGCCATCCTGGGTGGCGGCACAGTTGGTGTTATCAAAGTTATTGGTGACAGTATCAGGCAGTGTTGATTTGGACCAACTGCTGCCGTCATAGCGGGCCACTTCGACATTAAAATCTTTAATATAGGGGACCACAAAGGTATTGCCATCGGTACACGGACTGCCTAAAGCAAATAAGGTGCTGGTGTTTTCAAGCGCCGTTGATGTTATACCTGTGCCATCGTACGGTGCTGGTATATTAACGACATCCAATCGGTTGTTGGTGCCATCATTCCACAAGATAGCGGCCCACATATCAGGATCAATCGGGGTACCGTCACTCCATACTATATTCTCTAAAGGCGCTTCATTAAAAATCGGAACCTGGCTCCAGTCACCGTTATTGCTGTTTGCATTGAACGGAATGACCGTGAGCGCGGAAAAAATAAGTAAATAGGTTTGTTTAGACATGGCATCACCTGATATTGTGGTTGTGTTAAATATAGAGGCGCTAAAGGCATCAAGATAACGCCAATTATTTTATTTTTTATCGATGATGCTCGGTTTCGATGCCTTGAAAACCCGGACGATTGGTATGATAAAGTTTAAAACCGCCTGTATAATAATTAATCATGAATTTAAATCAAATCACTTTACCGGTCAGCGACCTTAAAAAAGCCATACGGTTTTATCAGCAATTGGGTTTTATTCTGATTGTGGATTCACCCCATTATGCCCGCTTTGAATGCCCTGACGGTTATGCCACCTTATCACTGTCATTGGAATCAGAAGCGTTTAAAAATGGTGCTGTTATTTATTTTGAGCATGAAAATCTGGATGAATGGGTCGCGCAACTTAAATCCAAAGGAGTGGTTTTTGATCAAGATCCCAGCGACCAATCTTATCTCTGGCGTGAAGCCATTCTGCACGATCCCTCGGGCAATAAAATTAAGCTCTATTGGGCGGGTGAAAATCGACGCTTCCCGCCCTGGCGAATTGATAAAGCAAACCCATAGAGCTCAAATAGACTCAGCTATGGGGTAAGCTCAAAACCATCGATAAATATAATATCCGGATTGCCGGTGTAAAAGCGAACATCCAGCCGTTTAATATTGCCTTGATGATCCGCTACTTCGGCGCGAATATGGCGTTCTGTTGTATCAATCGGCAAGGCGGATGTGAGGGAAATCTGGTAAATGCCATCTCCACTGTTAACCGCTAATCCACTTAATTCGCTTTCTGCGGGTAAATTATTGACCATAAAATTGGCTTTAATCGACAGCGTGGATAAATCGATTCCGGAATTGGCATCTGCCAGACCCAATCGAATCATAGCGACCGGCGTCGCGTTAAAATTAGGACGCGGTAAGCTGATGGATAAGGTCGGTTTTAAATCATCCAAAAACCAGCCAAAACCGGGATTACCCCGAACTTCAGCGGTATCAATAGGCGCCCCCAAATCAATCCAGCGGGCGATGGTCATTTTCTGGTCATTGCTTAAGCCGCTCATGCCACCGGTCGGGTGCGCAGTACTGGGGATAAAATCTAAATCAGCCAAATTTGGATTGGCGCCGCCCGGGATTGAGGCGGCGTCACCCGGAATGGTGGCGGTGGGGTGATCGCTGTTCAGCCAGCCATCCAGGCGCACACCAAAAACTTTCCAGGTGAGTAGGCTGCGCCGACTTTGGAATTTACGGATATAACGGCTGGCATTGGTTTGTCGCCAAACACCATTATGAATCACCGGCGGATAACCATAATCAGCCGATTCATCTTTGGCTAAGCGGCGGTAATCGCCGGGTAAATGATCCTCCAGGCTGTGGTCGCTTAAATTCAGATTACCGGCATTTTGATTGCCGTTATGACAACTGACACAATGGTTTTCCAGAATCGGCCGGATGTCCTGATAGAACTCCACATCCACGACTTTTTCAGGTTTATTCTCTAATTCATTCTCGCCTTGATTATTAACCTTGATGAAAGGTGTGGTTTTCGACAAATCCCAAACCGGATAATCAGGCAAACTGGCAGCAGTACCGGCAAAATCCATAGGTTGTTGACTGTGGGCATGACAGCCACCACAATCGGTGCGCACTTCTCCGGGTCTGACCTGATGCCAGGTTTGTGACATATTCAGCACCATGCCTTTGCGGTCCAGGGTTTGAAAGGTAAAGGGGGTGTCAGCCGGAATTTTGACCAGAAAACTGGTGTCCGGATTGCCTTCAGCATCTAAAACCGGGCTGCCGTCGGGATTTTCCTTACGCACCGGTATTTCGCCCATAATACGCAACCGTTCATTGGCGTGGTTATAGAAATCCGTGGAACCGCTGGGGGCGTAATTGGGCCCATATCGACGGTGGGTATTGGGTTCCATGGCCAGTAAACGTATCGCCCAGATGTCACTGTTGTCGTATTTGCCGGCTTCGGCACCCTGCCAGGACCAATTACTACTGACGCGGTTTTGTGAGGTATTAAAGGGGTCTAAACCATCAAAATCATCTGAACCGCGTCCCGGAAAGGAGTCGCGTTTATAAAGACTACTTGAGCCGACCAGTCCATAGGGTGTACCGGCCGGTAGTTGGGTATTCAATTCGCCATCATTCGGCAACCAATCCCGTGTGGCCGGTTCCGGCGTGCCATGAATGGCCTGCCAGGGAACCACCGCCCGGGGCCAGGCTTCATTAAAATTGGGGTCGTTTTTAATCAGCACCAAATCTTCCGGTTGCCAAACTTGCGCTGTATTTTTAATGACATACAAACCCGCATCATAATAAGGAATGGTGGTGGGTCGGTTCAGATCATTGGCCGGGCCCGGTGACCAAACCGTCAGTAAATCATTATTCGGTGCCGCCGATGGCTGGGTAAATTTACCCACCCGATCAACGTTATTACTGCCGATGGGTGCGGCACTGTCGCCGGGATGGGTCATGGGCGTCACCGCTTGATAGCCATAAGGGGTGAAAGAAAACCGAAAAGGATACAAGCCGGTTTGTTGATTCACAGTCTGTTCAATCGGTGGATTTAATTCAGGATAGGGGCTGCCAAATTGTGGTTGATTGGCGGGCCTGTCAACGGGAAATTTGTACAAAGCCCCAAAACCATTGTTGTTCAGATTATAGTACTGCTCCACCACAATCTCACCGGATGAGATTTGGGTCATAAAGTGAAAGGCATTGGGTGAAGTCATGGCGCTGACCAAAGGCTGCCATTGTCGGCCATCGGGTAATATGGTCCAGATGGCCCATAATCGAAGGTCTCGAATCCCTTGTGTTTCCAGGGTAGAAAACATCAAACGACCATCATTTAAAATGGTTGGGTGTAAAGCACTGCCGATGGTCATCGGTGCAATGGCTTCGACATTAGAGCCATCCACATCCATCACATACAGCTGCATATTGGGGTTGGTGTACCCGCGTGGCGGCACAAAACCATTGCGGTTACTGGTAAAAGCCAGCTTATTACCCGGTAAGGGCATCGGGCCCAAATTTAAAATACCGTAACCCAATCGGTTATAGTCGCTACCCGGGTTTAAGGGATTGCTTTCATCCCAGTTACCGGCACCGGTGTTGGGAGTAAATTCGCCATGGGTTAACTGTTCGATTTGCCGGGTCTGCAAATGCATGCGGAAAATATCAGCACCCTGATAAGGTAAATTACCGCGCTGGGTGTTGAGATTACCGGGACTGACATCATGAAATAAACTGTAATAAACCCACTGGGCATCGAAGGAAATAACCGGATCGGTGACGCTGCAGACCTCACAATCGACCAAAATTTCTTCACTGCCGTCGGGGTGTAAAAGCATCAGATCAGCACCATAGTCCAATCGTCCGGGGTGCGCGATTTCCGGCCAAATGGTGTTAACTGCATCACCGAAGCGTGGCTGCTTCACATAGACAATGTCATAATTGACAACGGCTGATTGAGCCTTAAAACTCACAATCAGGGTCAGGCACGTTATTAATAATGTTTTCAATGGCATCAGTCTTCCTCTCAAGTATTTTAAACCAGAATAAAGTCACAAGCCCAAACTAAATGAGGAAGCGGTCACGTTTTATGAAATGTAACCATCAGGTGGTTTAAAAAGCACTTCTTAAAAGTGATGATTATTCGTCAATATTTATGACAGCGTCATCTAACTGTTCGGCTTGCTGGTTTTGTGCGTCAACATGGTTTAACAGATGAATGGCTTTTAACCACTGTTGAATCATATAAAGTTGTTCGCGCATAATATCTAAAACCAGTGTCATGGTAGTGAAAGAAATCTGGCCGCGCGAGCCGAGGTTCAGTAGTTTAACTTTAACCGCGTCATGGTCAGTTTTCACTTGGGCTTGTAGCTGGTCGAGATCGAAATCAGATAATAAATCCGGGTTCAGTAAAATACTGTCTTTGTATAGATTAATATCTAACTTGAAACTGCCTAATTCGGAATCATCAAAACGCTGATACTGGTGATAGATTGTATTGATGGCTTGGGCACAAGTCAGTAAATATTCGTCAATGCGTAATAATGAAACCAACTGTTTAGACGTGTTTTCTGATAGGGCATGCTGCTCAACCACCACAATAAACTCAGAAATTTGTTTTGATAAGTCGGTGATGATCCGGAGCTCTTCAGCCATAATTACGGGGGATTGAGTGACTTCAGTAAATTCAACTTGTGGCAAAGACTTGATTCGATCAGCATTATCTTTAAGCTCCAGAATCAAGGCGTCAATGGCCAAAGTAGGTGAAGCGGCAATCGAACTGTCCAGGTATTTGGCCTGAGTTGGTTTTGCCTCAAGTGCAGTAAAGCGCTGCTCTAAGAAATGTGCAAGCCTGCGGTTAAGTGGTAGAAAACACAGTACACCCGCGATGTTAAAGGTGGTGTGTAATAAAGCCAGTGTTAAGCCAATGGACAATTCAGTCTGAAAATAAGTACTGCCGCGATGCAATAAAAACATCAGCACCGGCAGAATAATGAACGACACCAAAGCGGTGGTTGAATTTAAAATAACTTGTGCCCAGGCCACCCGTTTGGCGTTAGCGGTGGCACCAATGGTGGTTAACAAAGAAGTCGAAGAAGTACCGACAATGGCGCCGATGACCATGGCAGTGGCTGATTCAATCAGCAAGATACCGGACACCGCTGCGGTGATGGTTAAGGCAATCGCGGCACTGGAAGATTGGGTCAGCATGGTCATGACAATACCAATCATAAAAAACAGTAACTGGCCTTGAAAACCACTGATATTAACTGCGCTTAAATCAAAGCCGGCCACAATGCCTTCAAAGGCCGTTTTAAGGATATCAATACCCACAAAAAACAAGCCAAAACCAACCAAAGCCAACGCCAGAGAAGGTAACCTGCCTTCAGAACGGTTAAATAAACGAATCAGCATACCAATGCCAATCATCGGCAAGGCAAAATGCTGAATATTAAAATTAAACCCGACCACAGCCACCAGCCAGCCGGTCATGGAGGTGCCAATATTGGCGCCATAGAGAATGCCCAGAGTTTGGCGCATGGTCAGCAAACCGGCATTGACAAAACCGATGGTGGCGACAATAACGGCACTGGAAGACTGCACAATGGCGGTCATGATTAAGCCCGACGTCACACCGCGCAGTGTGGAATTGGTCCAATAGGCCAGAATATGCCGCAGTGAAGAACCTGCTGCCAGCTTTAAACCATCGGTCATCATACTGACCGCCAGTAAAAACAAACCCAGTCCACCTAAAACGGAACCGAAAATGACAAATGTTTGGCTGCTCACGATATTAAAATATCACTTCAATCAAAAGCCTTTATCATAGAGCCAAAAAGGCACAAAAGAAAAGCCAAAAATATCTTATGGGCTGTAATAGGTGGCGGCACCGGGTCCAACCGGTAATCCAATCACAAACACCCACAAATAAAACAACAGTGTCCAGCCGACAAAGAACACGATGTTATAAGGCAACATGGTGGCAATCAAGGTGCCAATGCCTAGATCCTTTTTATAACGACAGGCCATGGCCAGAATCAAACCGAAGTAGCTCATCATCGGAGTGATGACATTGGTCACTGAATCACCGATTCGGTAAGCCGCCTGAATGGTTTCCGGGGCATAACCCACCAGCATTAGCATCGGTACAAAAATCGGTGCCGTTACCGCCCACTGGGCTGAGGCACTGCCCAGGGATAAATTGACCATGCCACACAGGATAATAAAAAACAGAAAGATAATCGGTCCGTCTAAACCCATGCTTTGAATAAAAATGGAGCCTTTGATGGCCAGCACGGTGCCTAAATTAGACCATTTAAAAAAGGCCACAAATTGTGCCGCGAAAAACACCAGAACGATATACAAACCCATGGTGCCCATACTTTTACTCATGGCATCGATGACATCACGATCATTTTTCATGGTGCCGACGACTTTACCGTAAACAAAACCGGGAATGGCAAAGGTGATAAAAATAAACACCACGATGCCTTTTAAGAAGGGTGAGCCGGCGACTTCACCGGTTTCCTGATGGCGTAAAATGCCCCACTCAGGAACGATGGTTAAAGCCAACAAAACACACAAGATTAAAAAGCTCAATCCGGCCATTTTTAAGCCTTTGCGTTCTTGGTCGGTAACCCCTTCAATCTTTTGTTCACCCAAGTCGATACTGGCCTCACTTTCGTCATATTTGCCCAGGCGTGGCTCGACAATTTTTTCCGTGACAAGGGTGCCTAAGATGGCAACAAGGAAGGTGCTGGCCACCATAAAATAATAATTAACTTCCGCGCCAACAACATAGTCAGGGTCAATCAATCGGGCGGCCTCCTCGGTAATTCCGGATAACAAAGGGTCGACGGTGCCCAAAAACAGGTTTGCACTGTAACCGGCGGACACCCCGGCAAAAGCCGCCGCCAAACCGGCCAAAGGATGTCGGCCCAAAGAATGAAAAATCATGGCGGCCAAAGGAATCAGCACCACATAACCGAGCTCTGAAGCGGTATTGGACACCACCCCGGCGAACACGATGGTGAGCGTCACCATACGCTTAGACGCGCCCATCACCATCGATCGCATACCCGCGGATAGCAGTCCTGAATGTTCTGCCACCGAAACACCGAGCAGGGCCACTAAAACGGTTCCCAACGGTGCAAAACCGGTAAAGTTCGTCACCAATCCGGCCACAATTCTCCGCAAACCTTCGGCAGAAAACAGAGAAACCACCTCAATCACACCGCCCTCAACCCGGCCACCACCTTCCGGTCTCGGATCGACCGCGCTGATGCCCAACCATTCCGCAAAACCGCTGAATAAAATCACAAACAAGCAAAACAAAGCAAACAGCGTCACCGGATGTGGTAATAAATTCCCCAGCCATTCAACAAAAGCCAGAAATTTGGCAAACCAGCCGCCGGATTTTTTCGGTGGCTTTTGTGGTGTATTGGCCAGCTTTTTGTTGCTTGCTTTAATTTTGGTTTCAGAATCAGTTTTAGAGCTCATGGGTGCTGGATTTTAAACAAAAGCGCTTATTGTTCACCAACGGTTGTGAATTTGCAATAAAAGTCGCTTATGTCACGCGTTATCACAAGACTTAACATGCTATGATGCGGCGGATTGATGGCGTAGAATGTTTTGTTCTTAAACTGCTTAGGGGTTTTTGATGTTAACACTGGGTACCTTCATTGCTTTTCTGATTATTTGTTTGCTGATTGGGCTCATTTTGATCGCCTGGTTAAAACGCCGTAAAGCCAAAAAACGTCAGTTATTGTATGCTTTGGACACACCCAATGAATGGTTGCAATACATCGAAAACAATGTCGCGATATATCACTTTTTACCTGAAGATCTGCAGCGAGAATTATTGGGTCACGTCCACGTCTTTGTGGCCGAAAAATATTTTACAGGCCATGCCGGTTTAGAGATCACTGACGAAATCCGCGTCACCATCGCCGCCCAGGCTTGTTTATTGTTGCTGAACCGAAAAACCAATTATTTCCCGCATTTAAAAACCATTCGGGTGTATCCAGGCGGCTTTAGAAACCCCAAACACGAAGATAAACCGGGCCACCATCTCGGCGAATCCTGGCTGCGAGGGCCGGTGGTTCTGTCCTGGAACGACACGATTGAAGGCGGTCAGGATCCAGAGGATGGACGTAATGTGGTCATTCACGAATTTGCCCACCAATTAGACCAACTCGATGGCGCCGGTGATGGCCGGCCTTTAATCGACAGCGCCCAAATAAAAACCTGGGGCAAAGTCATGAGCAAAGAATTCAAAAGCCTGCGGGTGAAAGCCAAACTCAGAAACCATGCCTTCTTCAACCATTATGGCGCCACCAATCCGGCTGAATTCTTCGCGGTTATCTCCGAACATTTCTACGAACAACCGAAAGCGTTCAAAGAAAAACACCCTGATTTATACCAACTGCTGGTGGATTACTACAAAGTGGATCCGGCGACTTGGTTATCAAAAGCGTAAAAAATATATTTAGGCTAAAATGAGTTTTAATTTATCCAAGCATACGGCCATGATGATCATAAAAGCACTTCTTTCAACACTATTTTTCCTATCGCTATTCGGATGCAGTGAACATGACATCACGGCTGAAAGCATGATGTCCACCCACAAAGCCATGCTAAAAGCACTGTGTGAGAATGACAAAGATTGCCATCAGAAAATTGACCGTTTGGCCGAATCGTGCAAAAAAAGCAAGATTGAAAATTCTGACTTTGAAAGATTAAATGATATGGAGCAAATGCAGACAATCGGTGAATTCGGTGTTTGCATTATCAGGCAAATGGATAAAGGTTTTCAAAACCGATTTGATCAAGCCATTCCGGTCAAAGAAACTGATGTTCAAATCAGTCGACCATCCACAAGCATAAATTCTAATGGCTTACTGGTTCGGGTGATGAAGGATGGTATTCGGTTGACAGACAAATCAACACACCGCAATACCGACATGCCGCTCAAAAATCTGAAAAATTATATCAATAGCCAAAAACTGGCAGAGAAGTATTCGTTGGTTTTATTAATTGTCGATAAAGATGCCGATACCGGTGATATGGTAGAAGCCACGGATATTTTTAAAAGTGCCGGTATTGAAAAAATTCAGATTGCTAGAGGAAATTAATTTCGAATATTTTGAAAATTATTTAATCATTATTATAGCCGTAGGGCTGCCCTAAGGGTCCTAATGTTGGTGTTCATGCCTTGCTCCGCAACAGCATAAGGCAGTGGCAAAAATACCAAATCAATATGGAACATTAATCTCGTTTGAAATTCAGTGACCACAAGGGTCGCGGCTACGAAGTTATGTCGTCTGCATTAAACAACGACTGAAAAGTGGGGATACATTTGTATCCCATAAATAAAAATCACATAAATTAGATAAGATAGACAGGGTGTTTTCAATTACAATCTATGATTTGATTTTAAATTATGGCTGAAAAGATTAACTCACTGTCAATTCATAAACTCGCCGAACGCACGTTTTTCGACAACCTGAAGCCTTTCTTGTTTTTTGCCGGGCTTTTTATGGCACTGTCTTTGCTTTTAGAATTGATATTTGGCCCAAAATCTGAACACATCGGTTATGAATTGCTGAGTTATCTTTTATACGCCAAATTAGCCGTTTTAGTGCACCGAACCGTGTTACTGAATGAAAAGGATGTTATTCATGTCTTTAAATGGGGCTACCCTGAAATTATTTATATGCTGGCAATCATTGCTGTCATAATCGCCATCGTAGCCTTCACAGCTGTCATCACCATGCTTTTATTGGCGATTTCGCCTTCTGGCTCAGTGCCTATATCAAACCCTGAAATCATCAGTGTTGTGTTTTATGTTCTGGTTTTTGGCTTGTTAGCCTTCTTGGGCGCGCGCATTGCACTGGTTTTTCCAAGCATCGCCATCGGTCAAGCATTTACCTTGCGTGAAATTTGGCAGAAAACCAAACCTTATACCCTAACCGTGTTTTGGCTGGTGATTATCTTTCCGATTCTGGCTAATGTGGTGCCTGCGGTCATTTTCTTTCTGCCTTTCCCTGAATGGGTTTTAAATATATTAGCTCAACCTGTGTACGCCCTTATTGTTATTTATTGCATCACCCTTTTATCCCACTGTTACCAAGAAATTATGGGCGAGCCGGAAGAAAACAATAATCCATCAAAAGAGGTTGAGATTTGAGTTTTGCTTTGAATTTTATTTAGTCATAAAGGATTTCCGTCTATAATTTATAAGGCTCCATTTTTCAGGAATCTGATGCTAACGCGACTAAGAAAAACAAGACAACGTTTATTGGGTGAGCGGCGATTCAGTAATTATCTGTTGTATGCCCTGGGTGAAATTGTGCTTGTCGTGGTCGGCATATTAATCGCGGTGGCGATTAACAACCATTATCAAGATAAAGCCACACAAGCCAAAGCCCGGATTTATTTATCCGGTTTAAAAACAGAATTTCTGGATAATCAACACAAGCTGGCGGTGCTGATTGAGGTCAATAAAAGTAATCTTAGCTATGCCCGAGATCTGATTGAATTAATCAACAACCGTTCAGAACAAATCGATGAGACGCGGTTCTCTCGTTTATTAATGCAGGCTTTAAACAACGATGTTGCCTATAATCCGAACAATTCGCTGCTCACCGAAATGATTAACTCAGGGAGTTTAAAGGACATCCAATCGGTGCCATTACGGCGTCTATTAACCAACTGGCTGGCCAATGTCGATGACATCGCCAAACAGGAACATGACCTCAGCATACAGCGAGAGCATCTGATCGATTTTTTCCGCAGTGATAAAACCTCATTTAAAACAGTATTACAAAACGCAGGCGCAATGCCTGCTAATGACGAAACGTCCAATTTATCGGAAAAAAGTAACCTGCATTTATTGGAATTACTGGCCTTTGAAAATAACCTGCTGATGTTTATCCTCACCAGTGAAGCCACCGATGAAAATCATTACCAACCGCTAATGGACAATATGAATACGATTTTGGGTTTGATTGATGAGGCTTTGGGTCATTAATTTAAATATTGAACCATTGCTTGAATCAACATAGTGGCATTTAGGATTATTTAAAAATAATCATTAATTATTGCTTAAGCTTATGTTGCCTTTGATTTGTAGGGTATATACAAGTATCGGATAACATATAGTCGTGATATTACAATTGTGTATACTAAGATGTTGTATGCCATTTAAAAAACGAACTCAATGAGTAATCCTAAAACATTTATTTCCTACGCTTGGGAAAGTGACGAAGCCAAAGAATGGGTCAAAAACCTTGCGACTAAATTACGTAATGATGGAATTGACGCAAAGCTGGACCAATGGGAAGTTGTTCCTGGCGACCAAATGCCTCATTTTATGGAAAAGTCAGTTCGTGAAAATGACTTTGTTCTAATTATTTGCACACCAAAGTATAAATCTAAATCCGAAAATAGAATTGGCGGAGTTGGTTACGAAGGGGATATAATGACAGCGGAAGTTCTTGAAACTTCAAATCATCGAAAGTTTATCCCAATCCTTAAATCAGGTACTAAAGAAATCTCTATTCCTTCTTGGCTTCTAGGAAAATATTACGTTGACCTATCCAATCAAACCCATTTCGATTATAACTACTCTGATTTAACAACAACATTGCTAAATGCGAGAGAAAGGGCACCAGAACTTGGAACAGTAACTACAAAAACTAATGCTACGGTTAGTTCTGAAAATGCTATTAAGACAGTACCAAAAGATGAACCTGTAAAAATTAAAGGAATTGTAATTGATGAAATTTCACAACCAAGAAATAACGGAACTGCTGGCAGCGCATTGTATAAAATTCCATTTGAATTAAACCGAACACCAAGTTCTGAATGGAGAGAATTGTTTGTGAATGCATGGAACCGTCCACCTCGATTTACATCTATGCACAGACCCGGAATTGCCTCTGCTTATGGAAATCAAGTAATACTTGATGGGACAAAAATTGAAGAAGTCGAAAAATATCATAAAGACACCTTGAAACTAGCAGTTGAAGTTGCTAACAAACAAATTGCGGAAATAAACTTGAGAAAACAACAACAAGCCGAAAGGGAGAGAATTGAAAGAGAACGACATCAAAAAAACATTGATGACATTAGTAAAAGAATAAACTTTGACTAAAGTAAAAACGGCATACAACAAAGACTATACGTAATGCGGGTTTTGGTGCTAAATTAAAAGTAAATGAATATTAACAAACATAACAACAGGCTGAAAGTAAGATGGATTTTAATCCAATACTGCGCATAGCCGAAACGTTGAAAAAAGGCGAATGCGAAAACTATTGAGCCTAATTATTTATAATGGATTTTTTAAGAAAATTATTCGGAAAGAAAGAAATGAAAACTGACTATCAACCAGATTGGGCTTTTTATTTTTCAAACGTAGATGACAATTTGAGTTCTATTGCGACTGATTTGAACTTAATTAACATTGCACCAGTGAACGGACAGGATAATGTAGTTTATATTTCTATTAAAATGCCAAATCCAAGAGAAGATGGGCTTTCAAGTAACGAAGATTCAGACGATTTATGGAAAATTGAAGACGAGATAATAAAAGCCTTTGAAAGCAATAATCTGAATTACACTTTTGCAGGTCGTCTGACCTCAAACGGATTTCGAGACCTTTATTTTTTTGGAGAAAACCCAAATTCTATGGAAAAACAAGTTTTTTCCTCAATGACAGCATTTCCAAAATTTGAATTTGATTTTGGACATAAGCCAGATAAAGAGTGGAGTGGATATTTTGATTTTTTATATCCATTACCAAGACAGATGCAAGTAGTTCAAAACAGACGGGTTCTTGAACAACTAGAAAAAGGTGGAGATGATTTAACTAAACCAAGAGAAGTTTTTCATTGGATTTATTTTAAAACTCAAAATGAGCTTAATCAGTTTGAAAATTTTACTGACATTTTGGGATTTGAAACAAAAAATAAAGGTGAAACAGAATCGTCCAGTGGATACAAATTTGTTATTTCAGTTTCAAGAGTTGACAAAGTTGGATATGATGAAATTGACAATTACACGTTGGAGCTTTGGGAAAAGGCCCAGGAATTAAATGGAGATTATGACGGTTGGGAAACCTCCATAGAAAAATAAAAAAATCTTGCGGACTTTTCAAAGCCGGTTTTATTTGGAGAGTTATGTGCTAAAGAACGCTACGGGCCATATACAAAATCATTGTAGCCGCAGGGCTTGTCCCTGCCTTGCTCCGCAACAGGTTCTCGATTCGATAAAAGTATAGATTTAAGCGTATTTAATGTGGTCAGGTTTACTTCAATAAGGCGACCGTACCAACATTAGGGCCCATTAGGGCAGGGTCGCAGCTACGGGTATGTGCTGGTTTTTTTAACGAGTTGCGCGAACTTATGACAAACCTGCCACAACGCCAGTCCATCATCCAGTCTCAACAACCATTCAATTGGAATTCCTGTGCGTTCATCCATGCCGTAATAAGCACCCAGAATTGTACCGATAACAATACTGCGGCCGGAGTTGTCGCCGCCTGCTAAGATATTGGTTTCAACCGCTTGTTGATAAGAATCGGCGTTATTCAAAATATGAAAGCACAGCGGTATGGCCTGGGAGAGGGGGCAGGCGCGGCCGGTGGTTTCGCCGTATTTGATGGAATCTGTTTCTTTACTTACCAGTGCATCTTTGAGTCCTTTTCGGACGGTGTCCGGGGCTTGTTCAGCGGTTTGTTGCAGGGCGGTTTTTAATTCGGTGCCGTTAAGAATCAGTGTCAGTAAATCGGCGTAAACCCGGCCGTAATCGAGGGCATCTTGGTGGGTGTTGGTAATGGTGATGGCGTGTTCGAGGATTTGATTAAAATCGGGATGCTTATGATAGGCCACTATTACCGGAGCCAACCGTGATAATGCCGGCAACTGGTCATCTTCTATTCCCGAAGGATTGGTTTGTCCCGATGCCAGGTTTTGTAATGTACCGGCCGTGGGTTTATCGATATAACCCTGAAACGAGCCACCGGCACCAAAGCTGTCCTTAAAATACTGTTGCACCGATTCGGTTTTAAATTGACCCTCACAGGCGTTCATGCTATTGATCATTAAGCTTAAAGATTCACCGTATTGGCTGAGCATGCCGCTGTGTTTATGGCCATGGGCAAAGTAGCCGACTTCACCGCGGTAGTGGCTTTTATTCACAGGCAGAAAGGCGATTTGATTGTTATGGGTTTTGATGACTTCGTTTAAACGATGGACATCATAGATCCAGTGTACCCCAAGTGAGGCGGCATCAGCGACAAAGCCGCCTAACAAGGTGTTTCGATGTGTTTCTTTTTTATTCATTATCATTATTAATGGTTAAGCATAGATAAAATAATGCTGGTGTTTTTTATTACATAGTTGTAGGGTATTCTGGTCGAGCGTGGGTGGCAGGGTTTTATGTGTAACATTCCCATGAGTTTATGACCATTATACATGCTTGAATCAAATTAATTTTTTATGAAAATAGAGGAGAGAACATGAAACTAACTTTAAAAAAATCATACATTGCGGCCATGCTGGCCATGAGTGTCGGCGCTCAGGCGGAACGGGTGATCGTCACCCACAGCGACAATGGCCATGGCTTAAAAAAAGGCCATCAAGTATTAAGAGAGGGTAACGGTTGGTTCGCCGTTGATTTGGATGAACATGGTAAAAGCGCCATGCGTAATAAAAACGGATTTAAAAATATGATGGTGGATGCCAAAAGATACGCATTTGCGCTCTACAATGATGATGCCGGTGATCCCAGCATGCAACAACTCACACCCTATGCTGTTTATCAATCGCAAGCTGATCAACTCAGTTTGAACTGGAATCAGAAAGTTTGTGTGATTGATTCAGGTCTGGATGCATCCAATAATGATTTTGTGTGGGCCAATATCACCGGTGACAATGATTCAGGTACCGGCAATTGGTATGATCATGGTGGTCCGCATGGCACCCATGTAGCCGGTACCATTGCGGCAGCGGATAATGGCTTTGGTGTGGTTGGCATGGCACCGGGTGTCCCTTTACATATTATCAAAGTCTTTAATGAAGCAGGTTGGGGATATTCCTCAGATTTGGCTTACGCGGCACAAAAATGTACCGATGCCGGAGCCAACATTATTTCCATGAGTTTAGGTGGTGGCGGGGCTAATTCTGTTGAGGAAAATGCCTTTAATAATTTTGTGGCCTCCGGTGGACTGGTGGTGGCAGCAGCCGGTAATGACGGTAATTCTGTCCGGTCTTATCCGGCCGGTTATTCTTCAATTATGATGATTGGTGCCAACGACGCCAATAACAACATCGCTGACTTTTCCCAATTCCCAAGTTGTGAAACAGGCCGTGGTAAAAAGAAGAAATTCGACGACAGTATTTGTGTTGAAGTCACCGCCGGCGGTGTCGATACCTTATCCACTTATCCGGCCGGATTGGCCACTGTGGCCTCGTTAACAGCGGATGGTAGCGGCGTGGCTTCTTCAGCCATGGAGAATCAAGGGTCGGCCAGTGGCAATACCTATTTTATGGGTACCGCTGAATCTGTCGATGGTGCAGCAAGTGGTCACATTTGTGTGATAGACCGCGGCAATATTTCATTCCATGATAAAGTGTTAAATTGTGAAAATTCCGGCGGACTTGGCGCCGTTATTATTAATAATGAGCCCGGCATGTTATACGGCACATTGGGTACACCCAATAATACCAGTATTCCTGCAGTGGGTGCATCCTTAGAGGATCGTTCGCAACTATTGGCCAGCAGCCAAGCGGCCGTATCTGTCGATGCTGGTGATTATGGTTATATGAGTGGTACATCTATGGCAACGCCTGCAGTGGCCGGTGTGGCTGCTTTGGTATGGTCCAATCATCCGGATTGTACCGGCTCTGAAATTCGGGATGCCTTAAAAGCGTCTGCTGAAGATTCCGGTGCCAATGGTCATGACGTTTACTTTGGCTACGGTATTGTCAAAGCCCTGGATGCGCATAACTACTTAACAGCCAATGGCTGTGATGGTGGAACAACCGAGCCTCCGGGTGGCGCTGAATTAAGCTTGAGCGGTTCTCGCAGCAAAGGTGGCAAGCAAGCCAATTTAAGCTGGACCGGTGGTTCGACTGCGCAAGTAGACGTTTACATCAATGGTACCTATAACAACACCACGGCCAATGATGGCGCCACGTCTTATAGCGTCAACAGAAACCTGTCCTATCAATTTCAAATTTGTGAGGAAGGTTCGAGCACTGAATGTTCAAATGAGATTAATTTGTAATACATTCTTATAGACCTGATAAAACCCGGCTTAGGCCGGGTTTTTTTAATTGATAATAATTAATTTATGACAATAATCATGAAGAAAATCCCACTGTACCAATCACTCCCCAAAGCCGAATTGCATATGCACATTGAGGGTAGTTTTGAATCTGAGCTTATGTTTGAAATTGCTAATCGCAATGGCATCGATTTACCTTACGATTCGGTGGCTGATTTAAAAGCGCTGTATGATTTTAATAATTTGCAGGAATTTTTGGATATCTATTACCAGGGCGTTAATGTGCTGCAAACAGAACAGGATTTTTATGATTTGGCGTGGGCTTATTTACAACGCGCGCAACTAGATAATATTGTGCATACTGAAATATTTTTTGACCCACAATCACACACTGATCGAGGAATCGCTTTTGAAACCGTGATTAATGGACTGTATCGGGCTTTTCAGGATGGTCAGGAACAACTGGGCATTAGTTTTGCGATTATCGCCTGTTTTTTACGGCATTTACCGGAACAAGCGGCGTTTGCTATTTATCCGGATATTGTCCGTCATAAGGATAAGATTATCGGTATTGGACTGGATTCTTCAGAATTAGGCCATCCGCCGGAAAAATACCAACGGATATTTGCTCAGGCAAAAAAAGACGGCTTTAAATTGGTTGCTCATGCCGGTGAAGAGGGGCCGGCGGAATATGTCTGGCAGGCCATTAATTTATTGGAAGTGGATCGCATTGATCATGGCAACCGCTGTTTAGAGGATGCTGAATTGGTTAAAGTCATTGTTGAT
>Ga0209344_10001876_pt1 | contig 25380 bp, 19 predicted proteins | sample Cruoilmetagenom6_FD_187293 | JGI IMG/M metagenome (GOLD analysis project Ga0209344, IMG submission 187293) | Oil polluted marine microbial communities from Coal Oil Point, Santa Barbara, California, USA - Santa Barbara Oil Seep Sample 6 (SPAdes)... | ecosystem: Environmental > Aquatic > Marine... | reverse complement strand
GCCGACAAAATATTCTTTTTCATTTGATACAACCTTTTTTTCTGTTGCCCTGTTTTGGGTGCGCCAATGCGGGGGAACCCTTATTTGATAGTCCTCTGCCCGCCTCCATTGTGCGCCCTAATATACCATGCCGAAATCCGCCATGGGTCAAGTCTTCCGCGGGTTAAATCTTTTAAATCGCGATTTTTCATCACATGACGCAGATCCAGCAAGGGTAGAAAACAGGCTCAAGCGCGTCTGCGCCTCGGGCAAGAGCGCATGGCGGTTCCCCTGCCGTCGCGGGCCTCTGCTTCTTGTGGTCACACTCAACTCAAGATAATCCTTGGTCCAATCGACGACCCCATGATGCATAACCAAAACAACGGATCCGGCATGAGCAACGACAACACCACTCCGAAGACGGGAATCAACACGCGCCTCGCACATTCCGGCCATGACCCGAGGAGTTTTCACGGCTTCGTCAATCCACCGGTTGTGCATGCCTCGACAGTGCTGTTTCCCGATTCGGCCACCATGGTCTCGCGCAATCAGAAATACACCTACGGCACTTATGGCACCCCCACCACAGACGCCTTGAACTCGGCCATGAACGAACTCGAAGGCTCTGAGGGCACAATTTCGGTGCCGTCCGGTCTCGCGGCGATCACAGTTCCATTCCTTGGCGCACTCAGTGCCGGCGATCATGTGCTTGTGGTCGATTCAGTCTATGGCCCGACACGCAATTTCTGCAACGGCATGCTTGCCAGGATGGGCATCGAAACCACTTACTACGATCCGTCCGCAGGCAGCGAAATCGAAGGCCTGATGCAGCCGAACACGAAACTCGTGCACACCGAGGCACCAGGCTCCAACACATTCGAAATGCAGGACATCCCGGCAATCGCCGAGGTCGCGCACGCGCACGGTGCGCTGGTCTCGATGGACAACACCTGGGCAACTCCGCTCTATTTCAAGCCGCTCGATCACGGCGTCGACATCTCGATACACGCCGCAACCAAGTATCCGGCAGGTCACTCGGATATTCTGATAGGAACCGTGTCGGCCAACAAAAAGGCGTGGCCCGGTCTCTGGGCATCCTTCACCGCACTTGGTGTCTGTGCCGGCCCGGATGACAGCTACATGACGCTGCGCGGTTTGCGCACCATGGGAATCCGGCTCGACCGCCACCAGCAAACCACGCTTTCGATCGCACGTGCACTGGAAGGCATGCCGGGCGTGGCCAAGGTTTTGCACCCGGCTCTCGAAAGCTTCCCGGGTCACGCATTGTGGAAGCGCGATTTTTCCGGCTCTTCGGGAATATTCTCGATCGTTCTGGATGTCGCAGACAAGGAGCGTCATCAGGCCAAGGCGCATGCATTCCTTGATGCGTTGGAAATCTTCGGCCTGGGCTATTCCTGGGGCGGCTACGAGAGCCTCGCCGTCAACGCAAACCTCTCTGACAGAACTGTCGCCCTCCCCCCCAAGCAAGGTCCGGTGATAAGGCTTCAGATCGGTCTGGAGGATGTCGAGGACCTGATGTCCGATATCGAGCGCGGCCTCTCAGCCGCCAAGGCGGCCTGATCAGAGCCACACCCTGTTGCCTGCGAATGAGGTGCAGCGAGCTGCGCCGGGCTTTGCCCGGCGTCGCTATGCCGGCAACATGACGACGAATCGCGCGCCATTCCTAAAGGATGTATCGAGATAAACGCTGCCGTCATGGCTCTCGGCAATTCGACGGCACAGGGCCAGCCCAATACCTGTCCCGGAATACAGTTTCTCATCCGCATGCAGCCGCTGAAACACTCCGAATATGCGCTCCGACTGTTCCGGGGCAATTCCGATTCCGTTGTCTTCGACATCGATTTTCAAACCGTCCTGAACAGGCCGGGCGTGAGCCTTTATCGCAACCGCAGATCCAGGCTGACGATACTTCAGCGAGTTTGCAAAAAGGTTCTGAAACAACTGTGTAAGAAGGTTGAAATCGGCATAGACGGTCACTTCACTTTCCACATGCAGCGTCGCCTGGGCTTCTCCCACATTCACAGCGAGATTGTTCCAGGCAAGATTGAGCGCCTCGGAAAGCTGGAAATTCTCCGGATTGATCGTCTGATAGGCCAATTGAGAATATTGCAGCAGACTCGATGTCATCTCCTCCATCGCTTCACTGCGTTTTGAAATATAGCCCGAGAATGTTGCGAGATCTTCGGTCTTGCCGGTGCTGACATCTTCCGCAATCATATCTGCGAAAAGCCGGATTTGTCGAAGTGGGGCTTTGAGATCATGCGAAACGATGGCGCTGAATTGCTCCAGAGCGTTGTTGCGCAACTCAAGTTCACGCGACTGCTTTGCAATCCGGTCTTGTGCTTCGCGAACTTCGGTTATGTCTCGCCCCACCGACACCAGCTCCGTCGGTTTTCCATCTTCATAGACCATCAGGTTGGACCATAAGTACCAAAGCGCCTCTCCCGAGGAACTGAACATGGCCTGTTCGCTTACCCTCATCGGCCGCTCTTGAGAAAAATTGGCCAGATGCTGGATCAACATCTCCTGTTCAGCTTCGGGGACAAACTCCAGAAACTTCCGTCCGATCATATCGTCCGGCGTCAGACCAACAAAATTGGCATAATTTTCATTCACATAAGTCAGCGTCGTGTCGGGTGTTGCGCGTGTGATAAAGTCCGGGATATTTCGCACCAGCGTCTGGAACTCATGTTCCTTTTGCTTGAGCGCACGTTCGATCTCCAGCCGTTCGGTGATATCCTCGACGAAGGCCAGCGCCACCGGCTCATACAGGTCGTCCATGCGCTCCAGGCGAACCCTGCACGGGTAGGTACTCCCGTCCTTGCGCCGGTGCCTGGTATTGAAAATCTGAACCTTGGCCTCCCCTGAAGTGATGGGGGCAAAGAGTGCCGCCATTTCTTCTCCGGTCGATCCCACGACGAAATCAGCAGCCGAAAGTTCGCGCATCTCTTCCATGCTGTATTGCAAATTGTCGCGTGCGGCCTTGTTGGCGCTGATAAATTTTCCATGCGTTATGCTGGCGAGATAAACTTCCTGCGCTACATTCTCAATGATCAAACCAAGACGCTCGGCTTCATTCTTCGCTTCACTGAGCACGCTCACATCGGTTCTTACACCGACATGCAAATTGTCGTCAGTGACATGCTCCTCCACCAGCAGGGAGCGATTTGGTTGCACCAACTGAACATACGGCGCGCCGGGATTTCTATGGCGCTCCAACCTTCGCGCAATCCAGGCCTCGTGCTCCTCTGCGGTATCGCCCGCATCCGGATACTGCCCGCGTTCAACACCATATCGAATAATCGACTCGAAAGTTGCGCCAATCTTCATGGCCGGATTGGAAATCGAATAGATCTCCCTGTAAGCATCATTGCACAGCACCAAACGATCCTGATCGTCATAGACCACGAAACCTTCTGAAATCGACGCCAAAGCGGTATTCAGGATCGCTTCAGCGCGGAGGCGCTCTTCCTGCGCCTGGTAGATTTCACTGAGATCTCTGACCAAAGCCACCAGACCAACGGTCTTGCCATCCGGCGAGCCCAGCCTGCTGACGGTCAGTTCACTGGGAAAGACGCTTCCATCCTTACGCTTGAGGCTGAGGCGCCGATGCAATGATTTGATGTCATCACGGATCGGATAAAGTGCCTCCCCCACCTCCCTGGCGTCCTGGATGGATTCATATAGCGCGGACGGCTCCATTCCGGTCAATTCAGCGATGCTGTATCCGAATTTTTCCGCAGCAGCCGAGTTGGCAGCGACAATTACTCTGTGCTCGTTGACGATCAGAACCGGATCTGGAAGCGTCTCATACAATGCCTTGAGCAGGTATTCAGGCGACAGCATACGGCTCACAATCTGGGAAAAGCCTGTTGGGCCGGCTCACATGTAATCTTCGGAACAAGTTTCAGACAACTGATCTTGCGTATATTCGTTGATTATGAAGTTGATCACAGTGCCATCGATTTCGTCTTTGCCAATTTTGAAGTCGACACCGTAATCTCTGAACTGCTCGAAATAGCGACCGCTGATATCGGATGAAATGATACCGATCGGCCCGATAAAACCGGCGCCACGCAACTGCGGCGCGGTTTCGCGGAAATCATTGTTTGGCACCAGCCGGTTATCAAGGAAAATCATGTCAACTCCACCGGCTTTCACGACATCGACGGCGCTGCCGATATCGCTGACGTAATCAAGATCGATGCAACCATCCTCGGCCGACTTCAGTTTACGCTGAAGCAAGATGTGCTCGGCCGGATCATCATCGACCAACAGGATCCTGATCTGATTGTCGCTTTGCTCTGAGCTCATCTACGGCCTCCCAACCGATCTACGTTATCAACCCGCTACGTATGGCGGAGGCCACCATCTGTGCCCGGTTGACGACGTGCAGCTTGCGCAAAACCGCAGCGATATATGAGTTGACGGTATGTTCGGACAACCCAAGAATGATGGCGATCTCTGCCGATGTCTTGCCTTCCGAGGTCCACCGCACAATCTGTATCTCGCGGTCGCTGAGCCCGCTGATGGAATCGAGAGACAGAATGACTTCGAAATACCGCTGAAAAATCAGTGCCGCATCAAGCGCGAGAAGCGCCAGTGACTGGTGATCCAGATCTCTGGCCTCGCCAACCATGATCAGGCCGTATCTTTTGCCCGTTGCTGCATGCAACGGCACAATTGCAACCGAACGGGATCCACCTGCCGTCAGAACCGCTGAACGATTTTCACTGGTGTCCTTCACACAAGGCGCTGAAGACTGCTGAAGATACACAAAGACCGGATCGTCGGAGTCAATCACCTGCTGCTTGGGGTCATCGAACCAGGCAAGGGGAAAATTGTGCAACGCGTGAACATGTTGCAGATTGAGGCCCTGCTCCTCGGCCAATATCTCGCTCAGACCGAAATGGGCAAACCTGTGGCTTCCTGCCAGGGACTTGAACAACCGAAAGAAATCCATCCGATTGACAGCGCGCTCGAGCTCAGGACCAAGATGTAAAACGGTTTCCGTCACCAGCATAATGTCACTTTCGAATCAGCGCCTGTCACAATTGTCTAATATTCCACAGCATCCCTGTGTCATACAAATGTTCTTATAAGCTATTTCAGCAAAACTGAAAATGCCATTGATAACAGGTATTTTTCATTGCGTTGACAAGCTGCTCTACATGGCCGGCACAACCGAAAGCAAAAGGTCCCACGCAGATGCAAAGGCGTATCAGTGAGGGTTTCAATGTATGTGGCGACAGACAAAAAAGTGGCGACCCCTGCAGGATTCGAACCTGCGACCGTCGGCTTAGAAGGCCGGTGCTCTATCCAGCTGAGCTAAGGGGCCGACTGCGGTTTGCCGAACAGGCAAACCATGGCAACGACTAGTGGGTCCAGGGTTGGCGGCGATCAAACCGGAAATTGTCGGCGTAGACCACCCGGCGGCGCTTGGCTTCCTGCGGCTCGATGACGCGATACGCGAGACCGTTGCGCGTGGCATAGGCGACAGCCGCTTCGCGCGTCTCGAAAGTCATTCGGATCTGGCTTTTCATATCAGCAGAGGATGTGTAGCCCATCATCGGATCGATGCTGCGCGGCTTTTCCTGCTCGAATTCGAGAACCCAGTCCAGGCTCTTGGCCTTGCCGGATTGCATGGCAGTCTTTGCGGGACGGTAGATTTTCGCAGTCATGTCCCAATCCCCTTCATGGCGGCACCCGCCCCATAAGGCGGATCGTGGCGCCCTGCTGTATGACGCCCGGATACAGGGCGTTTGAAAAAATGGTCGGAGCGGAGAGATTCGAACTCCCGACCCTCTGGTCCCAAACCAGATGCGCTACCAGGCTGCGCTACGCTCCGACTGCCTAAGGCGTGATCCGGATACACCGGAACGCACTGCCCCGCAACTCCAAATCGACGCTTATTTCAACTTAACGGCAATTCATTTGCCGATCACCCGGTGACGAGCGGTATCGCCCACTGAAATTCCTCGTAGCGACGTCGTTCCACCATTCAATTCCAGTACATAGCGCACTGGACCGACAGACGGGATGATGGTTTCGGAATACGGCTCGGTCCGCTCGGCGATTCGGATCACCGTGCCGGTATCATCGATAAACAGCATATCCAGCGGAAGCGGTGTGTTCTTCATCCACATCAGCACCTCTCGGGTCTGATCGAACTTGAACAGCATGCCGTGATCTGGCGCCATGCTGGTCCGGTTCATCAGGCCGCTTGCGCGATCTTGTGCTGTCAGTGCCAGCTCTACCGTAAAGGCGACCGGGCCGTTGCCGGTCTCGATCACCAGTCGCTCAGGATCAGTCGGAAGCTCTCTCGCCATCACCGATGCGGGCAGGAGGAAAAACAGGACCGAAATGAAAACAAGTCCGACGCGTCTCAGGTTACCCATCATCTGCTCAGTGGGAGTTCGGGATCGGCGCATCAATATCAGGGTGGATCTCCGCAGCCATCAGCCCCTTGTCGCCGTCGCCAAAGCGAACCAGCACGACCTGTCCCGGCCGCAGCTCTGCCAGACCGTAGCGTCTCAGCGTCTCCATATGAATGAAGATGTCCTCGGTCCCCTCGCCCCGGGTCAGAAAACCGAACCCCTTGGTGCGGTTGAACCACTTGACGATGGCGCGCTCAAGCCCGCTTGACGGCTTGACCTGCACATGCGTCCGGACGGGTGGCAATTGCGAGGGATGAACGGCGGTAGAGGTATCCATCGAGAGAATGCGGAAGGTCTGGTATCCACGTTCCCGTTTCTGGATTTCGCACACAACCCGGGTGCCCTCCAGAACGGTCTGATATCCGTCGCGGCGCAGACATGTCACATGCAGAAGAACATCTTCCATGCCATTGTCTGGAATGATAAAGCCAAAACCCTTGGCGACATCAAACCACTTTATGACGCCGGTAATCTCCATGAGATCAACGGGATCACCAAGCGCTTCCGCACCAACCTGGTCTTTTTCTGAGGACCTTTCCCCCATCCGGATGCCTCTCCAATACGCGTCACAAACAAATGAAGTGATTCTTGATTAAAACATTAACATTGTATTACGAGGGCAGCGCAAGCCCTGCAGGAAAACTTGTTCATTCGTCCCCTTGTATCGTATTGGCGTTGTTTGAAAGGCGAATCCGCCTATCGTTCACGCTTTCGAGAATCATGAGGTAAAGCCAATGCGTTATTTGCACACGATGGTCCGCGTCACCGACGTCGAGGCGTCACTGGATTTCTACTGCAACAAGATGGGACTCGTGGAAGTCCGTCGCCACGAAAGCGAAGCCGGTCGGTTTACACTGATCTTTCTCGCGGCACCGGAAGACAAGGAACGGGCCCTGGCCGACCAGGCTCCCCTGCTTGAACTGACCTACAACTGGGACCCTGAGGAATATGATGGCGGCCGCAATTTCGGTCACCTCGCCTACGTCGTCGACAATATTCATGATCTCTGCCAGTCATTGCAGGACAAGGGCGTGACCATCAATCGCCCGCCGCGTGATGGCCACATGGCTTTCGTCCGCTCGCCCGACGGCATTTCCATCGAGCTTCTCCAGAAGGGGGATCCACTCGAGCCGGTGGAACCCTGGAAGTCGATGAAAAATACCGGCAGCTGGTAACCTCATGACAGGCCCGGCCCATAATGGTCGGGCCGTTCTGACGTAAGGCTCGCACAACTGCGCCGGGCTAGCCTGATGTCAGGGCCATGCTTTCGCCGCATTTGCGACGCATCGCATGAATTTTGGCGCTGGTGCCGAAGAGCCTTTTCAGGCAGGCGGCTTTGTCCGTTTACAACAACGTCGCAAATGAGTAGGCATTTTGAGGACCTTCGGGTCTGCCAATGCAAGATATCGGGGGCTCCAGAGTTTGCAGACAGGCGGATACAGAGCAGCCAGCAGGCGCAACTCCACTCGGGCGTTGCTTCTGACTGGTGCAGCGGCAATTTTAAGCGGATGCGTGTCAACTGCTGACCCTGCCATGTTTGCCAGCCAGGGCTTTGCTCCAGGGTCTCCGGAAATGTTTGACGGCATCGTCAGCGCGGATCAATCCGCTGTCATGTACACAGACACTCAGGCCGCGGCCGAAACTGCGTCAGGTATTCCACTGCCTGTCCCCTCCCCCTCTGCCGCCGACGCAACATCCAGAATGCCAACCGTCGCGCAAACTGACACCCCAGCCGGCCAGTCAGTTGTCATGGCAGATACCGCGGTCGATGCGCTCAATCGTGGCATTACCCAAAGCCAGCCTACCCAGCCGGTTTCCAACCTGTATGGTTCGACGACCCCTGCAGCATCGCCGGAAAGCGTTGCGCTGCAGGAAAACCAGGCGACTGAGACGACGCAGCCCATGCCGCAGTCAGCCTCTGCAGAAATGGCGTCAGTCAGCCCGGAGGCCAGCGCCGTCGAACCGCAACAGCAGGTTCAGGAACTGGCAGTTGTCGCACCGCCGAAGAAAAAGTCGATTTTTGCGCGCATGTTTGCGTCCCCCAAACCCTCGGCCAAAAAAGCGCCGGCGGGAACCACGAAGCGGGTAGTGTCCCGCAAAAACGCTCCGGTAAGCGTTGCATCAGCCGGGTCGAACGCGCTGCCCGGCGTCAAGCTGGCATCAATGTTCGACAATGATGCCACACCATCAGGAAGTTCCGATTCGGGCCAGATACAGCTGGCCTCCGCTGCAGGTCTGGCTCGCCTTGCTCCCAATGGACTGCATTTGCAGACCGACAAGGTCCAGGTCGACTGCTTCAAACCTCAGCTTGTGCGCACGCTCAAAGCCATCGAGCGACACTATGGGCGGCCCGTCGTGGTCACCTCCGGCTACCGCAGCCCCAAACACAACCGCCGCGTCGGCGGCGCCTCCGGCTCTCGCCACACCTCCTGTGAAGCAGCGGATGTGCAGATCGAAGGCGTCTCGAAGTGGCAACTGGCCAAGTACCTGCGCTCCATGCCCGGACGCGGTGGCGTTGGCACCTACTGCCACACGGAATCGGTTCACATCGACATTGGAAACACCCGTGACTGGAACTGGCGCTGCCGTCGACGCAAGTGATTAGGCCCCGAATTTTATCGCCTGAAGCGGTGTTTCCCCGGGTCAGTTTCACGGCAGCAAAAAAACTTCATTTGGATGTCATTTTTTTCTCTCAAAACTCAATTATGCGCTTGCGGTCCTAAAACGGTCTGACTATAAGACGCCCACAGTGTTACGCGCCCTTCGTCTATCGGTTAGGACGCCAGATTTTCATTCTGGAAAGAGGGGTTCGACTCCCCTAGGGCGTACCACTGTCACCAAGCGCTCTGCTTGATTTTCCCCTTTGAAAACCAGATCTTACCGAGTTCAGAGCTCCAGTGTTCCAATGCGATATCGCGCATGGTCGGCATTATTTTGCACCGGCCTCTCCGCGACTTGCCGGACTTCAAGAGCCCCATGAAGCAGGGATCACATTTCAGGATAAGCCGCGCTTAAGCCATACCGCAACGGCGGCAGCATTCAGGGACCTGGAGCTGCGCTCATGCCAGTCGGAAAAGTTGATTCCTAACGCGCCACAGCCGCATCGATCACACGGATTTGGACTCGCCTTACCCCCTGCCAATAATCCGCTGACAGTGACCCTGCGATGTGGAAGGTCATGCCGCGCCCGCCAAGCAACGCAGCACCCATTTCGGTGTCAGCAGCGCGGAATGCAATCCCGTTGAGCCTGCCGCCATCAGGGCCGGCAAACGACAGCTTGATGTGGTTTTGCCCGACGACGCGTGCGTCCTTCAACGTATGACCGGGCACGGCAAACACCGGCTGCAGATGTCCCGCGCCATAGGGACCGGCACGCTCGATCATGTCGACCAGATCAAGTGTTGCGCCCGAGGCTGAAATGGCACCGTCAATTTTCAAACGGTGCTGCGTTGTCAGCCCCGCCACGGCTTCTGCCGCACTGTCCTCGAAAAACGCCCTGAGATCTCCCAGACGGCTTTGCTCGACCGTCAGTCCGGCAGCCATCGCGTGGCCACCGCCCTTGACCAGCAGACCCGTTTCCACCGCCTTGCGCACCAGCCGGCCGATATCCACACCCGGGATCGACCGGCCGGAACCGGTGCCTTTGCCGTTGCCATCAAACGCAATGGCAAATGCCGGCCGCCGGTAGCGTTCCTTCAGCCGCGAGGCCAGCAGGCCGACAACACCGGGATGCCATCCCTGACGCTCGGTGACGATGATGGCCGGCCCATCGCCGCTCGCCATCTCGATGGCCGCTTCCGCGTCGGCTTCTGCCAGCATGGCAGCCTCGATCGCCTGTCGCTCCTTGTTCAGCTCTTCCAGCCGTTCGGCTATGACCGCGGCTTCATCCTTGTCTTCAAGCGTCAGCAATCGGCTGCCCAGAGCCGCATCACCGATCCGGCCACCTGCATTGATCCGCGGACCGATGAGAAATCCGAGATGATACGGCGTGACCGGTCCGTTGACACCGGCCCGCTGCGCGATGGCTGCCAGACCGATATTGCCCATGCTTCGCGCGGCCAGCAGCCCCTTGACCACAAAAGCGCGGTTAAGCCCCTTGAGCGGCACCACGTCACAGACCGTTGCAAGTGCTACCAGGTCCAGGTTTGCGAGCAAGTCAAACCCGGTTGCGCGCGTTTCGCCCTTCTGGCGCAACAGCCGCAAGGTCCCGGCCAGCACCATGAACACCACACCACAAGCACACAGATGCCCGAGCCCGGACAGATCATCCTCGCGGTTCGGATTGACCAGTGCCTGCGCAACAGGCAGTTCATTGGCCACCTGATGATGGTCAATGACCACCACCTCGACACCGCGCCGTGCGGCCTCGGCAAGTGACTCGTGACTGGTCGAGCCACAGTCGACCGTGATGATCAGCTTTGCGCCGCGATCAACCAACTCGCCAATGGCCGTGGGGTTGGGTCCATAGCCTTCAAAAATCCGGTCCGGAATGTAGATCTCGCTGGCAAGTCCGAAATGGCGCAGGAAGCGCTGCATCAGCGCCGAGGATGCCGCCCCGTCAACATCGTAGTCACCAAAGACGGCTACCCGCTCGCCACGCGAGATCGCAAGCGCAATACGTTCGGCTGCCTTGTCGCAATCTGTCAGTTTGGACGGGTCAGGCATCAAAGATTTGATGGTCGGATCAAGGAATGCCTTGGCGTCGCCGATGGCAACCTCACGGCCTGCCAGCACCCGCGCGATTACATCCGGCAATCCGGTCATCTGCGCGATCGATATCGCCTTGTTTTCGCCGGTCATATCCAGCCGAGCAACCCATTTCTGCTCGGACAGCGACTGCTCCACCCCAAGAAACGCTCGATCTGATGAGCTGCTATCGACTGTCATGCGGAAAACCAACCTGCTTCAGCGCCATGCCATCATGGGTGCGCGCCTGATAGGCTCATACCCCAAACCGCGGCCCTCGGCAAAGAGCGGCTGACACCTCGAAGAAGGTGGGCCTGGTACAACGAAAACGCCCCGGACATTGCGAGACCGGGGCGAAGCCATTTTCACGTCAAGATCACGTTTGCGCAGAAACCTAGTCGAACTTGGCAAGATCCTGATGGCGCGCCTTGATCTCGCGCACCGTCTTTGAGGACGAGCGCATCACGATGGTGTGGGTGACGATCGCATCGCGGGTGAAACGCACACCCTGGAGCATATTGCCGTCAGTCACGCCGGTCGCTGCAAACAACACGTCGCCGCTCGCCATTTCTTCCATTGTGTAAATCTTGTTGGGATCGGAAATTCCCATCTTGGCAGCGCGCGCCACCTTTTCTTCGGTGTTGAGCTGCAACCGTCCCTGCATCTGTCCACCGATGCACCGCAGCGCGGCAGCCGCCAGGACACCTTCGGGCGCTCCACCTATCCCGAGATAGATGTCGATACCGGTCTCATCAGGATCCGTGGTGTGAATGACACCGGCCACATCGCCGTCGCCGATCAAACGGATCGCTGCACCCGTGGCGCGAACTTCCTCGATCATCCGCGCGTGACGCGGCCTGTCGAGAATACACGCTGTGACCTGCTCCACCGTGACACCCTTGGCACGGGCCACGGCATGGATATTTTCTGTTGGCGTGGCGTCAAGGGAAACCGTGTTGGCCGGATAACCCGGTCCAATCGCAATTTTCTCCATGTAAACGTCAGGCGCGTAGAGCAGGCTGCCCTTTTCCGCAATCGCGATCACGGCCAGCGAGTTAGGCAGGTTCTTGGCACAGATCGTCGTGCCTTCGAGCGGGTCGAGCGCGATGTCGACCTTGGCGCCTTCACGGGTGCCGACTTCTTCACCAATATAAAGCATAGGCGCTTCGTCGCGCTCGCCCTCGCCGATCACCACGGTGCCGTCGATCGGCAGGCGGTTGAGTTCCTGCCGCATCGCATCGACAGCCACCTGATCGGCCGCCATCTCGTCGCCCCGGCCACGAAGGCGCGCCGCAGCAACGGCAGCTCGCTCGGTCACACGGGCGATTTCCAGTGTCAGGATCCGCTCCAGACCGCTGGCTTCTGTTGGTTTGGCTGACATGGTCTACTATCCCTCAGGCTATATCGTTGCGCCGCTCTTACAGCGTTCAAACCTAGCAAGGCAATGTGAAAACCGCATTAAAAGCCTTGATTATTCAAGATTTTGGCCGCATCCCAAACTAAATCGATTAGGCTGACGGCAGCTCCATACGAGCCACATCACGCCAGCCAGAAGAACACTGGTCAGGCTCGCGATCAGTTGTCACGTGTCCGTTCGATCCGGATCACCTGTGGCTCTCCCGCGAGATAGCCCTCGCTCTTGATGGCATCAACAGCAGCACGCACTTTCGATTCAGTCGTCGCGTGGGTGACCAGAATGACGGTTTGCGGACCACTTTCCGAACCTGCCGGACGGGCACGCTGTACAATCGATTCAAGCGAGATGTTGTTGTCGGCCATGGAAGTGGCGATCGAGGCAAACACCCCTGCCCGGTCATCAACCTTGAGCGAGATGAAATAGCCGCCTTCATGGCTCTGGATCTGCGCCCTTGTATAGGGCTCGAGTTTGTCGGCGGGCCGCCCAAGCGCGGGAGCGTGCTGATGACCCGGCCGGCTCTTGGCGATATCGGCAATATCGCCCAGCACTGCAGACGCCGTGGCTTCTCCACCGGCACCGGGGCCTGACAGCATCAACTCGCCCAGTATGTCGGCTTCGATCGTCACCGCGTTGGTCACGCCTTCAACTTGCGCAATCATCGAGCCTTTCGGCACCATTGTCGGGTGAACCCGCTGCTCGATACCCGTCGCAGTCCGTTGTGCAACACCAAGCAGCTTGATCCGGTATCCCAATTCATCAGCGGCATGAATGTCGTCGATGGAGATGTTGGTGATGCCTTCGATATAGACTTCGTCAGCTGCAATCTCGGTTCCGAAAGCCAGGCTGGTCAGGATCGACAATTTGTGCGCGGTGTCGTTGCCCTCGATATCAAAGGCCGGATCGGCTTCCGCGTAGCCAAGCCTCTGGGCTTCGGCGAGGCATTCGGCAAAGCCCATATTCTCGTGCTCCATCCGGGTCAGGATGTAATTGCAGGTGCCGTTCATGATACCGTAGATCCGCGTCACGGCGTTGCCGGTCAGCGACTCGCGCATCGCCTTGATCACCGGGATGCCACCCGCTACCGCTGCCTCGAAATTCAACAGCACGCCGTTGGCCTCGGCAAGCTTCGCCAGCTGAACACCGTGCTTGGCAAGCATCGCTTTGTTGGCCGTTACAAAGTGACGACCGGCAGTCAGCGCCGCGATCGCAGACGCCAGCGCTGGATCGCCATCGCCGCCAATCAGTTCCACAAAGACATCGATGTCGGCTTCCTTAGCCATGGCCACGGGATCGTCAAACCAGGCAACGCCGTCGAGAGTAAGGCCACGATCACGGCTGCGGTCCCGGGCGCACACGGCGGTAATCACGATTTCGCGGCCGCAAATATCGGCCAGAAGATTGTGCCGGCTGGCGATAATCTGAAACAATGCCGCACCGACAGTGCCTAGGCCTGCAATGCCGATTTTCAGGGCATCAGTCATGTAAAAGTCCACCTGTATGGGATCGCCTGCATGAAAATGCGGGACGTTGAAAGTCTAGGCGGGTTTACCGGTGACGAACCGGACGGTCAACGCCGGGCGGACAATGAAACCACATTGTCGCCGCCGCCATTGCCTGAGCTCGCAAAGAAGCGCTTGATGTTGCGCGCCGCCTGGCGGATGCGATGCTCGTTCTCGACCAGCGCGATCCGGACATGTTCGTCACCATGCTCGCCAAACCCGACACCGGGAGCGACCGCGACATCGGCCTTCTCGACCAGCAGCTTGGAGAATTCCAGCGAGCCGAGATGTTTGAACTGATCGGGAATCGGCGCCCAGGCAAACATCGTTGCAGCAGGCGGCGGCACATCCCAGCCGGCCTTGCCGAAACTCTCGACCAGCACATCTCGGCGGCGTTTGTAGATCGACCGGACCTCTGCGATATCAGCCCCGTCGCCATTCAATGCTGCCGTGGCGGCCACCTGTATCGGCGTAAACGCACCATAATCAAGGTAGGATTTGACCCTAGTCAGCGCAGAAATCAGCCGCTCGTTGCCAACAGCAAAGCCCATACGCCAGCCCGGCATCGAAAATGTCTTCGACATGGAGGTGAATTCCACGCAGATGTCGATTGCACCGGGAACTTCGAGAACCGAAGGCGGAGGCGTTTCGTCGAAATAGATTTCGGAATAGGCCAGGTCCGACAGGATGAGAATGTCGTGTTTCTTGGCGAAAGCCACCACATCCTTGTAGAAATCCAGTGTCGCGACGTAGCTCGTCGGGTTCGACGGATAGTTCAGGATCAACGCCAGCGGTTTCGGAATCGAATGCCGCACCGAGCGTTCCAGCGCCGCAAAGAAACTGTCGTCCGGCACAACATCCAGCGAGCGGATCACGCCGCCCGACATGATGAAACCGAATGCATGGATCGGGTAGGTCGGATTGGGACACAGGATCACATCGCCCGGCGCCGTGATGGCCTGAGCCATGTTGGCGAACCCTTCCTTCGACCCCAGGGTCGCAACAACCTGCGTCTCAGGATTGAGTTTTACGCCAAAACGCCGCTCGTAATAGGCGGCCTGCGCGCGCCGAAGCCCGGGAATACCACGCGAGGTCGAATAGCGATGCGTCCGCGGATCTCTCACCGCTTCACATAATTTGTCGACGATGGCCGGAGGCGTCGGCAGGTCCGGGTTGCCCATTCCCAGATCGATGATATCGGCCCCCCCGGCCCGCGCCGACGCCTTGAGCCGGTTGACCTGCTCAAAGACATAAGGTGGGAGTCGGCGGACTTTGTGAAATTCTTCCATGGAATTCCCCGGGGTTGTGGGCGGAACAAGGAGGCTCTGATTGCACGGATTTGCGTCCAATCCAAGCCAAACGCAAGGTCTAATTCTCTATTTCCTGCTGCGCATCGCTGCCGTGGTTGGCTGCCAGCGCGCGCAATTCCCTGAGCCGGGCTTCGTATTGCGCCCGAGCATCCGGGGTCGACGCCCGGTTCCGAAGCAGTTCTGTCATCTCGGCTTCGGCTTCCAGTTTCTCCTGGTCGGAGAACTGGGCATTGGCCGCTTTGGGTTGGCGGCCGAAACTCGGGTACTGTCCTGACCGGTTTGCTCCGGAAGCCACAAATTCCTCGTTCTTCACCGGCGTGGTCTTCTCGAGCGGAATGACCGAAGGGATCCCGGAATTGCGTGTGACCGTCTGAAGCAGGGAATTTTCAGTTTCGGGTGCACCATTGCCGTTGGAAGCCACGACCCTGTTTGCACCGGCAGTCTGTCCTGCCTCATTGCCCGTTGCAGATACCGGCACCCGCTTGGGTGCCGCATCTTCAAGCGAAGCCGTCTGGCATCCGGCAAGAAGCAGTAGGCACCAGACGACAATCAAGGGACGTACAATCGGCATCATAATCACGAATTTTCCGGTCTCCACCAAATGGTGGTCATGACAGGGACAAAAAAAGCCCCTATCAAGAAAGGATAAGGCCAGTATTGGCAGACAAGCAAAGCAAACAAGCCGATTTAAGGCAGAAGACGGGCAAGAGGCAAGCTCGGGAACACATGAGGAGGCGCCACCATGGCGGACAAGGGCAAAACGACGGCCGGAAACGACCAGACTGAGCCGGGCACGACAGCCGCCGACGCCTATGTCGTCAAGGACCCTGAAGTCTTCGCCCGCAATGTAGCCCGTATGCTTGAAGAACTTGGCAAGGCCGCATCAGCATGGGTTGAACCACGCGAAAGAGGCGAAGTCGTCGATACCGTCTCCGAACCGATGGCAGACATGGTCAAGACGTTCTCAAAAGTCGGGGAATATTGGCTGTCCGATCCCAAGCGCGCCCTTGAAGCCCAGACGTCGCTGTTGACCAGCTATTTCGGCATGTGGAGCGAATCCATCAACCGCATGTCGGGCGAGAACACCAGCCCCCGCACCACGACCAAGGACAAGCGCTTCACCGATCCGGATTGGGACAACAATCCGTTCTTCGAGTTCCTGAAGAATGCCTATTTCATCACGTCCGACTGGGCCAACAAGCTCGTCGACGAAAGTGAAGGCCTCGACGAGCATACGCGTCACAAGGCGGCCTTCTATGTCCGTCAGATCACAAGCGCCCTTTCGCCGGCCAATTTCATTGCCACCAATCCCGAACTGTACAAGGAAATGGTGTCCTCAAACGGCGCCAACCTGGTCAAGGGCATGCACATGCTGGCCGAGGACATCGCCGCCGGCAAGGGCGAGTTGCGGCTGCGGCAGTCCGATGCCTCCAAGTTCAAGGTTGGCGAAAACATCGCCGTATCGCCCGGCGAGGTCATTGCCCAGGACGACGTCTGCCAGATCATCCAATATGATCCCTCGACCGAGACCGTTCTCAAGCGCCCCTTGATGATCGTGCCGCCATGGATCAACAAGTTCTACATTCTCGATCTCAACCCGAAAAAGTCCTTCATCAAATGGGCCGTCGATCAGGGCCATACGGTGTTCGTGATCTCCTGGGTCAATCCTGATCAGCGCCATGCCACCAAGGACTGGGAATCCTATTCCCGCGAGGGTATCTCCTTCGCGCTCGACACCATCGAGAAGGCCACCGGCGAACGCCAGGTCAATGCCATCGGTTATTGCGTCGGCGGCACGTTGCTGGCCGCCACTCTGGCGCTGCACGCCCAGGAGAAGGATACCAGAATAGCCACGGCCACGTTCTTCACCACCCAGACCGATTTCACCTATGCCGGTGATCTCAAGGTATTCGTCGACGAGGCGCAGATCAGCTCGATCGAGAACGCCATGGGCAGGAACGGTTACCTCGATGGCTCGAAAATGGCGACGGCCTTCAACATGTTGCGTGCCTCGGATCTGATCTGGCCTTACGTGGTCAACAACTACCTCAAGGGCAAGGATCCGATGCCCTTCGACCTGCTCTACTGGAATTCGGACGCCACCCGCATGCCGGCGGCCAATCATTCCTTCTACCTCCGAAACTGCTATCTCGAGAACAACCTGTCGCAAGGCAAGATGCAGCTCGCCGGCAAGTCCCTCAAACTCAGCGACGTCAAGATCCCGATCTACAATCTGGCTGCCAAGGAGGACCATATCGCCCCTGCCCGCTCGGCCTATATCGGCGGCAAGCTGTTCGGAGGCGATGTAACCTATGTCATGGCCGGCTCGGGACATATCGCAGGCGTCGTCAACCCGCCCGTATCTGGAAAGTACCAGTTCTGGTCCGATGGACCGAAAAATGCCGAGTTTGACGATTGGGTGACTGGCGCTGTCGAAACACCAGGATCATGGTGGCCCCATTGGCATGCCTGGATCCGCGCCGCGTCCGATGAAGAGGTGCCCGCGCGCAAACCCGGCGGCAAGAAGCTCAAGCCAATCGAGGCTGCGCCCGGCTCCTATGTCCGGGTCCGGATCTGACACCTGGTGTCTCCTCGCTTCATCAGGCGCGCCTTGAAAGCGCGTGCCGGTTTGCGAGGCCGGTCGATGCCTGTTATGCGCCCGACCCATGATCTTTGACCCGCCGCTCATTCCCGCGACCTTGATACGCCGCTACAAGCGTTTCCTGTTTGACGCAGAACTCGACACCGGAGAAGTGATTACCGGCTCCTGCCCCAATACCGGCTCGATGCGCGGGCTGACCGAGCCTGGCTCAAGATGTTTTCTCACCCGGCATTCGTCGCCAACGCGCAAATACCCCCATGCGCTGGAGCTGGTCGAAGCCGACAACACGCTGGTGGGGATCAACACCGGCAGACCAAACCGGCTGGTTGAGGAGGCGATCGACAAAGGCTTGATCATGTCTTTGAGCACCTACGCCACGCGCAAGCGCGAACAGAAATACGGCGTCAACTCCCGCATCGACATTCTACTTCAGGACCCTGACAGAGGCCTGGCCTATGTCGAGGTCAAGAACGTGCATTTCCGCCGCAGCGAGGGACTGGCCGAGTTTCCCGACAGCGTCACCATCCGCGGAGCCAAGCATCTTGAGGAACTTGGCAACATGGTCGAGGCTGGACACCGCGCGATAATGGTCTATCTCATCCAGCGCAACGATGTGGACCGGCTGAGCCTGTGCCGCGATCTCGACCCGGCCTACGCAGCGGCTTTTGATCGCGCCATGGCCCGCGGGGTTGAAGCTTGCGCCATACGGTGCAAGATCACATCTGAGCAAATAAGCGCTGAGACGTTGGTACCCGTTGAGGAAACACGCCTAAACAGCGTATCATGATTCAAGCCCGGTCCAACCGGCCCGAAAATGACAAAGCGAGCCACCATGGTTACCTATATTGATGCCGCATCGGCCCCGATGAAAAACACAGGCCAGATCCGGCTCTATGGCACGGAAGGGTTTGAAGGCATGCGCAAGGCAAGCCAGATCACCGCCAGATGCTTGGACGAACTGGTCACACGCGCGGTCCCAGGGGTTACCACCAACGAGATTGACCGCTTTGTCTTTGAATTCGGCATGGATCATGGCGCCCTGCCCGCGACGCTGAACTATCGCGGTTACACCAAATCCTGCTGCACCTCGATCAATCACGTCGTCTGCCATGGCATTCCCAATGACAAGCCGCTGCGTGAGGGCGAAATCGTCAATATCGATGTTACCTATGTGCTCGACGGCTGGCACGGCGATTCAAGCCGGATGTATCCGATTGGCGAAATCAAGCGTGCGGCCGAGCGGCTTCTCGAAATCACCCATAAATCACTGATGCTCGGGATAGATGCGGTCAAGCCCGGGGCACGGACCGGTGCCATCGGCGAAGCCATTCAGAAATATGCCGAATCCGAACGCTGTTCCGTCGTCCGCGATTTCTGCGGTCATGGCGTGGGCAAGCTGTTTCATGATGCGCCCAACATTTTGCATTATGGCCGCGCTGGGGAAGGACCGGAAATGCGCCCTGGCATGATCTTCACCATCGAACCGATGATCAACCTCGGACGGCCACACGTAAAGGTGCTCTCCGACGGGTGGACGGCGGTGACGCGTGACCGGTCACTGACCGCGCAGTACGAACACACCATCGGCGTGACCGAAACCGGCTGCGAGATTTTCACACTCTCGCCTGCCGGGCTCGACCGTCCCGGTCTGCCCGCATGACCTCACCCCGTCGACCAGGTCTGGATGCTAAAGGCCTGGACGACGGGGGCCTGAATGACGATAGCCTCAATGACAAGGGTTTGAACACCGGCGGTATGCAGGGCGCGGCACCGGCGGGAAAAGACCTCGACCCGGCCCCGGAAGATGAACGCAACTACTTCGCTGAAAGCCGCCAGAGCAAAACAAGGGGCCGTGCGCTCGAGACCGACCCGCGCGCCGTTGCGGTCAATGCCGATGACCATTTTCACGGTCATCGGGACCGGCTGCGTCAGCGCTTCCGCGACGGGGGTGATCGCGCTCTGGCCGACTATGAATTGCTCGAACTGCTCTTGTTCCGACTTATCCCGCGCCGCGACACCAAACCGATTGCCAAGGCACTTCTGACCAGGTTCGGATCGCTTCCGGAGGTACTTGGCGCACCGGTGCAATTGCTGACCGAAGTCAAAGGTGTTGGCGACAGTGTTGCCAACGATCTCAAGCTCGTCGCCTCGATGGCCCACCGCATGCTCAAGGGCGAACTCCGGGGCCGGAAGGTGCTTGCCTCGTGGTCCTCGGTGATCGAGTATTGCCGCGCGGCCATGGCGTTTGAAGCGCGCGAGCAGTTCCGTGTTCTGTTTCTCGACAAGAAAAACGCGCTGATTGCCGATGAGGTTCAGCAGACCGGCACCGTCGACCATACTCCGGTCTATCCGCGTGAAGTGGTCAAGCGGGCGCTGGAACTCTCGGCGACCGCCATCATTCTGGTGCACAACCATCCCTCCGGTGATCCGACACCATCACGTGCAGATATCGAGATGACAAAGCTGATCATCGACACCGCCCGGCCGCTCGGCATCACCGTGCATGACCACATCATCATCGGCAAGGACGGCCATGCCAGCCTCAAGGGTTTGAAGCTGATCTGAGTGCCAGGGCAGGCTTGAAAAACACTGTTAGGCTGCCGCCCTCGGTAGAACGCTTGGAAGCGGGTCAAAGCTTGCGTCGGTTTCAGCGCAACCTCAGCTGTGGTCAGAGCGCATATCAGGCCCTTCAAGGAAGGCATCAGGATCCGCATTCACCTTGCCGACCCGATAAGCCGACATACGATCATGCGACCCCATCGGGATGCCATACAAGGGTGGCCTCACCTGCGACCTCTGCCATAAAGGGCACATCACGTTTCGGATCAGCATTACGAAGGCTTGAAAGATCACGCGACAGATGATCACGGAGCACAAGGCGCAGAACTCTTTCATCAGCCATGTTTTCTCCCTTAGGACTGTGACGCTGACGTGAATTATCGCTGTGCTCCGGAGCAATTCCAGCGAAACTGACAACCGGTTTAGAACGCCGGGGCATTGCCTCGGTGTCAGTCAAGCAGCAGCCTTTGCTCATCCCTACTTCAGAATGGCACCCGGAAGGACAAGCCTCCTCCATAAGCCTGGTAGTTCGCAACCCCGATACCATCATAGAACACATCGCCGGCAACCCGCGCACCGCGTCTCGATGTCCGCACTTCAACACCGCCTTCCACGCGCCCGCGCAGCCTGCGGCTGGCCGAGGCCAGCGCTGCATTGGTGGCCTTGTTTTCCTCAAGCAGGTCAAAATCGTAAACCCCGGAGAAGCCGAGCGACAGCGCGAGATCCATGTCGTTCATCGGCTCGAGTGCGAAGCGGAGTTTGGGGCCGAACTCCAGCCGACCGAGGTCGAAATCCTGACTCGGGATGATATTGCCGAGGGTATCGACATAGCTTTTCTGTTCTTCCCAGAAATAGGTCAGCCGCGCGAACGGGTTGACCCGCATGGAGCCGACACTGAAATCACCTGTCAGGCCGGCCTGCATCAGCACGCGTTCGGTCTTGAAACCATCTTCAAACAGACCCAGCGCGTTTACCTTGTTGTTCGAGTGCCCGTAAGTCAGCCGCGCATCGGCATAGAGATTGTCATGCAGATTGACCACGCCATAAGGCCCGATCATCCAACCCACACCATTGGCGCTGCTGCCGGCAGCACTGTTGGTCTCGTCGGTTATATCCAGAGACCCCATGATCCCGACCACCGCTCTGTTACCGAAACGGTAATCCACCCCGCCAAAAAACAGTCCATTGACACTGTCGCTGCCGTTGTTGTCGAATTTTGCATAGGTCCCGGTTGCCCAGACGTCGACACCTGACCGTGGCACATCCTGCGATTGACTCTCCTGCTCGTCATTGTTGGCCAATGGAAACCGAGGCCCATCCCCGTCAGCTGCCAAACCGCTCATGGTGGCATACCCGAGCACGGTTTGCGCTTCCCTCGTCGTCACCGGGCCCTGCTCAAGCCTGTGCCGGAATGCACCGAGGCTGAAGTCGAATTGGCCTGTGGTTGCGTAAGATGTCACCTGAACAGAAAAACCATTGAAATCACGCTGTTCGGCAAAGGGTCCGCCCATCAGCCGTTTGGTGATATCCGGCTGCGCCGACACGATCCTGTCGGCCCGGTTGGTGACGAAGGACGCAATCACTTCCTTGGTTTTTTGGATATCGGCGGCGGAATCACGCTTGTTGGACAAAGAAAACGTAACGCTCGTAAGTCTCGAGGCACTTGCGGTCACCAAATAGGGTCTGAAACTGCTGCCACCGATATAGGCGGACGTAATGGAATTGGCAGTCATGACAGAGCTTGTCGCAGTCCCGTCGGTTCCGCTGATCACGGTTTCAGTGGCATTTCCGGTGCTCGCAAAACTCAAGGATGGACCGGACGCCGGCGCTGTAAAGGTCACGGTTATGCCGGCCACACCATCGCCGTTGCGATCCCGGACAACCGCAACAAGAGGCGCTGCGAACTGGCTGCCGATGTCGGCCGCCTGATCCGAGCCCGAAACGGCAGCCAGCCCAGATGCGACAGATGCTACCCCCGAGGCGGTCAGTTCAAACGAGGCCTCGTCGCTGTCATTGGTGGTGAAGCCCAGGGTAAAGTTGAAGCTGCCCGAGCCTGCCGGCGTATAATTGACAATCAGATCAATTGAACCGCCGGCGGGAACCGTAGCCGAAGCCGGACCTGTCACCGAGGCAATGACACCCGCAGCTGCATACTGGACCGGCGCGCCGAATTGAAGCAGGTTTTGCCGGAGCATGGCACTGCTATTGGCAAACGACAGGCCGACAGCGGTGATATTTGACGACGCGGTGACAGAAGGGACGGAGATTATCAGCGGCCCCAGCCCTTCATTGACGATGCGGAACCGAGTTGTCGATGCTTCACCCACTGACCGGCTTCCCGGAAGCAGCGCGCCTCCCCCATTTTGAATCTCTTCGCCGTTCTTGTTTCTGACCACAATCTCGGGAGGGGTCGGGTTTGTGACCGTCAGATTGAAGTCAGCGGTGGCAGCGATCCCTGTCGCACTGGCCTTGACCGTAAAGGCGCCGGCTGTGGCATTCGCCGTGGCAGTCAAGGATGCGATACCCGACCCGTTTGTCGTTGCCGTCTGCGGTGACGTATCAAGTCCCGCCCCCGTTGCAGGCGCGGTGAAGGTCACCACAACGCCGGCAACCGGATTGCCGTGACTGTCGACAACCTTGGCCGATAATGGTGCAGCAAAAGCAGTTTGAACCTGCGCTGACTGAGCATCGCCACCTGAAACAGAAACGCCGGCCGGAACGCCTGTAATCGTACCGCTGACCGTAATGTCGTAAGTCGTTTCATCGCCATCATCACTGACAATATCCAGATCGAACGAAAACGCCGCAGCCGCTGCAGGAGTGTATTCAACGGTGAAACTTGTCGTCCCGGAGGCGGGAACGGAAGCCGTCCCATAAGACGAGATCGAAACGACCGTTACATTCGAAGCGGCACTTGCGGTAGCGGTTCCGCTCAGAGTGAGTGGCGCGGAGCCGGAGTTTGTCACGGTGTAGGTGACAGTGGTCTGAACCCCGGTCGCAATCGCCCCTTGCGCATCGGTGCCACCATCACTGACCGCGCCGCCGGCGGAAGAGGAAACGGAAATCTCCGGCGCGCCGGTTGCGGTCCCGCTGGCGCTGATGTTGTAGGGATTTTCGTCAGCATCAGTGTTTGTCAGGCTCAGCGCGAACCCGAAGGCGCCAACTGCCGTAGGCGTGTAATTGACCACCACCGTCGTGGTGCCGCCACCCGCAGCAACACTTGTCGACCCCAGCGTCAGGCTGTTGACCGTGACATTCGAAGCACCAGAAACATTGCCTCCCACCGTCGGTGTTGTAACCGTCAGCGTATTCGTGCCGGAATTGGTGATCGTATACGTGACCGATGTCGCCCCACCAACAGCCTTCGCCGAGGCAAATGTGTCGGTTCCGCCGTCCGCGACACCTCCCCCCTCCGAAGAGGAAATAGCGATTTCGGGAGTGCCGGTCGCGGTTCCCGAAACCGTGTAGTTGAACGGGTTTTCATCGCCGTCATCAGTCACGAATGACAGGCCGAACGAGAAAGCCCCTGCCAGTGTCGGTGTGTACTGCACCAGGAACGTCGTTGTCCCGCCTCCGCCGGTGACGGTGGTTGACCCCGGCGCGTTGATCGAATTGACCGTTACATTGGTCAGCGCCGAAGACGTGGCGGTTGCAAGCGTCAAATCACCCGTGCCGGAGTTGGTCACCGTATAGGTTACCGTCACGGCTGAACCGGCAACCCGCGATCCTTGCGCATTGGTGCCGCCATCACTCACCGCGCCGCCGATTGAAGCCGAGACAGAGATTTCGGGCGCTCCCCCTGCCGTTCCGGACACTGTAAAGTTGAACGGATTCTCGTCGCCGTCATCATTGACGAAGGACAAGCCGAACGAAAACGCACCAGCCAGTGTTGGTGTGTATTGCACCGCAAACGTCGTGGTACCCCCACCACCAGCCACAGTCGTAGCCCCAGGCGCACCAATGGAATTGACCGTCACATTGCTTGTCGCCGAAGACGTCGCCGTGGCCAGCGTCAGATCACCCGTTCCCGAGTTTGTGACTGTATAGGTCACGGTCGTCGCTGAGCCGGCCGTCCGCGCGCCTTGCACATTGGTGCCGCCATCGCTCACTGCACCGCCGATATCGGCAGTAACAGCAATCTCGGGTGTTCCGGTTGCAGTACCCGAGACCGTGTAGTTGAACGGATTCTCGTCGCCATCATTGTTGACGAAGGACAGGCCGAACGAGAAGGCCCCTGCCAGTGTCGGTGTGTACTGCACCGCAAATGTCGTTGTCCCGCCGCCGCTTGTCACCGTGGTGGACCCCGGCGCGCCAATCGAATTGACCGTCACATTGGTCAGCGCAGAGGACGATGCGGTGGCGATCGTCAGATCATCCGTCCCGGAGTTGGTCACCGTATAGGTCACCGTCACGGCTGAACCGGCAGTCCGCGCGCCTTGCGCATTGGTGCCGCCATCGCTTACCGCACCGCCGATATCGGCAGTAACAGCAATTTCCGGCGCTCCGGTTGCAGTGCCCGAGACCGTGTAGTTGAACGGATTCTCGTCGCCGTCATCATTGACGAAGCTAAGGTTGAACGAAAAAGCGCCAGATAGGGTCGGCGTGTATTGCACCGCAAACGTCGTGGTACCCCCACCACCAGTGACCGTCGTAGTCCCCGGCGCACCGATGGAATTGACCGTCACATTGCTTGTCGCGGAAGACGTGGCCGTGGCCAGCGTCAGATCACCCGTTCCCGAGTTTGTGACTGTATAGGTCACGGTCGTCGCTGAGCCGGCCGTCCGCGCGCCTTGCGCATTGGTGCCGCCATCGCTCACTGCACCGCCGATATCGGCGGAAACCGAGATTTCCGGCGTTCCCGTCGCAGTGC
>Ga0209344_10001875_pt1 | contig 25383 bp, 29 predicted proteins | sample Cruoilmetagenom6_FD_187293 | JGI IMG/M metagenome (GOLD analysis project Ga0209344, IMG submission 187293) | Oil polluted marine microbial communities from Coal Oil Point, Santa Barbara, California, USA - Santa Barbara Oil Seep Sample 6 (SPAdes)... | ecosystem: Environmental > Aquatic > Marine... | reverse complement strand
TCAGTTGATGACAGCGATGGTGCCTCAACTGGAACAGTTGAAAAAAGAGGGCGAGCAAGGCCGCAAGAAAATCAACCAATACACACGTTACGGCACTGTTCTGTTGGCGATGTTTCAGGCTTATGGACTGTCGAAAGGTCTGGAAGCCAGTGATTTGGCGACGAATCCCGGTTTTATAACCTTCCAGTTGCCCGCCGTTGTCACTCTTGTGGGCGGCACAATGTTCCTGATGTGGCTGGGTGAGCAAATCACCTCTCGTGGCATTGGTAACGGTATTTCATTGATCATATTTGTCGGCATTGTGGCCTCATTACCCGCAGCGTTGGTCAATTTCTTTGAACTGGGCCGCACCGGTACACTGCATGGCAGTGTTATCCTTGGCGTTATGGTGATGGTTGTCGTGGTGATCGGGTTTATCGTGTTTATGGAACGTGCTTTGCGCAAAGTTCATATCCAATACCCAAAACGTCAGGTGGGCATGAAAGTCTATGGCGGCGAAAGTTCGCATCTGCCGATTAAAATCAACCCGTCGGGCGTTATTCCACCAATCTTTGCATCAGCTCTATTGCTGTTACCAACAACGATCAGCACATTTTCCGGCACACAGACATCACCGATAATGGCGACAATTCTGGCTTACTTCGGTCCGGGGCAACCGCTTTATCTGTTGTTCTTTGTGATTATGATTGTGTTCTTTTCGTATTTTTACACAGCAAACGTTTCCTTCAAGACCGATGATGTTGCGGATAATCTGAAAAAACAGAACGGCTTTGTTCCGGGGATCCGCCCCGGCGCTAAAACGGCTGAATATCTGGATTTTGTAACAACACGCATTTTGGTTCTGGGTTCTGCCTATTTGTCAGCCGTGTGTTTGTTGCCGGAGATTTTACGCAGCCAGTTTGCCATTCCGTTTTATTTTGGGGGTACATCCCTGTTGATCGTTGTTTCGGTCACAATGGATACGATCACGCAAGTGCAATCACATCTTTTGGCGCATCAATACGAAAGCCTGATCGAAAAATCACAATTGCGGGGTAAAAACCGCAGCAAAGCACGGAGAAAATCTCGCAAATGAATATTATCCTTCTAGGCCCACCCGGCGCAGGTAAAGGCACACAAGCAGCATTTTTGGTAAACGAACGTGACATGGTGCAATTGTCCACAGGTGATATGCTGCGTGCGGCAAAAACATCCGGTACGGAAATGGGTAAGAAGGTTGCGGCCGTTATGGATCGCGGTGAGTTGGTAACGGACGAGATCGTGATCGGTCTTATCGAAGAGCAACTGACGACTGCGGATGCGGCCGGCGGATTTATTTTTGACGGCTTTCCGCGCACTTTGGCCCAAGCGGATGCGTTGAGCGATTTGCTGGAAAAGGTTGGCAAGAAACTGGATACGGTTGTGGAAATGCGCGTGGACGACAGCGCATTGGTCAAACGTATCACCGGTCGGTATACTTGCGGTGATTGTGGTGCTGGCTACCACGAAGAATTCAAGAAACCCGCCAAAGACGGTGTTTGTGATGAATGCGGTGGTACGGAATTCAAAAAGCGTGCTGACGATAACGAAGAGTCGCTGAAAACCCGTTTGATGGCTTATTATAAAGAAACATCTCCGCTGATTGGTTATTATTACGCTATAGGTAAGTTGCAAACTGTTGACGGGCTGGCATCTATTGACGACGTGGCGGGTAGTATTGCCAAAGCGCTAAAAGGTACTGAATAAACATAACGGTTGAGCTTCTAAAATATGTTCCATGATGTCCCTAATACTCCAATTACTGGTCCTGCATCATGGCTTGGGCCCGATATGGCTAACGCACCTGAAAAATGGCTGCGCAACCTAACCCCGGATGAAATCACAGATCTTGAGTCCGCGGCCAGTCATTTTCTGGCTTTAGATCGCGATATTGGCGAGATATCAAAAGATGATTTTCCTCTTAAAAAATTTGACAGTTATATAAATGCGTTGCGCGAGAAACTTCTGCACGGTGTCGGCGTAGAGGTATTGCGCGGCCTGCCAACCGATACATATACCCAAGAATTTATGGCCACAGTGTTTTGTGGAATTGGTGCACATCTTGGATCAGCGCGGTCTCAAAATGCACGGGGCCATATTTTGGGGCATGTCCGTGATATAGGTGCTGATGCGAATGACCCCAATTCCCGTATCTATCAAACCTCGGCACGTCAGACCTTCCATACGGATTCCGCGGATGTTGTAGGGTTGCTTTGTATTCGCGGCGCACAAGAAGGCGGTAAATCACTTTTGGTGAGTGCCATGTCTATCTACAATAAGATGCTGAATGAGCGGCCGGATTTGCTGCCATTGTTGTTTGACCCAATTGCAACAGACCGTCGTGGCGAAATACCGGAAGGCGCAAAACCCTTTATGGAAATTCCGGTTCTGAATTGGCATGAAGGCAAGCTAACGGTATTTTATCAACGTCAGTATATTGATAGCGCGCAACGGTTCCCGGATGCGATGCGCCTGACAGATAAACATGTTGAAGCTCTGGATTTGTTTGATGCTTATGCAAATGATCCGGAACTGAATTTTGCAATGCAATTACAGCCCGGTGATATGCAGTTTGTATATAACCATTCGCAATTGCATGACCGTACCGGCTTTTTGGATTGGCCGGATCCAAAAATGCGCCGTCATCTGTTTCGACTCTGGATTTCTGCGGCAGGAGACAGACCTTTACCTGATTGTTTCAAAGAACGTTATGGATCAATAGAAATTGGAAATCGCGGCGGTATCATTACAAAAGAAACAAAGTTAGTGGCCCCTTTAGATTGAAAATTGCGTATACGCGATAAATTCATAGATTATTGGTGTGGTTTCTTGACGCCAAACAGTTTTTCCCATAAGGGACGGGCTTCTAGGCCAAAATCTTAGGATTTTCCTGAAAACTGCCGATTCGGCAAAGTCTCAGGATGGTTTAGATGAAGCTAGCCCAGTGTGAATTGCTGGGCTTCGTTGTGAAAACAGGTTCTGGAAACACGGAACCGCAACCAAAGGAAAATATAACGTGGCACGTATTGCTGGCGTAAACATCCCGACACATAAGCGGGTTAAAATCGCACTTACATATATTCATGGCATCGGCGACACTTCTGCAGTCCAAATCTGCGAAGCAGTAGGCATCGACGAAGCCCGTCGTGTAAACGAATTGTCAGACGCAGAAGTTCTGAAAGTTCGTGAATACATTGACGCAAACCTAGACGTAGAAGGTGATCTGCGCCGTGAGGTTTCCATGAACATCAAACGTATGATGGACATGGGTTCTTACCGTGGTCTACGTCACCGTCGTGGTCTACCGGTCCGCGGTCAACGCACACACACCAACGCACGCACGCGCAAAGGCCCAGCCCGCGCGATTGCCGGCAAGAAGAAGTAGGGGACTGAACAATGGCACGTGAAAAAGTACGTACAAAAAGAAAAGTCCGCAAGAATATCAGCACGGGTGTGGCGCATATCAATTCGTCGTTCAACAACACCAAGATTCTAATTGCCGATGCGCAAGGCAATGCAATCGCATGGTCTTCTGCTGGCACGATGGGCTTCAAGGGCTCTCGTAAATCTACACCTTATGCCGCCCAAATGGCAGCAGAAGATGCAGGTAAAAAAGCCCAGGAACATGGCATGAAAACTTTGGAAGTTGAAGTTCAAGGCCCGGGGTCAGGTCGCGAAAGTGCGCTACGCGCATTGGCTGCAATTGGCTTGAACGTCACAGCTATTCGTGACGTAACGCCAATCGCGCACAATGGCTGTCGCCCACCTAAGCGCCGTCGCGTCTAAGTTATTCGGGTTGGCTGCAAGGCCAACCCAACACTCATTTTAACCTCGAGCGTTTGCAATCTCGGATCCTGACTGCAAACAAGAATGGAGGCCCCTATGATCCATAAAAATTGGCAGGAACTTATTCGTCCTGTACAGCTAGACATCAAGCCAGGCGCAGATCCTTTACGCACTGCAACTGTGGTTGCAGAGCCGTTGGAACGCGGCTACGGCCTGACTTTGGGTAACGCATTGCGACGTGTGCTTTTGTCTTCCCTGCAGGGTGCGGCAATTACATCCGTACAGATTGATAATGTTCTACACGAGTTTTCTTCTGTGGCCGGTGTGCGCGAAGACGTGACCGATATCGTTTTGAATTTGAAAGGTGTTGCGGTTTCAATGGAAGTTGAAGGCCAAAAACGCGTTTCCATTTCGGCAAAAGGCCCTGGTGTTATCACTGCAGGCGACATTACCGAAACAGCCGGTATTGAAATTTTGAACCGTGACCACGTTATCTGTCACCTTGATGACGGCGCAAGCCTGTTCATGGAAATGACCGTGGAAACCGGCAAAGGTTACGTGTCAGCAGACAAAAACCGCCCTGACGATGCACCAATCGGCTTGATCCCGATCGATGCTTTGTTTTCACCTGTGACACGTGTGTCTTATGATGTGCAGCCAACACGTGAAGGTCAGGTTCTTGATTATGACAAGCTGACAATGAAAATCGTAACTGACGGTTCTATAACACCTGATGATGCCGTGGCATATTCTGCGCGTATTTTACAAGATCAGTTGTCCGTGTTCGTAAACTTTGACGAGCCTGAATCAGCCTCACGTCAGGAAGAAGAAGACGAGTTGGAATTCAACCCGCTTCTACTGAAGAAGGTCGACGAGCTGGAATTGTCAGTGCGCTCTGCAAACTGTCTGAAAAACGACAATATCGTTTACATCGGCGATTTGATCCAAAAAACAGAAGCAGAAATGCTGCGCACTCCAAACTTTGGCCGCAAATCTTTGAACGAGATCAAAGAAGTGCTGACTGGTATGGGGCTGCATCTGGGTATGGATATTATCGATTGGCCACCGGACAATATCGAAGAGCTGGCTAAGAAATACGAAGACCAGTTTTAAAAAATGTAGGATGGGCTTAAGCCCACCTTACGAAAATGCCCACAATGGTGGGGAATTAGGTGGATTTTTGACAAGCAAAATTCCACCTCGGGCAATCCCGCCCCAAGGAGTGCATGGCCCAACGCAGGTCAGCCAGACAAAGTATAAACGTTAAAGAAGGATTGAAATTATGCGTCACGCACGTGGTTACCGCCGCCTGAACCGAACACATGAGCACCGGAAAGCTCTGTTCGCTAACATGGCAGGATCGCTTATTGAACATGAGCAAATCAAGACAACATTGCCGAAAGCCAAGGAACTTCGCCCGATTATTGAAAAAATGATCACATTGGCGAAACGCGGCGATCTGCACGCACGCCGCCAAGCGGCTTCAAAACTGAAACAGGACGCATATGTTGCGAAACTGTTCGAAGTTTTGGGCCCACGCTACAAAGACCGTCAAGGCGGTTATGTGCGTGTTTTAAAGGCTGGATTTCGTTATGGCGACATGGCGCCGATGGCAATCATCGAGTTTGTTGACCGTGATGTCGATGCCAAAGGCAAGGGCGATAAAGCCCGTGTTGCAGTCGAAGATGCGGCTGACGAGACAAACTAAACAGCTTTTTACGTAGTTGTAAAAATGCCATAAAGTATTTTTAAACGGAGGTCTTCTGGCATGAAGAGCCTCCGTTTTTCTGATTGTGGTATAGTTAACAATAAGTTGACATAGGCAAAACACAATTTCAGGTTGACTGTATAGATGTAAAAACGTCTAACGAGATATGAGCATAAAAAAGAACATCGATAAAGAAATTCAAATACTTGGGGGCATTTCCCCCTTGGGTTTCGGTATGGGCTTACATATCAGGTTCGCATCGCCATTGATTTCACTATATACATGGCCTCAGGCGTGGCAGGATCATTATACCAACAATGTTTATGGGTTGCGCGACCCGATGGTTGCATGGGCCTTTGCAAAGCAAGGTGTTTGTCGATGGAATGAATGCCCGATACCCGATCCATTCAGTATAATCAAACAAGCGGCTGAATTTGGGTTGCGCTATGGCGCCACTGTTTCATATGGCCGTATCTCATCACGTACAATTGTCGGAATAGCGCGTGATGACCGTGAATTTTCGTTGGATGAATTGCTTCAAGCCCAAGAAGTAGTGTCACTCTTACATAACAAAGCCGAGTTACCAGAGAGCCTGACCTCAGCGCAACGCGAGGCATTGAAACTTGTGTCATCAGGGTATCGCTATGCGGAAGCAGCAGCGTCTATAGGCATTTCCGAAAGTGCCTTTAAATTGAGGTTATCATCTGCGCGAACGCGTTTGTTGGCGAAAACGACCGCAGAAGCGGTGCAAAGGGCGAAAGATTATAAATTACTGTAGTAGGTTGAGCGGATGAATGTCCGTTAAAATAGTACCAAAAAAGATCGAGCGAATAATAAAAGGTGCAAAGGAAATGCAAGCTACAACCCTATCATTTACCAATATTCATGAAAACGGTAAGCTGTTTACAGATTTGTTACGGGCACGACGTGAAAGCTTTATTGTGGAGCGACGCTGGAATTTGTCCGAAGCCGATGGTATGGAGTTCGATCAGTATGACACGCCTCAAAGCAGGTGGATTGCCATTCATGAAGGCGGACAGGTTTTGGGCGGGTTCAGATTAACGCCGACCACAGCGCGTTGTGGGATGTATTCCTATATGATCAAAGATGCGCAACGTGGATTGTTGGAAGGTATTCCAAGCAACCTGCTTTATGAACAGGCGCCTGAAGAACAACATATTTTTGAATTCTCTCGCTTTTTCAAGTCAAAGCACCTGACTTCAAGTGCGCGTGCAGCTGTCCAGATGCGGTTGCTGAAAGCTTTGCTCGAGACGCGTGAAACTTTGGGCGTCCGGTCTGCAATCGGTATTGGCTCACCCAACTGGGAACGCTGGATGAAGCGTATTGGTTTGCATATTGAAAATGTTGGACCTGTTATACAAATTGACGGCACTGAAAACCGATGTCAGATCACACATTTACCCGGTGCATATCAGTAGTAAAATAACGGTAACCCCGATTGCAAGCAGGCGTTCGCTGTGAAATAGTTCAGCGATGGCTGATTTATTTGACACAATTGATGCAAAACACCCGGAAGCGGAAAAAATAACACCGCTGGCGGATCGTATTCGCCCTAAAAACCTCGATCAGGTTATCGGTCAGAAACATCTTATTGGTGATAAGGGTGCGTTAAAGCTGATGCTGCAGTCAAATGCACTGGCCTCTATTATATTCTGGGGTCCACCCGGGGTAGGTAAAACCACCTTGGCCCGTTTATTGGCCGATTCCACAGATATGAAATTCGTACAGATAAGTGCGATCTTTTCCGGTATCGCAGATTTAAAGAAAGTGTTCGAGGCCGCCCGCTTGCGCCGCTCAAACGGAAAACAGACTTTGCTATTTGTTGATGAGATCCACAGATTCAATAAATCGCAACAGGATAGTTTTTTACCGTTTATGGAAGACGGTACAATTATTCTGGTCGGTGCAACGACTGAAAACCCTTCGTTCGAGTTAAACTCGGCCCTGTTGTCACGTTCACAAGTGCTGGTTCTAGAGCGACTGGAACTAAAAGATCTGGAACTGATGGCACAGCGTTCCGAGGCGGAGTTGAAACAAAAACTTCCGTTAAAGGCAGAGGCGCGCGAGGCTTTACTGGAAATGGCTGATGGGGACGGGCGCAGTCTGTTGAACCTCATAGAGCAATGTTTCAGCTGGAATGTGAATGAACCTATCGATGTTGACGGCCTGTCAGAGCGTTTACAACGACGAGCAGCGCTATACGATAAATCGGGTGACGGGCATTTCAATTTGATCTCGGCGTTGCATAAATCCGTGCGCGGCAGTGATCCCGATGCTGCCCTCTACTGGTTTACCCGTATGCTGGATGGTGGTGAAGATCCGCGCTATCTGGCACGGCGCATTACGCGTATGGCAGTAGAAGATATCGGCTTGGCAGATCCAAACGCACAAGCGGTGTGTTTGCAGTCATGGCAGACATTTGAACGGCTGGGCAGCCCGGAAGGTGAATTGGCATTAGCACAGGCAGTTATTTATCTGGCTTTAGCACCGAAATCCAACGCTGCTTATACCGCCTATAAAGCGGCCTATGCGCAGGCCAAATCCACAGGTTCGAAACCACCGCCCAAGCATATTTTGAATGCGCCAACAAACATGATGAAAGATCAGGGGTTTGGTGCGGGTTATGCGTATGACCACGATCAAGAGGATGGATTTTCGGGCCAAAATTATTTCCCTGATGATATGCATCGCGGCGTTTATTATTTCCCGGTCGAACGCGGACAGGAACGTGAATTCAAGAAACGTTTGGATTATTTCGCCAAATTGCGTGCTAAAAAAAACGCGGATAGAAAATAAACGTGACTTGGCTCTCGTAACCCGTGGTTAAGCGGATTAAAGCTGCAAGAAATATTAGGAATTTGACGGATGTTTAACACAATTGGACTTGTAGCACTTGGCGGCGCGATCGGAGCATTGCTGCGTTTTGGTGTGGCATCAGCGATTTTTCGTATCATTGGACCGGGATTTCCATTGGGTACGTTGACCGTAAACGTTACGGGGTCTTTCCTGATGGGGATAGCTGCAATTGCATTACTTGAGCGGGGACATGGCGCAACATTGGTGCCTTTCGTTATGATAGGCATCTTGGGCGGCTTCACAACATTTTCAGCATTTTCACTGGATGCAATTGCGTTGTTTGAAAAAGGTAAATTGGCTATGGCCGCTGTTTATGTATTCGGATCCGTGGGGCTGTCTATCATGGCGTTGTTTCTGGGCTTAATCATCGCGCGGAGTATTTGGACATGAGCAAAGTTCAGTTGATAGAGGTAGATAGTGATGGTGAAGGTCAGCGGCTTGATCGCTGGTTGCGCAAACAGTTCCCGCAAGTCAGTCAGGTGCGTATTGAGAAAATGTGCCGTAAAGGTGAACTTCGGGTCAATGGCGGACGTGTAAAAGCATCAACCCGCGTGGAAGAGGGGCAAACTGTGCGCGTGCCCCCTATTCCTGATGAAATTCATGAAGATTACGACAAACAGGACTATCGGGTAACGGATGCCGATGCGGCGATGATCCAAGCTTGCGTGATTTACAAGGATGACGACATCATTGTTTTGAACAAACCGGCCGGTTTGGCCGTGCAGGGCGGGACAAAAACAAATGTGCATGTGGATGGTTTGTCCGAAGCGTTGAAGTTTGGTTTGGAAAGCAAACCAAAGCTGGTACATCGCCTTGATCGCGATACATCCGGAGTTTTATTATTGGCGCGAAATGGCAAAGCCGCACAAGGTTTGGCGAAAGCTTTTCAATCACGCGATACGCGCAAAATTTACTGGGCTGCCGTTGCCGGCGTTGCGCGCCCCAAGTTAGGAACGGTTCGTTTTGGTCTTGTCAAAGCAGGCGGTGGTGGTGCTGAAAAGATGTATTGTGTCCACCCGAAAGACATTGATGGCACCAAAGGCGCGAAACGTGCGACCACGGACTATGCAACAATTAATGAACTCGGTCGCCGTGTAAGCTGGATGGCACTGGTGCCGATCACCGGACGAACACACCAGTTGCGCGCACATATGGCCGAGATCGGCAATCCGATTATAGGTGACGGTAAATACGGCGGGAACAGCCAGTCGAATGAAGGTGATGGTTGGGGGGCACAGCTGGGTGGCGAAATCAGTCGCAAGTTGCACCTGCATGCACGCTCTATTTCGTTTGATCATCCGATAACAGGTAAATGGATGAGTTTTACAGCTGAAATGCCAGATCATATGAAGCGCACTTGGGATTTTCTGGGCTGGGATGCGGCGGATGCTTCTGTCGACCCTTTTGTCGAGGATTAAGTACAATGGCCGAATGGGAACAGAAGGTATTCTGGTCGAATGTGGAACTCGGTCAAGGCGAGACCGGGTATAAAGTTATGCTGGACGGACGCGATTTAAAGACGCCGGCAAAATCAACATTGCAGGTTCCGACAAAAGCGATGGCAGAAGCGATTGCCGCGGAATGGCGTTCACTGAAAGATAAGGTCGATCCCGGGAAGCTACCGCTGACAAAGCTTGCAAATGCGGCAATTGACAAAGTCGCCGTCCAATCAGAGCCAATTATCGGTATGCTGGCAGAATATGCGACAACCGATCTATTGTGTTACCGTGCCACTTCGCCCAAAGGTCTTGCCGACCGTCAAGAACAATTATGGCAACCGCTATTGGACTGGTTTGAGGATACACATAATGTCCAACTTGAAGTTGGCAGCGGTGTTATGCCTATCCGGCAACCGACACAGGTTTTGACATCATGTACCGCGTTGTTGAATAGATATTCGGAATTTGAGCTGGCAGCGATTTACGATCTGATCACACTTACCGGATCGTTTGTTATCGGAATTGCGACAGCAGATAAAAAAATTACAGTTTCAGAGGCTTGGCTGGCCTCAAGGATAGATGAGGACTGGCAAATTTCCGAATGGGGCGCAGATGAAGACGCTTCAATACTGGCTGCGACACGTGAAAAAGCGTTTGAACGTGCTGCTTTTGTTCTTGGATTGCTCGAATAACGAATAACAAATAGTTAAAAATCCAAAATAAAACACAAAATAATGGGTTTCCTTTACGAAATATGAAGTCATCCCTTGACCTTAAACCAAAGTCCTGAACAAATGTGATACTAGAAAAATGGGGATTCCCCCGATTTCTATATACTGGCCAAAATGGCTGGGAGAATGCTCCATGAGGGGCAGACCATCAGGAAGAGGTAAACATGAAAAAATCTGTATTTATTGGTACGCTGGCTGCTGCATCTGTGACAGCAAGCTTGGCTGCCGCTGGTACGCTTGACGATGTCAAAGCTGCCGGTGAACTGAAATGTGGCGTGTCCACAGGCGTTGTTGGTTTTGCGGCCGCTGATGCAAACGGTGTTTGGGGCGGGTTCGACGTAGCAGTATGTCGTGCTGTTGCAGCTGCTGTTCTGGGCGATGCGAACAAAATTAAGTTTGTTCCAACAACCGGCAAAACACGCTTCACAGCACTTGCATCCGGCGAAGTTGACATGCTGGCACGTAACACAACATGGACATACTCACGCGACATTGATCTGAAGTTTGATTTTATTGGCGTGAACTACTATGACGGCCAAGGCTTCATGGCACCTAAAGCATTGGGTGTTGCAAGTGCAAAAGATCTGGACGGTGCAACTGTTTGTATCCAAACTGGTACAACTACAGAGCTGAACTTGGCGGATTTCTTCCGTGCAAACAACATCTCTTATGAGCCAGTGCCGATTGAAACAAACTCTGAAGCACAAGCACAATACCTGGCTGGCGCATGTGACGTGTTCACAACTGACGCATCTGGCCTAGCTGCTACACGTGCAACATTTGAAAATCCAAATGATCACGTAGTTCTACCGGAAATCATTTCAAAAGAGCCTTTGGGCCCACTTGTTCGCCACGGCGACAATCAATGGGGTGACGTTGTTCGTTGGACATTGAATGCTTTGATTTCAGCTGAAGAGCTGGGCATCACATCAGCAAATGTTGATAAATTGGCATCAGCTGCCGGTAATAACCCGGAAGTTAACCGTATGCTTGGCACAGAAGGTGACCTGGGCGCAATGCTTGGTCTGGACAAATCGTGGGCACATCGTGCGATTGGCGTAGCCGGTAACTACGGTGAGATCTTCGAGAAAAACATTGGTGAAGCTACACCTGTTGGTCTTGCGCGTGGTCTGAACGCACAGTGGACAAACGGTGGTCTGATTTACTCTCCACCTTTCCGTTAATCGGTTAAAGTCAAGGGCGCGACATAGATCGCGCCCTTTTCATATCTAATAAAACGAAAATATAACCTGAGGCGCAATCGTCTGAACGTGTTCATCATGTCAGTGTAGAAATTGCCGCCCAACCAACAAAAAGGGGGTGTAGGCATATGTCTACCATAACCGATCCAGTACAGGGCGGCTTCCGAATTAGTATGTTGCTTTACGATACCCGGTATCGTTCAATGACAATCCAAGTAATTGCCCTGATAGGGTTTCTAATGGCTATTGGATGGTTGTTTGGAAACGCCGCACAGAACCTTGCCGCTTTAGGCAAACCGCTTAACTTTAGTTTCTTAGGTGATACAGCAGGCTACGATATAAATCAGCGTTTGATTGAATATAACTCGCAGATGAGCCACGGGCGCGCAGCAGTTGTAGGGTTGTTGAACACACTGCTTGTTGCTGTTTTGGGCTGTATTACAGCGACGGTTATTGGTGTCCTGATCGGCATTATGCGCTTGTCCAAGAACTGGATTATATCCAAAATAATGACGGTTTACATTGAAACTTTCAGGAACGTTCCTGTACTTCTTTGGATCATCATGACAATGGCGATCTTTATTGAAGTTTTCCCGAAGCCAAGTGACTTTCGAGGGGCGGATGCGGTTGCGTCCATGAAATTGTTTGAAAGTGTTGCTGTTACAAATCGCGGAATTTTCATTCCGTCACCGGTTTTTGGCAGCGGTTCGATGGCAGTGATAGCTGTGTTTATCTTGTCAATTGTAGGCATATTCGTCTTTGGACGCTGGGCCCATAAACGCCAAGATGAAACGGGGCAAATTCTACCGACTTTCTGGATCAAACTGGGTATTTTCTTTGTTCCTTCCATCATCGCATTTTACCTTATGGGTCAGCCCATCAGTTTGGAATATCCTGAGTTGAAAGGCTTTAACTTCAAGGGCGGGTTCCACATGCGGAACTCACTGATTGCACTTTGGTTTGCCTTGTCGCTTTATACGGCCGCATTTATTGCGGAAACGGTACGTTCCGGTATTCAAGCGGTTTCCAAAGGTCAAACGGAAGCGGCAGCGGCTCTTGGGCTGCGTCCCGGCCGGATCACAAGTCTGGTGGTTTTGCCACAAGCCTTGCGGGTGATCATTCCACCGATGATTTCGCAATATATGAACCTGACCAAAAACTCGTCACTGGCGATTGCGGTGGGGTACATGGACATCACGGGTACTTTGGGCGGCGTTACGTTGAACCAAACGGGTCGTGAAATGGAAAGCTTGATGATACTGATGGCGATCTATCTAACCATATCTTTAACCATTTCAACGGTCATGAATGTATATAATGAACGTGTTAAGCTGAGGGAGCGTTGATATGACTGATGTTTCATACGTCCGCACGGAAATGCTGGAAGAAAAAGCCCCGCCGGTATCACAAGCAGGTATTATCAAATGGCTGCGCGATAATATGTTTTCGAATATTCCGAACAGCATTCTGTCAATCGTAGCACTTTGGGCAATTTACTATGTCCTAAGCGATGTTTTGCCATGGGCTTTCCAATCTTCCTGGAATGCGAATTCGTTGAATGAGTGTCGCAGTGCTATTGCGGCAGTATATGGCGAAGGTGCATCTGGTGCCTGTTGGTCGGTTATTCATGACAGGTTCTTACAGTTAATCTTCGGGTTCTATCCGAGTGAACTGTACTGGCGCCCTGTTGTGGCCTTTTTACTGATGTTCGTGGCAATTGCCCCGGTATTGTTTGACGGCCTTCCCAAAAAGATGCTCAGGTTTACAATGATTTATCCGTTCCTGGCATTCTGGTTGCTGTGGGGTGGGTCTTTATGGTTTCCCCTGATGATCATTGCCGGCTTTGCCTTAGGGTATCTGGCCTTTGGTGTTGTCAGCAAAATGACAAGCTCACTGGTGGGGATGATCGCAGCTGTTCTGGTGCCTATTTTATGGTGGCTGTTCTTATCAGGGGATGTTGCAACTATGCTGCAATCCATAATCCCTCTGTCAATCGAGTCGGTTGCATCAGACAAATTCGGCGGCTTTATGTTGTCGATAACCATTGGTGTGATCGGTATTTCCCTGTCATTGCCTATCGGTATTGTTCTGGCGCTTGGACGGCAGTCTGACCTGATGATTGTCAAAGTTATTTGTGTCGGTTTTATCGAGTTCATTCGCGGTGTGCCTTTGATTACTTTGTTGTTCGTGGCGTCCACTCTGCTGAACTACTTTATGCCGCCGGGAACTAACTTTGATCTGATCTTGCGCGTTATCATCATGGTAACCCTGTTTGCATCGGCCTATATGGCGGAAGTTATCAGGGGTGGTTTGGCAGCTTTGCCAAAAGGCCAATATGAAGGTGCTGACAGTCTGGGACTGGATTTCTGGCAGTCTACAAGGTTGGTTATCATGCCGCAGGCCCTGAAGATCTCGATCCCTAATATCGTGTCGTCATTCATCGGGTTGTTCAAAGATACAACTCTGGTGTCGATTATCGGTCTTTTGGATCCGATCGGATTGTCCACAAATATTCGCGCGAACATGGAATGGAACGGTGTTATCTGGGAACTATATGGCTTTATCGCCCTAGTGTTCTGGCTTTTCTGTTTCTCAATGTCTCGTTACTCAATGTATCTGGAGCGCAAGCTTCAGACAGGCCACTAAGGAGTTATTCTCATGGCTAATGCTAAAAAGAAGTTGATTGTCTCTGACGAAGTTGCAATTCAAATCGAAAATATGAATAAATGGTATGGTTCGTTCCATGTTCTGAAAGATATCAATCTGACGGTTTATCGGGGTGAAAGGATTGTGGTTTGCGGGCCTTCGGGCTCCGGTAAATCAACCTTGATCCGTTGCGTTAATGCGCTGGAAGAACATCAGGAGGGTAAAATCACGGTTGACGGGACACACCTGTCGTCTGATTTGAAAAACATTGATGCAATCCGGTCAGAGGTGGGAATGTGTTTCCAACACTTCAACCTGTTCCCGCATTTGTCGATCCTGGAGAACTGTACTTTGGCACCTATCTGGGTTCGCAAGATACCCAAGAAAGAAGCCGAAGAAACCGCGATGCATTTTCTTGAGAAAGTGAAAATCCCGGAGCAGGCTGATAAGTACCCGGGCCAGTTGTCCGGTGGTCAGCAACAACGTGTGGCGATTGCGCGTTCCTTGTGTATGCAACCACGCATCATGCTGTTCGATGAACCGACATCGGCGCTTGACCCAGAGATGATCAAAGAGGTTCTGGATACAATGATCGAGCTTGCCGAAGAAGGCATGACAATGATCTGTGTGACCCACGAGATGGGCTTTGCCCGCCAAGTGGCCAACCGCGTGATCTTTATGGATGCCGGTCAAATCGTTGAACAAAACGAACCGGAACAGTTCTTTAACAATCCACAATCGGAACGCACACAGTTGTTCCTGAGCCAGATTTTGGGCCACTAAGAACAAACCTGTCAGAGTTAACAAAAAGCCCCTCCATCCGTGAGGGGCTTTTTGCGTTTAGGACTGGCGGTAACCTACTCGTCAAAGCGATCCGTGGCGTCACGATCGCGTTCGTATCGTTTCAAGTTCGGAAACGGCGGCAACCAGGACTCGCGACGGACGATCCAACTTTCGTAGGTTGGTATCAGTTGGTCAGGATCATCCAGAGATCCGAGGTGAACTTCGATTTCGTCCCCGCTGCGTGCGAAAATGGACGAACCGCAGCGAGGACAGAAAAACCGCCCGGCGTAGTCGCGTGTCTCGCCATCGATTGTCACAGCATCCTGAGGGAACACTGCGGAAGCGTAGAATAGGGCTCCATGATGCTTGCGGCAATCGAGACAATGACAAATGCCAACCCGGTATGGAAGTCCCGATGCAACAATGCGAACGTTGCCACAAAGGCAACCGCCAGTGAATTGGTCCATGCTGCATCTCCTTTAAAATCAAGCCATCGGAATGTTTATAACGAATTCCGTCGGGCGTCCATCCGCCTACCCCAACTCGCGCGGTATAACAAAAGAGTACAACTTGCCTGATCGCAGTGTTAGTTGTGGCCAATCCTCAATATCAAAATCAATGATTGTGGTCGCGGCCGTCGGGTATCTCAAGAAATTCTCGCTTTTGGGGACGACTTCCAGCAATTCCTCGGCAAACCCCGCAATCCCGGGGTTATGACCCAGCATCAGCACAACATTGCCCGTAGCATCCTTTAGTTTTTCCAGCATATTGCCGACATTCGAATGATATAAGCGGCGGTCATATTCGGGTTTAATCCCCAGATCTAAAACCTGTTCCAGCTGGCCCCATGTTTCAACGCAGCGCTTTGCTGTTGATGAAATAACCTGATCGGGGATGTACCTGTTATCATTCAGCCAGCGCCCTAGTTTTGTAGCGGCTTGCTGGCCGCGATCATTCAGCGGGCGGTCATGGTCGTTTTGCCCCATGTTGGCCCAGCTTGATTTGGCATGACGCATTAGAATGACACGTTTCATCTACTTCCCCCGAAAAGCCCGCATATGCAATGCGGATTGTTCGGTCAGTCTACCCGCGCCTGTACTGGCAGGGCAAGCCCTGCGCACAAGACAACCTTGCGTAAGACATGTATTGCCTGCATTCGTATCCATATAATCATAACAGGCGGGCACATCATAGCTACGCTCACTGCTCAAAGCCCCGACAGGGCAAGCGGTCAGGCAAGGCTTTGTTGTGCAGGTCTCGCACGGATTTTGGAACGTTTGTTCGGGCAAGGTAAGTTTAGTGTCAAACGCAAGTGCACCGCGATAAGACACCATCAAACCTGTCAGGTCATGCACCAGCATACCAACAGGCGCGTCCCATGCGCGCCCCGAGGTCTTGGCCCAACTTAGAAACGGCGCATAGGGCGGGCCGCCAAAGGGGAATATTGGGCGTGCGCCCAATGATTGCGCTATTCTTGGTATAACATCAGCCGACCAGCGATCTACCGGGTCGGGCTGATCATCGTTGTAGATATCCGAGGCGGTAAAGACAGACCAGAAATCAGCCGCAGGCCCCAACAGAACCAAGCTGGCCGCTTGGGAAAAATCATCCGTATCCGGGTGAAATGCGCCGTAAACATCCAGCCCATTGTCCAATGCGGCGGCGCGGATTTGCTTCAGTCTCATTTGTTGCGAAAGGGCAGTAACAGGTTCCAGCCCAAGCTAAGAGGCCGCGCGTCCTGCCAGCGTAACCCAACTGTCATGGCATCATGGCCTTTGGAGGGTTGGGCGACATATGTGCCGAACAGACGATCCCAGATCGACAGGGAAAACCCGTAGTTGCTGTCATGCTCTTCGCGGATATCCGAATGATGAACGCGGTGCATGTCGGGGGTCACGATCAACAGGCGCACAATCCTGTCCAGCTTCTGCGGCAGGCGAATGTTGGCGTGGTTGAACATGGCAGACCCGTTCAGCAAGATTTCAAATAGTATGACCGCAAAGGCGGTTGGACCAAGAGCATAGACGATGCCGATTTTCAGCAGCATCGACAGGGCAATCTCGATGGGATGAAACCGAATGGCGGTGGTTACATCCATATCGGTATCCGCATGGTGTACCTGATGCAGCCGCCATAACAGCGGGATTTTATGGGTAACCAGATGCTGCGCCCAAATCACGAAATCAAGGATCAGCATGGCTATGATGACCTCAACCCAATCGGGCCAACTTACCATTGCCAACAGCCCCCAACCGTGTGCGTGTGCGTCAGCTGCGGCAGCAACGGCCATAACGGGCATAATGACGGCCATTAAGCGTATAGTAAGGCTGTCAATGACAATCAGCGTGATATTGGTGAACCAGCGCGCACTGCGTTTTATCGTGCGTTTGCGCCGCGGTAGTAGCACTTCGACCAATGCCAAAAATGCAAACACCCCCAGAAAGACGGCCAGTCGAATGGTGACTTCATTTTCCATATATATGCCTCTTATTTCAGGCGCGGATCATACTGCCCGCACCATAATCCGTGAACAATTCCAACAAACATGCATGAGGTGCGCGCCCATCCATAATCACAACTGCGCGAACGCCACCATTTATCGCATCAAGTGCGGTTTGTGTCTTTGGGATCATGCCGCCTGCTATCACGCCATCTTTGGTCAATGCGATAACCTGCTTGGCCGAAAGGTTGGTCAAAATATCGCCGTCCGCGTCTTTTACGCCTTCCACATCGGTCAAAAGCAACAACCGGTCAGCGTTCAGACCTGCCGCAATGGCGCCTGCGGCAGTGTCGCCGTTGATGTTGAAGGTTTCACCGTTTTTACCGGTGCCAATCGGTGCGATCACGGGAATAAAACCGCCTTCATTTAGAGAATCGATCACATTTGCATTCACATGGGTCGGCTCGCCGACCATGCCCAAATCACCATCCGCTTTTTCGCAAACAATCAGGTCACCGTCCTTGCCTGACAGGCCGACAGCTTTGCCGCCCTGACGATTGATCGCCTGTACGATATTTTTATTCACCTTGCCTGACAGAACCATTTCCACAACTTCGACGGTTTCAGGTGTGCTGACACGCTTGCCGTTAACGAATTCTGTTTCTATTGCCAGCTTGTCCAGCATTGCATTGATCATCGGCCCGCCACCATGCACGATCACGGGGTTTACATTGCACTGGCGCAGCATCACCACATCGCGGGCGAACAAATCCATCGCCGATGCGCTGCTCATCGCATTGCCGCCAAGTTTAATCACCACAATTGCCCCGTCGTAACGTTGCATCAGCGGTAGGGCTTCGCTTAACAGGCGGGCTGTTGCCAGTGAGTCTCGTTTCATCGCTTTGGACTTTTCCATATGGGCCATCTTATTACATATCTTATGTTTGCATAACGCTTTGTTACGCTTGCGCCAAGGGGCTTGCAACTTGATAGAAATACTTCACTAATGAGTGTCGTAATTCAGCATATATTCAGGATAATAAAATGGCCGTAAGTACCACAAGTAAAACCCTATTACTGACAGGCGCAAGCCGCGGGATCGGCCATGCTACTGTTATAAAATTCGCAAAAGAAGGCTGGCGGGTGATTACCTGTTCTCGCCAGCCATTTTCCGAAGAATGTCCTTGGGGCGGTGAAGAAAATCACATTCAAGTTGATTTAAGCGATCCGAATAAAACAGTGGAAGCGATTGAGCGGATTAAAAAACGCCTGATCGGGGGGCGGTTGGATGCGCTTGTGAATAACGCCGGCATTTCGCCCAAAGGTAAAAATGGCGCGCGTCTTAGCACGCTGGACACGGATTTACGCACTTGGGGCCATGTGTTTCATGTGAATTTTTTTGCTTCGGTCATTCTGGCACGCGGCCTGAAAGATGAACTGGCTGCGGCCAAAGGTTCGGTTGTGAATGTGACTTCTATTGCTGGTGCACGGGTGCATCCCTTTGCGGGGGCGGCCTATTCCACGTCAAAAGCGGCGCTGGCGGCTTTAACCCGTGAAATGGCGCATGATTTCGGACCTTTGGGGGTGCGTGTCAATGCCATTGCACCCGGTGAAGTGGAAACCAGTATCTTAAGTGAAGGGACTGATAAGATTGTGGAAAAACTACCTTTGCGCCGTTTGGGGCAGCCTAGTGAGGTGGCGGATGTGGTTTATTTCTTATGTTCCGATCAAAGCAGTTATGTGTCGGGTACCGAAATAGAAGTGAACGGTGCGCAACACGTTTAAGAAAGGATACGATGATGCCAAGTTATGACCCCAAGAAGATCACAAAAATACATCAGCATTTACACAGCCATTTGCCGTCAGATCCTGCTTTGCGGGTGAAAGCGCTGGAAACCATTTTGGTTGAAAAAGGCTTGGTGAACAGCGAAAATATTGATCGTTGGGTCGAGGTTTATGCAGATGATATTGGCCCCAAGCGTGGCGCACATGTTGTGGCGCGCGCATGGATTGATCCCGCATTCAAGGCGCGGTTGCTCAAAGACGGCTCTAAAGCGGTGGATGAAATGGGCTTTACGGGGCCAGCTTCGGGGCATTTGAAAGCGGTGGAAAATACGCGCGACAGTCACAATGTGGTCGTTTGCACTTTGTGTTCATGTTACCCGTTCGCAATTCTGGGCATGGCACCAAACTGGTATAAAACCGCGGCTTACCGATCACGTATCGTTCGTGAACCACGTGCGGTTTTGGCGGAATTCGGTGTGGAACTGTCCGAGGATGTGGCAGTCCATGTCTGGGACAGCACCGCAGAACTACGCTATCTGGTGATCCCTGAACGCCCAGCTGGAACTGAAGGTATGTCAGAGGATGATCTTGCCAAATTGGTCACGCGCAACTCTATGATCGGCACAGACCGTGATTTGAAAACGGGGGATGTGTAATGGATGGTATCCATGATCTGGGCGGCAAGCGGGGCTATGGCCCCGTCGATGTCAATGAGCCGCAAGAGCCGTTTCACGCGGAATACGAGGGTCGTGAATGGGGCATGTCGCGTACTGCGCGTGCGTCCAGTATTACAATTGATTGGTGGCGGCATGTTCGTGAATTAATTCCCGCCGATGATTACCTGAACCGACCTTATTTCGACAGTTGGGCACAAACCGATATGGCAGCGATGATCGATGCGGGGCTGTTTAGCTATGAAGAACTGGAAAGCGGTGTTTCTACTACACCACCCGGCGCGCAGATAGAAACCATGGATTACGATGCGGTCCTGAAACATAATACCACCATGGCGTCAAAATTTGATCGACCTGTTGAAGCACCCCCTGAATTTGCTGTCGGGCAAAACATTGTAACCAACGCCGCGGGCCATGCGGGGCATACGCGATTGCCTGAATATGCGCGTGGCAAGGTGGGCATCATTATCAGTCACCACGGCGCACATAGTTTTCCCGATGATTGTGCAAAGGGCATCGAGACGGCACAGCATCTTTATACGGTTTCCTTCAGTGCGACTGAGTTATGGGGTGCTAATGCCAACCCCAATGACAGCGTTTCGCTGGATCTATGGGAGGATTACCTTGCCGCAAAATGACACAACAATCACTCCGCTGCCGCGTTTGGACGATGAGCCTACCTTTAACGAGGCTTGGCAAGCGCAGGTCTTGGCGATTGCACAAAACTTGATCGCAGAAGAAAAGATCGCTGCGGATGATTGGTCAAATGCGCTGGGGGCCGCCTTGCGAGAGCTTCAGGTTGATGCTGAAACCGATACGGTGGAAAACTATTACCAAGCGGCATTAAATGCGCTGGAAACCGTTTTGCAGGTGAACTGCGGTGTTTCCAAACAAGCGATGGATCAACGCAAATCGGATTGGACGTGGGCCTATGAAACCACGCCGCATGGGCAGCCTGTAAAGCTTTAAGCCATCAAAGCGATGGTTGTACGCAGGGTGTCTATCCCATCGCCTTTTTCCGAAGATGTCAGGATAATTTCTGGAAAAGCAGCCGGATGTTTTTCCAGAACCTTCATGGTTTTTTCTACAGATTTCGCCACTTCGTCTTTTGATGGCTTGTCGCATTTCGTCATTATGACCTGAAAAGTAACAGCAGAACGGCCTAAAAGTTGCATAATCTCTTCATCTACCGCTTTTGCACCGTGACGTGCGTCTATCAGTAAAAATACACGGCGCAGGGATTGGCGGCCTGAAAGATATGCCTTTAACAGGCGTTGCCATTTTTCGACGATAGGCTTTGGCGCATTGGCAAAACCGTAACCCGGAACATCGACCAGATAGTGTTTCTCGCCCAAAGTGAAAAAGTTTATCTCTTGGGTGCGACCCGGTGTGTTCGAGGTGCGCGCAAGCGCTTTGCGCCCTGTCAGTGCATTGATCAGACTGGATTTGCCGACGTTTGAGCGGCCTGCGAAACAAACCTCTAAACGGTCTGATGGTGGCATCCCGTCCATGGCAACAACGCCCTTTAGGAAATCAGCACCACCTGCAAAAAGCTTGCGGCCAATATCGCGTTCGGCGTAATCCGGTCTTTCGGTAATTGTGAAACGCATGTCCATTATAGAACCTCGACAGTATCGTTCAGGCCAATGTTGCCCGGTTCAATAACAGCTGCAAAAACACCAAAATCCTTATGGCCCCAATGGTTTTGTAAAAGCTCCAGTGTTTCAACATCCCTACGGCCTGTTTCAGGGTTAGAGGTAGTAGCAAGGCAACGCTCAATTGGGTCTTCGACCTTTAATAGAGCACCGCCGATACGGATGGTTTTGCCAATCCAGTTAAACTCTTCCCAAGGTTCGGAATTCTTTAACCAAATATTCCCACGAAAGCGGTGCATTGACATGTCCGTGCCTGCTTTTTGACTAAGGTCAGCCAAAGACGCGGTGGTGTTGATCGAGATATATGGGTGTTTCTGATCGGTCATGCCGTAACCGTTTGCCCGCACAAGCGCGTTTGATTTGGCGCGGTTTTCAGGCATGATCGGTTGCACCCATGCGATGAAACGAGCAGCGTCTTTGGCGTTGTCAGGATCAAACGTGATTGCGGGCAGGTCAGGGTGATTAAGTATCAATTGCCCGCTTGTTTCATCCAAATCGGCTGTCATTGCCATGAGCGATGGCGCTTTTGCCCCGCGCGAAAAGTTCAGACATTGCGTCCAATCCTGTGGTCCCGCCGCAATATTGGAAGCATCATGTGCAACTGCCCAACGACGGTCAAACGGGAATATCTGCCCGGGATCAACAGAAACATGTGTCAGCTCTTGCCGTCCATGCCCCTTTATCGGGTGACGAAAAAGAGCTGCTACAGTTTTCATTAACTTTCGGCCTCATCCTTTTTGAAGCGTTTGAATATGTTGCCCATAATATCGGGCTTCACGCCTTGGCTTCGCATGATGGTGTATTGCTGAATGAATGTGATGGTGTTGTTTGTAATCCAGTACAGTACCAAACCACTGGCAAAACTGCCCAGCATGAACATAAACACCCAAGGCATCCAGGCAAAGATCTGTGCTTGGGTTTTATCTGTAGGTGCAGGGTTCAGTTTTTGTTGCAGGTACATTGATATCCCCATCAGGATCGGCAGGACGCCAATTGATAGAAATGTCATGATCTGCGGTAAATCGGTTGGTGTCCACGGCAGTAGACCAAACAGGTTCAGGATAGACGTGGGATCCGGTGCTGACAGGTCTTTGATCCAAGCGACGAAAGGAACTTGGTAAAGTTCGATGGTCACGAAAATCACTTTATAAAGCGAAAAGAAGATCGGTATTTGCAGCAGAATTGGTAAGCAACCGGAGGCGGGATTAACCTTTTTCTCGCGGTAGAGCTTCATGATTTCCTGTTGGACTTTTTGCTTGTCGTCGCCGGCGTCTTCTTTGATTTTTTCCATTTGCGGCTGAAGCTCTTTCATCCGCGCCATGGATACATATGATTTATAGGCCAACGGGAATAAAATGGATTTGATCAACAATGTCAGGCCGATAATTGCCAACCCCATATTGCCGATAACGCCGTTCAGGAAGTGAAGAACCAGGAAAAGCGGTTTTGTCAGGAAGAAGAACATACCCCAGTCAATACTGTCGATAAACTGGTTATAGCCGTTGTTTTTTTCATAGGCTTTAATAGCTTCGTATTCTTTAGCACCAGCAAATAACGAAGTGGTTATGTCATAGCTGCCATTTGGCGCAATGGTCACGGGCGGAAGGCGCAGATCGGTTTGATAGCGGTTTGCTGTTTCATTGTATTCCGTGACACTGTCAAATTTCTGATCCGGCTCGGGTAACAGGTTGGTCATCCAGTATTGGTTGGTAAATCCTGTCCATCCACCTTCTGAAACCGTATAGCTGGTGGTGTTTACGCCACGACTATTTGGATCGAATTTACGAATGCTCTTATATGATTCTTCAACCAAAGTTCCATCAAATGATGCAATGGCACCTTCGTGCAGGATGTAAAAACCGCGAATGTTCAACGCGCCTTTGCGTGACAGGGCGCTATATGGGGCCAATTGAACGGTTTGGCTTGTGTTGTTTTCAACCGATTGTTTGATCTTGATCAAATAATTTTCGTCAATTGAAATGTCACGTTGAAATACCAGGCCCTTACCGTTGTCCCATTGCAAGCTAACCGGAGTTGTTTCGGTCAGGACGTCACCGGATTTCACTTGCCACAAGGTTTTGGCGGATGGGACATTTTCAGGGGCAACAGAATTGTCCGGTGACCACCATGCGTGGAATGCCCAGTAGCCTGAGTCTTCCTGAATAGGGGACAATATGCGCACCTTATCGCTGTTGTCGTTCAGGCGCACATTATAGTCCTTCAGGGACAAATCATCGATCAGGGCACCCGTCAGGGAAATGGAGCCAAACACGCGTTTTGTATCAATTTTCAAACGTGGCGACTTTGCTATAGCCTGTTCAAGTGTTTCTGCGTTTCCCAGTGATACGGTCGCCGATGGAACCGTCGCGTCCGTCGTGGCCGAGGGCACAGTGTTTGCTGTATCTACGCCCGGTGTTGTGGCGGTTTGACCCGTTTGTGCTGGTGGCAATTGTGTTGGCTGCTCTGGTGGGAAAAACAGGAACCACCCCAGTATAACAAGGAAACTTAGGGCTGTGGCTAGGATCAGATTTTTGTTATTGTCGTCTTGCATCGGGTGTCCTGATACGGATTGGAAAGTGATTGGCTTGTTCAATAGAAATTGATGCCAAAGGTCAAGGTTTTAAAGCTTTTTTTCTGGCGCGGGATTCGGTCGCGTAAGGCCTGCAAAATCGAACAGGCCCTGATCCAGCAAATGGGTGGGCCGTGCATTCATCAGACTTCGGAACATCACCTGACGGCGACCGGGATTATTGGCCTCCCATTGATCCAGAATGGCCTTCACCTGTTGGCGTTGCAAACCGTCCTGCGAACCGCAAAGATCACAAGGGATGATCGGATAATTCATCGCCGCGCTGAACTTTTCACAATCCTTTTCGGCAACGAAAGCAAGGGGGCGGTAGACGAACAAATCGCCCTCGTCATTGACCAGTTTGGGCGGCATGGTTGCCAGCCGCCCGCCGTGAAACAGGTTCATGAAAAAAGTTTCCAGCATGTCGTCGCGGTGGTGCCCTAACACCACGGCAGAACATCCCTCTTCGCGTGCAATTCTATATAAATTTCCGCGTCTTAAGCGTGAGCACATGGCGCAGTAAGTCCGCCCAACGGGGACTTTGGATTTGACGATTGAATATGTATCTTCGAACTCCACACGGTGTGGCACGCCCATTTTTTCAAGGAATTCAGGCAACACCGTTGCAGGAAAGTTCGGCTGGCCCTGATCAAGGTTGCAGGCCAGAAGTTCCACCGGCAAAAGCCCGCGCCATTTCAGCTCATACAGAACCGCCAACAGCGTGTAGCTGTCTTTGCCACCTGACAGGCAAACCAGCCACTTGGCACCGCGCTCGATCATGCCGAACTGCTCAATCGCGTCCCGGGTTTGGCGCACGATACGCTTGCGCAGTTTCTTGAACTCCGTCGTGCTTGGCGCGCCTTGGAAAAGCGCGTGGATATCGGTGTTTTCATCTAACATGCGGCTGCGTATAGCGCGACGATCTGCCTTTGACCAGCGGCGGATTTGTGAACGGTGCGTGCGCAGGCGTAAGGTTTATCCCGATAGACTAAAATCCGATGTCTGTTTTACGTCGGTATTGCGTCTGTAAAACGTCGTGAAAATTGTCGGGCGTTGGTGTGTTAAGATTT
>Ga0209344_10001873_pt1 | contig 25395 bp, 26 predicted proteins | sample Cruoilmetagenom6_FD_187293 | JGI IMG/M metagenome (GOLD analysis project Ga0209344, IMG submission 187293) | Oil polluted marine microbial communities from Coal Oil Point, Santa Barbara, California, USA - Santa Barbara Oil Seep Sample 6 (SPAdes)... | ecosystem: Environmental > Aquatic > Marine... | reverse complement strand
GTGAAACGCTACCATTGATTTTTGACTGGCGAAGAATTTATGTGCTGCCCAGCAAACCAGGCTTATTCTTTGCTGTGATTTGGTTCTTAATGATGTTAGCGGGCTTGAATTTTAATAACAACATGAGTTTGATGTTGGTGTTCCTGCTATTTGGCTTGGCTCAAGTGTTGTTATATCGTACGTTTTTCAACCTAAGAAATTTGCGTTTAGAACAAATCAGCGCCCAAACAACATTCTTAGGTGAGCCTGCAACTGTTAAGATCCAAATAGGTGCTGATGACGAAAAATGGCAAATATGTGTCGATAACGGACTCAGTCATGATGTGGCTAATATCACCCAACAAACAGTTCAACTCAAACTTTCAGTAGCCACTTATCAAAGAGGCTGGCAAGCGCTTGAACGGATTAAATTTTATTCACGCTATCCGATAGGTTTATTTACTGTTTGGGTTTACTGCCTGCCTAAAGAATCCATTTTAGTATACCCAAAGCCAGAGTCGCCTTGCCCTGACTTTCCTGATCATGGAGGACGTGAAGGTGAAAAAATTCAGAGCAAAAGAGGCGAGGAACTCAGCGGGGTCAGAGATTACCGACAAGGCGATCCAATCAGAGACATTGCTTGGAAAAAATCAGCCCAAAGCAACCAAACATGGGTAAAAGAATTTAATCAAACCCAAGGTAAAAACCTGTTGTTTGACTACACACAAATATCTACCGGAACCACAGAGTTTAAACTCTCACGAATGACCGCATGGGTGCTCGCAGCCGAACAACAACAATCAGAATATCAACTGTTGTTGCCAGGTTTCGATTCGACCATGTCATCGGGGGACAGCCATAAACACCTTTGTTTGAAAGCATTGGCAGTCTATCAATCTGGAGGTGAGGTATAAAACGGATCCAATCACAACTGAGTTTAAAACAAATGTTTTGGATTACTTTTGCCGTCTTACTTGCGGTATTGCCACAGATATATAGGCTACCTCTGTGGTTTTTACCCATGACAATCATTGTGGTGGCATATCGGTTTTACGCCCAAATTCATCACCTAAAAAAAGCCTATAACCGGATTTTAATCTTGGTTGCCATTGTGGCGTTGATCATGATCATCTACAGCCAAGGTTTCGGTTTATCCAGAGAAATCAGTGTGACCATCTTAATCACAATGACTGTACTCAAATTGTTAGAAACCTATGCCATGCGAGATGCTTTATTGGTGGTCATGCTTTGTTACTTCGTAACCATGACCCGGTTTCTGTACTCACAAGATTTGATGTTGGTGTTTTATTTGTTCAGCTCCGCATTTGTAACCACCCATGCTCTGGCCGTTTTGAACTTTCAAAAAAACCAACAATGGTTTGATTCTAAACAAATGAAGTCAACGGCCGGATCACTGGCCCTGGCCATACCATTTGCAATCTTGTTCTTTTTAGTTTTTCCTCGACTTGGATCGCCTATTTGGGGCTCACCTGATATTTTTGGCGAAGGTAAAACTGGAATCAGTGACAGCATGAGCCCTGGTTCAATTGTTGAACTTTTTATGGATGATTCGCCAGCCTTTAGAGTGACCTTTGTTGATGACAAGAAACCTAATAACAACCAACTCTACTGGCGAGGACCGGTACTTTCAAATTTCGATGGCCGCACATGGAGTCGTGAAAAACAAAGATCGACCAGAAAAACCATTCGACAATACCAACCCGAACAGGTTATTAATTACCAAATTGAATTAGAAAGTACCGGTCAAAACTATATGTTTGGTCTTGATTACATTGTAGACGCACCCAAGGGGGCTTTCCTATTACCCGATTCAATGCTGTACACCCCCACCAAAATAAACCAACTCAGACATTATGAATTACAGTCATTGCTATTAGATCGTTTCCACAGCCCCTTAAGTGAAAAAAGCCGTGCTGTGTTGTTAGACTACCCGAAACAACAAAATCCGCGAACCCTCGCCATGATTGAACATTGGTTACAACAATCAAATGACCCCACAGATATCATGAATCGAGCTTTAAATTGGTTCAATCAAGATCAGTTTTTTTATTCTTATACACCGCCACCTTTAGAAGGGGATGTGATTGATCAATTTTTATTTGAATCAAAACGCGGATTTTGTGAACACTATGCCTCTACCTTTACCATTATGATGAGAATGGCAGGAATTCCAGCCAGGGTGGTCACTGGTTACCAAGGCGGGGTCGATAACGGAGATTATCTACTGGTCAAACAATCAGATGCGCATGCTTGGTCTGAAATCTACATTCAACAAACCGATGACAGCGGTTATTGGATTCGGGTTGACCCCACATCAATGGTGGCACCAGAAAGGGTCGAATTGGGTTCCCGTCAAATTATGAACCGAAAACGCAACATCATCGATTATGACTGGCTGATTAATTTAAAAGAATCAACAGACAAATACCGCTACCAATGGAATCAATGGGTCAGAAATTTTAACGTCAGCAAACAAGACGCCTTGTTCAGAGCGATTGGAATTGAGCACCGTGACGGCAAAACTTTGGCTTTAATGATGGGCGGCATACTGATGTTCACTCTGTTACTCAGCCTGATTCCAGTCTGGTGGCTTAAACGCAAAAAATACCATGATTTACAGAAAATCTATCTACAGTTGGCTCGAACAGTTAAAAACCAACCCGCCTTGTATTCATACCACTCACAAGGCATAGAACTATTTACCCAACAAATGATTGTTTATCATCCTGAAGCAAAAACAGCCTTGTTACAGTTTCTCAGTGCCTATATAAATGCCCGCTACAGCAATGAAAATAGCGACCCAAAAGCTACAAGGCTCCATTTAAGACAACTTATCAAAAGAATCAAAGCAATGATACAACCGAACTAGAAACGTTACCTTTAAGTGTGTCCAATGACATTTGGATTAACTTATTATTCTAGCCTTAACTCGATACAATCAAACAAGCACATTAAATCCCGTGCAGTGTCACTGCTCGTAACCAAAACAATCGACACATTAAAAAGGTTCAGCTGGTTTCGACTGTTGAGTATTAATGGCTGACTGATCAACCCAGAGCAAATCATCCACTTTATATCCTTTTGACGCCACCAATTCAGTAAATTCCTCACGCAGATCAGATGGAATTTCAGCGGTTCTGGACAACAGCCACAAATAGTCGTAATTGTTTCCTGCAATAAAAGCATATTGATAATTTGTGTCTAATTTAAACACCACATAAGTGCCATAAAATGGACCAAAGAACGAAACTTTTAAGTGGCCGATATTTTCATTCTGTATAAAGTATGCTTTTCCAATTGACTCACTCCATTGTTGCTTTTCAGTATCAAAGCCCTTGTTAAGCACTTGAACGCCGCCATCCTCACGCATTGAGTAGGTCGCCGACACTTGTTGCAATCCACGTTCAAATGAATGGTCCAATCGAGCCATTTCATACCATGTCCCTAAATACCTGTCTAATTCAAAATCACTTACAGGCTGAATATTATTTGGATATTGCTTGCCGGAACAGGCGAATAGCAGCAAGGTAAAACTACTTATAATAATTCTTTTCATCAACTCAAATTGTAGCCAATAGTTGTGAATTATTTGTCATCAACCAGCTGTTAAATTTAAAACAGATCAGACCTCACCTCATCAGCCTACTGGTTAAAAGGCTCATGGGTTATTAAATTATTCAAACGGGTTTTATTCAATTTCAATTGCAAAACATCGGGTCTTGAATAATGGCCAACAGGATCAAAATTTTGTCGCTCCTCATACACTTTATTGTGATCAATGCTTGCTGTAAAAATCCCTTCTACCCCGACTTGTGGTTCAATGACAAAAGACCCATCAGGTGCACACAAACACGATCCACCATCAGTTAAGAAATCCGTCGGGCAGTCTTTCAGTAAAGCGGCATAATGCGGGCTGTTTTTCGGAAAATCTTCAGGGCGCATTAAACCTCCAACCGACATCACAAATGAACGCCCTTCTTTGGCCATCATCGGCGTAATGTCATGGGTATTGCGAACACTGCCAGGCCAATTGGCCACATGTAAATCTTCTCCTTGAGCATACAAAGCTGTTCGGGCCAAGGGCATCCAGTTTTCCCAACAATTCAAACCACCCACAGTAAAAGCACCCAATGGATGTGTGGCCAAACCATGCCCATCACCCGGCGACCAAGTTAACCGTTCTTCATAGGTGGGTTGAAGTTTACGGTGTACCGATTTAATGACACCCTGTTCATTGATATAAACAATCGAACAATACAAGCTGTGACCACCACGATCAACAGGCCGCTCAATGATACCCAAATAGCAGGCCATTTTGTATTGTTTCAATACAGCACAAATACCGTCTAAATCACCACGTTCAATTTGTACCGCTTGCTGACAGTAATGGGCATGAAACTCCTTTTGATCTTGTGCATTGAACCGGGCCCCCTGGGTCAACTCAATCCAAAAAGGATAGCCAGGCAACAGCCCTTCCCCCAAGGCAACCAACTGACAACCTTGCTCACCTGCCTGGTGTAAATAATCAATAATTTTTTCGGTGGTTTTTATTCGATCAAGCCATATAGGGGCGATCTGAATCAGGCCCAACTGTAAAGTGTGGTTCATTTGACCTCTGCTACAATGATAAAACAGCAAACATCATATCACCCACCCAGTCTTTTTGCTTTATCTTCAACGTCTTTGCCTATGATTTCTGCTATGATATTTGGCTATTGAAAAAGAGAAACAAAATGAAATCAATCAAACTTACAGTCATGGCTTTGATATTTTCAGCCTCCTTTTTTTGCCAAGCCGAAACCACCATCATCTACGCGGGTGAGTTGTTAGCCATTCCTGGCGAAAAACCATTACAAAAACAAACCATTACCATTGAAGATGGCGTGATTACCAAAATTGAAAATGGTTTCAAGGAATTCAAACATGCCAATGGCATGAATTTAATTCAGTTGAGAAACGCTTTTGTGATGCCCGGCCTGATGGATATGCATGTTCATTTACAAGGTGAGCTAGGACCACAGAATGACCGTGAATCTTTAAAAATGTCTGACCCATTAATTGGTATGCGGACTGTTCATTATGGGATGAAGACCTTATTGGCTGGGTTTACCACAGTTCGGGATGTCGGTTCCAACGCTCAATACATGTATGCTTACCGCGATGCGATTGAAAAAGGCTGGGTAGACGGCCCAAGGGTAATTGCAGCCGGTGGTGTTGGCATCACAGGCGGGCATGCTGATGTCAGTGGCATGAAACCTGATTTGATGGAATTTTATACCAACGAGTCAATATGTGACGGCCCCTATGATTGTCGCAGAGCAACCCGCAATGCCATCAAGTATGGTGCTGATTTAATTAAAATCACTTCTACAGGTGGTGTTATGACTGACCGCGCAACAGGCACAGGTCAACAAATGGAAATGGATGAGTTAAAAGAAGTGGTGATTGCTGCCAAACGCATGGGCAAAAAAGTGGCTTCTCACGCACACCAAGAAGACGGCATCATAGCTGCTTTAGAAGCTGGCGTTGACAGTATTGAACATGGCACATATACAGGCCCAGAAGCCATCAAATTATTCAAAAAAACTGGCGCCTATTTAGTCCCTACTTTATTGGCCGGGGAAACAGTAAAGAAAATGGCAGAAGAAACTGACATTCTACCACCCGCCGTAGCTGCCAAAGCGATTAAAGTGGGTGGCGACATGAAAGGCAACTTTATTCGTGCCTATAAAAGCGGCGTTAAAATTGCTTTCGGTACTGACAGCGCGATTTCTAAACACGGCATCAATGCTGAAGAAGCGGTGTTAATGAGTGAAGCTGGTATGTCGAATGCAGATGTGTTGGTCAGTGCCACCATCAACGCCGCTGATCTGATTGATATGAGTAAACAATTAGGGACCATTGAAGTCGGTAAATTTGCTGATATCATTGCTGTCAAAAACTCGCCACTTGAAGACATCAAACAATTGTTGAACGTGGGCTTTGTGATGAAAGGCGGAACAATCTATAAAAACGCCAGCGAAATAAATGAAACGCCTTAAGCTATTATTGTTTATGACCTTTGGGTTAGCTGCTTGCCAACCCAAAGGCAGTTTTATTTACCAATACCCAAAAACCAACGACATTCAAATTGATCAAGTCATGTTGGTGGTTGACTACCTCAATTTACGCGATGATGTTGGAAAATATTGGGATTTTGACAGCTACTATCACCAGCAAACTTTGAACAAATTATTATTTGACGTAGATTTACAATTACAACAATCAGGTTATCCCGAGGTTCAATCTTATCTGTTATCTAGTGGACTTTTGATCAATCAGGAATTTGCCGTTGAGCATTATATAAAAGAACAGTTACAAGACACATTACTATATCCTCCATATATCTTGGCTCTGCACAATATGGATAGCAATCAAATCAAACAGCACCAAGAATTTTTAACCATTATGGTGAAGTATATCGCACAAAGAAGACACCAAGGCACCGATGAACTGTCTCACCAGGGCATGCAAATGGGTTATCATTTTGAAGCCATGGATTTACCCGACAATACCGCCATCCTGTATATTTATATCAACCAATCGGCGGCAGGCATAGTCAAACAATTGAGCACCCTCTTATTGACCGGAGCCCTTGCCAGCCAGGCTGACTACGCCAATGTTGGAATTGATTTAAGTAACAAAAGACAAGCCAGTGCTTTTTTAATTCATAAAGGCAGTGGACAAATATTATGGAAGAACCATTCAAACTCGTGGGCGACAGACCAGCCCATTGAGCAGCTATTAACCTTATTCCCTCAAATCAATCACTAAGGTATAAGTTGCTGATAAAGTGACACGATGTGATCTGCGGTTTGTTTGACATCTGATCGTGAAGAACTGTGAGGCGTTATGCTGATCTTAGGGTGGCTCCAAAAGGGGTGATTGGTGGGTAATGGCTCTTGTTTAAAAACATCTAAAACCGCCTGTTGAATACAACCACTGTCCAAAGCTTTGATCAAGTCCATTTCATTGACATGCCCACCACGAGCCACATTAATTAAGGTTGCATTGGGTTTACACCAAGACAATGTTTGCCAATTAATAAGGTCTCTTGTGTCAACGGTCAAGGGTAACAAAACCACCAAAAAGTCACTGACGGCACAAACCTGTTTCAATCCTAACTTGCCATGAAAACAACGGTGGAACTGATGTTTTTGAGCAGCTGTCCAAGCCACCGTATCAAAACCCAAGGTGGCACATTGATCAGCGACAAAACCACCTAATTCACCCAAACCTAAAAAGCCCACCACCGGTTTACCCCCCTCAGTCTCAAGCACTTGCCAATGCTTTTCAGCTTGTTGTTTTAAATAAGCTTGATGATGGCGGTGGTTATTAAGAATCGACTGCAACACATATTGAGCCATATTTTGTTTCAAGGCTTGAGTCACAATACGCGATTTAACAACGTTCGGCGCTATGCTGCTATCGGCATCAATGTGATCCATACCAGCACCCATTGATACCACAGACTTTAAACGCGACATTGAATCGGTGATGCCTATCGGATGATTCCAAAGAACCGCCATGAGAACAGTTTCAGGATTAACAATTTCAGGCCATTGTTGAATCATCACATCTGGTAATTCCGCATGCAAAGATTCACACAACGCATCCGTGTTGCGGTCAGTGATAATGACCGCAATACTCATATCTGTTTAGTTAGAAATTCCAAATGCTTTAGGGCGCGTTTATAGACCCCTTTTTTAAAGTGGATGACGTTTTCAGCAGGGTACCAAAAATTAACCCAGCGATAGGCTTCAAATTCTGGTTTCTGTGTGGTATTAAAATCCACTATGGATTCGTCTTCAAGTAACTTAAGTAAATAATATACTTGCTTTTGCCCAACAAATGACGGGTCAGAGTCGCGTTTGTGGAATTTTTTGGGCAGTTGGTATTTTAGCCAGCCGGGAGTCGAACCCAATACATCCACATGGTGAGGTTTCAACCCCACTTCTTCGTATAATTCTCTAAACATGGCCTCTTCAGGAGATTCATCATTATTGATACCCCCTTGTGGAAATTGCCAACCATTGCCTCTGGTTCGCTTGGCCCAAAACACTTGACCTGTATTGTCGAGCAAGATGATGCCCACATTGGGCCTAAAACCATCTCGATCAATCATGATGTCATAAAATATTTAAACTGACACCATTGTTTCAAAAAAATGAATTTTGAGCAAGTTTTTTAGCGACCTTGACTCCTATTTACAATACAACCCATTTTAAATCGATAAATTTTACTTTTCCAACAGCACAAGTCATTGATATAATTCACGCATGAAATCTAAACAGTCCAAACAAGCAGAAATTCCATTTAAACCAACTGAATTTCAGCTGGATTTATTGGTGGGCCAAGCATCGGATACAGAAGAAAAACTACAGTTCTTTCCATCTAAAAGTTGTCAAATAGAAGCCCAAACAAAGCCAAACACCCAAGAGAAAACCAAGGATCAGGCATAAAAAAACCTTGCTCGAAAAAATCCGGCAAGGCTTTCACAGTAATCTCAAATAATTACAATCATCAATTAAAAATTGTAACCAAACTCTTCGTTGAATCTTTTACGAAAATCCTTTTTAGAAATGTAATGATTCTGAGTTCCTGCACTGGCAATTTTAATACTGCCCAGTAAACTGGCAATACGCCCAGTGGTTTGATAATCCAAACCATTCGTTAAACCGTACAATAACCCAGCTCGATAAGCATCGCCACAACCAGTTGGATCAATGACATTTTCAGCTTCAACAACTGGAATATGATACATGGTACCATCAGCGTAGATTTCAGAACCTTTGCCACCACGAGTGACAATCAGCGCATCCACTTGTGCGGCGATGGCATGAGCATCCATACCGGTGCGGTCATGTACCAATTCATATTCATAATCATTCACCGCCATCCATGTGGCTTGTTCAATAAATTGTTTTAGATCGTTGCCATCAAACAGTGGCATGGCTTGACCTGGGTCGAAAATAAACGGGATACCTGAATCGGCGAATTCTTGGGCATGTTGAATCATGCCATCTCGTCCATCAGGACCAACAATACCGATGTCTATATTTTCATAATCTTTGACATGATTTTCATGTGAAAAATTCATCGCACCTGGATGAAATGCAGTGATTTGGTTGTTTTTTAAATCAGTCGTGATATAGGCTTGAGGGGTAAAATGACCTTCTTTGGTTTTTACCGCCTCCAAAGAAATTCCCAGGCCTTTTAGGCGCTGACCATACACATCAAAATCACTACCAACCACGCCCATAGGCACCGGCTTTCCACCAATCATCTTTAGGTTGTACGCGATGTTACCAGCCACCCCACCAAAAACTCGACTCAAGGTAGGCACCATGAATGAGATGTTTAACTTATGAATTTGGTCAGGCAAAATATGATTGGCAAATTCATCTTCAAATACCATGATGTTGTCAAAGGCCAAAGACCCACAGATTAGCGCTCTACTCATTGTTCAATTTATCCTCTAAAAGTTGTTTGGTTTGCACAGGGTTGGCCTGTCCTTTAGTTTGCTTCATAATCTGTCCAACAAAAAAGTTAAACATTTTTTCGTTACCTCCGCGGTAACTGGCGACTTGCTCAGGGTGATTAGCGATTAACTCATCAATCAAAACAGTTAAAGCCGATGAATCTGAAATTTGACCCAGACCTTGTTGTTCAATTATGGCTTTGGCTTGATCGCCACTTTCCCACATGTCATCCAATATTTGTTTGGCCACTTTACGCGAGACCGTAGCTGCATGCAACTCATCCAGTAAACCAGCATAGTCATCAGCACTTATTTGACTGTCTGCAATGGCCTTGCCATGCACGTTCAACAGCGCATTGAACTCACCCAATAAAAATTTTGCGTTTAAATCAGCAGCTGCTTTTGATTGCTCCATACTGCGTTCAAAAAACTTTGACAGACTTAAATCATTGGCAATAATCTCAGCGTCGTCAACTTTCAGCCCCAAGGTTTCCACATAGCGCTTTATTTTGGCCTCAGGAAACTCTGGCAAATGAGCCCTTTGGGCATCAATCATCGCTTCAGTAATCTGAATCGGCAACTGATCCGGATCTGGAAAATATCGATAGTCATTGGCATTTTCTTTACTGCGCATTGATCGAGTTTGGTCTTTGTCAGCATCATACAGTCGTGTTTCTTGAACGATTCTGCCACCTGATTCTAAAATTTTGACCTGACGCTTGGCTTCATGATTGATGGCTTTTTCGATAAACCTAAATGAATTCAGATTTTTAATTTCAGCACGGGTACCTAATTCTGTTTGGCCTTTGGGTCGGATCGATACATTGGCGTCACACCTGAACGAACCTTCTTGTAAGTTGCCATCACAAATACCTAAATGTGTTACACGGGTATAAATCGCTCGCATATAGGCCACAGCCTCTTTGGCACTGGACATTTGAGGCTCAGAAACCACTTCAATCAATGGTGTTCCCGCTCGATTCAAGTCTATGGCTGAGTATTGATCATACTTATCATGAATTGACTTACCGGCATCTTCTTCTAAATGGGCTCGAGTGATATCAACTGTCTTTTCACCTTCATCGGTCTTAATCACAATTTTCCCTTTACCCACTATGGGATCATCCATCTGACTGATTTGATAACCTTTGGGTAAATCAGGATAAAAATAATTCTTTCTGGCAAATATTGTGACCGTAGGAATTTCAGCATCCACCGAAAGCCCAAAGCGCAGCGCATATTCTATGGCTTTGTAATTAATCACTGGCAAGGTGCCAGGCAAACCTGCATCTAAGAAACTGACTTGGCTGTTGGGTGATGCGCCATAACTGGCTTTCATCCCAGAAAACAATTTACTCTTGGTATTCAAGCGAACATGAATCTCAAGACCAATCACCATTTCCCAGTCTGAACTGATTATATTTTGACTCATGCGAAAGCCTCCGGTAGCTGGAGGTGGTAGTTGGTTTGTTGTTGGTATTGATCAGCCAGCTGTAAAATTGATTGTTCATCAAAATAGTTACCAATTAACTGCAACCCTACCGGTAAACCTTGAGTAAAACCAATCGGCATTGACAAACAAGGTAGGCCGGCCAAAGATGCGGGGATTGTAAATTTGTCAGCCTGATACATACTGACGCCATCGGATTTTTCACCCTGTTTGAATGCCACTTCAGGTGAGACCGGACAAGCAATCACATCAACCTCAGCAAAGGCTTGTTTAAAATCTTCACTGATCAAACGCCTGACTTTTTGAGCTTTCAAATAATAGGCGTCATAGTAGCCCGAGGACAAGGCCCAAGCCCCGATTATAATGCGTTTTTGAACCTCTTCACCAAAGCCCTCACTGCGACTCTGTCGATACAATGACTCTAAATCATCCACCGCTTTAGTTTGGTGGCCAAACCGCACCCCATCAAAACGAGATAGATTGGAAGAGCATTCAGCTGGAGCCAAAATATAGTAAGCTGAGATGGCCAACTCTGCATGAGGCAATTTGATATCAACCACTTCGGCCCCATTGGCCTTCAAGTGTGCAATGGCATCCAAGGTTTTTTGTTTAATGCCTTCATCTTGCAATTCATCGATCCAAGCATTGACCACCCCTACTTTTAATCCCTTGTGTTCAGGCGAGCTGGGCTTTTCCCAATTCAACCGAGGCTGCTGAGCCGAAGTGGAGTCTAAAGGGTCGTGTCCAGTCATTGCAGATAACACCAGGCCGCAGTCATCAGCACTGGGCGCCATGACACCGCCTTGGTCCAGAGACGAGGCAAAAGCCACCATGCCATAACGTGAGACACGACCATAGCTGGGCTTGATTCCTGTAATACCACAAAAGGCGGCTGGTTGTCTGATTGAACCACCGGTATCTGTGCCGGTGGCAACAGGCACCATTCTGGCAGCCACGGCTGCCGCTGAGCCACCCGATGAACCACCAGGAACTCGAGATAAATCCCAAGGATTTGAAACCGCGCCAAAAGCCGAATGTTCGTTGGATGAACCCATGGCAAATTCATCCATATTGGCTTTGCCAATTGATACCATGCCTTTGTCTGATAATTTTTGCACCACAGTGGCGTTATAAGGTGGAATAAAATCAGCCAACATTTTGGAACCGCAAGTGGTCTTTACACCCTGCGTACAAAACAAGTCTTTATGCACCAATGGAATGCCAGCCAAAAGCTGTTCATCTTGCCCAATTAAAGATTGTGCTTGTAAAATTTCAGCCGCATTCAATTCTGGATTAATCGTAATCATCGCATGAGTGCTGTGATTAAACGCCTTGGTTCTGTCACTATAAACAGCACATAACTCTTGCACACTGATTTCTTGGTTTTTCAGCATTTCAGCCATTGTTCTGATACTTAAGTTAATCATTCGATCACCTTTGGTACCAAATAATGGTCTTCATCAGCATGGGCTGCCAAAGCCAGTAATTCAGTTTTATGTGAAGTATCGGTGACTTCATCTTGGCGCACCAATTGCCAGGCGTCATTAGGATGAGACATTGGTTTAACCTCACTGGTGTTGGCATCATTGATCAGTTCAATCATGTCCATCACCTGGTTCAATGACTCGGTTATGTGGCTGACTTGCTTTTCAGGTATATTTAACTGAGCCAAGGCAGCAATTTCTTCTAATTCTTTACGATTAATTGACATTTAACTAGTAGGATTCATATATAATTCGCAGATTGGCCTGCAACATAGCAAAGCCGCGGGATATTATGCCACTTTTTACCAATCAGATGTAACTACAATTATCACATGTTTAAAAAATTCAGAAGCCTGTTTTCAAACGACCTATCAATAGATTTAGGAACCGCTAACACCCTCATTTACATGCGCGATCATGGTATCGTGCTGAATGAGCCCTCTGTGGTTGCGGTCAGAATGGACCAAAACAGAGGTGGCCACGCCACCATTGCATCCGTAGGATCAGATGCAAAAATGATGCTAGGCAGAACTCCCGGTAACATTAAAACCATCAGACCATTGAAAGATGGCGTGATTGCTGATTTCGATATGACTTCAGCCATGTTGCAGCATTTTATCCGCAAAGTACACTCAAATCGTTGGCTTAAACCTTCTTGTCGTGTTTTGATTTGCGTCCCATGTGGCTCCACTCAAGTTGAAAGACGGGCCATTGAAGAATCAGCCTCTGGTGCTGGAGCAGCTGAAGTGTTTTTAATTGAGGAACCGATGGCCGCGGCTATTGGTGCTGGCATTCCTATTCATGAAGCACGCGGTAGCATGGTGTTAGATATTGGTGGCGGTACTTCTGAGGTTGCTGTGTTGTCATTGAACGGCATTGTTTACTCTGCATCGGTAAAAATTGGTGGTGATAAATTTGACGACTCGTTAATTTCATATGTACGTCGCAGCTACGGCACCTTAATCGGTGAATCAACCGCCGAACGAATCAAACATGAAATTGGTTGTGCCTATCCGGCAGCAGAGGAAATTTCACTCGAAGTATCAGGCCGTAACTTAGCCGAAGGCGTGCCTCGTAAATTCACCATGACCAACAATGAAGCTTTGGAAGCATTGCATGAACCCTTGTCTGGTATTGTGGCAGCCGTTAAAACGGCTCTGGAACAAACACCCCCAGAGCTATGTGCCGATGTGGCAGAACAAGGCATCGTGCTGACAGGCGGTGGTGCCTTGCTTAAAGATTTAGATAAATTATTAATGGAAGAAACCGGATTACCTGTTTTTGTTGCTGAAGACCCACTGACTTGTGTTGCACGTGGTGGTGGTAAAGCCTTAGAAATCATTGACCAAGAAGGCAGTGACTTTTTTGCTCCGTTCAGATAATACCCTTGTGTAGACCCACTCATTTTTAATGGAATCACTTACTGGCAATCAAAAAGTAACCAAGTCACCACTGTTTAAATTTTTGATACTGGAGTTTATTTGCTTGTCATTAATGATTGCAGATAAAAACCATCATCTGGCCCAACCTGTCAGAAACGCCTTATCCTTGGCGGCCATTCCATTGGTTAAAATCATTGAATGGCCACAGGAAATGTACCAAATCATCGAAGTGGCTTTGTCCAGACAAGCCCAGTTGATTGAAGAAAATACCCAGCTCAAAGAACAGTTGATCGACACCCAACTTAAAGTTCAACAAAATGTTTCATTAACCGCCGAAAATGAAAGATTAAGAAACATGCTGAATGCCACAACGACCAGCCCCTTAACCACCAGCGTTGCGTTCGTTTCAAACATCAACCAACATCAAAAAAAACAATACATCATTATTGACCAAGGAACATCACAAGGGATTTTCAATGGACAAGCCGTATTGAACTTAGAAGGTGTGATTGGTCAAGTAGACGTACTAGCACAACAGTTTTCACATGTGATTCTGATTACTGACAAAGCCCATGCATTACCGGTGGAAATATTAAGAACTGGGATGCGTACCATTGCGTACGGTAACGGAGAATCCATTTCATTGAACGAAGTCCCAACCAGTGCCGACCTTCAGATTGGCGACGTGGTAGTGACCTCTGGCTTTGGCAATCGATTTCCTCGAGGTTTAAAGGTGGCTGAAATCGAATCAATCAACGTCAGTCCTGATCGCACTTTTCAAACTTCAGTGGCCAAACCCTACGCACAATTTGACAAGTTAACCGAAGTTTTTTTGGTGTGGCCTTCGAACAATTCTGCCAACGATGAGTAAACAACCAAAACACAACAACACCTATATCATGCACCTTTCAATACTGTGTGCCATGCTTATTATGCTGATTCCATGGCCTAAGGCCATGATTGTTTACCAGCCGCATTGGATGGCTTTATTGATTGCCTACTGGTCTTTTAATGCCGGCAACAATCGGATCATGTTGGTGGCATTTTGTTATGGCTTACTGTTGGATATCTTGATGGGCAGCTTATTAGGCAAACATGGCATGTCCTTGGTCGCCTTGTCTTTTCTAGTAACCAAGTCGGCCAAACAATTGCGCATGACTTCGATGGGTCAGTTATTAGCTATGGTACTTGTTTTGATGTTGAATGACATTATTATCAGAGGCATTATTGATTGGCTCAGCTTTGGCTATAAACCGGCCCTCATTGACCTCGCTCCATTAATCACAGCAGGCATAACCTGGCCATGGCTGAAATACTTTTTAGATCGCATGCAAGTCTCTTACCGTAATTCGACCTAACCATGCGCCAGCACCTCAAACAACCTTTTTTAGAACGTCGTTTATTTACTGAAAGAATTGTTGTTGCCGTTGTTATTGTGATGCTGACCTTTCTGTTGCTGTTAAGCCGGTATTTTTACTTACAAGTTATCAGCCATCAAGATTACCAAATAAAAGCCGACCAAAACCGCATTAAATATAGCCGCATCAACCCGACTCGGGGATTGATTTATGACAGAAATGGCGTTTTACTGGCCGAAAACATCACCGCATACCGACTGAATATCATTCAAGAAAAAACCCGCAACCTCGAACAAAACCTAGTCGATATACAAAGCACTATTCAATTTACCGCTGATGAACTGACTGAGATTAAAGAAAAACTAAAGTTTAATCCCGTATTTAAGCCGCTGACTGTCAAAGAAAAATTAACCGAATCCGAAGTCGCTCAGTTTGCAGTTAAAAAACACCAGTTCGATGGCTTTGAAATCGAACCTTATTTAATTAGAAAATACATTTACCCCAATGAACTGTCTCATTTAATTGGCTATGTCGGGAAAATCAGTCCGGATGAATTAAAACGACAAGACATCAGTGTTTATTCACCGAGTGACTATTTTGGCAAGACAGGCCTTGAAAAACACCACGAAAGGGCTTTGCATGGTTTACCTGGCCAACTGGTTACAGAAATCAATGCCCAAGGAAAACAGTTGGCACAAAGAATCGACCAACCACCGATTAATGGCACCAACCTTGAATTGACCATTGATATCAGATTACAGCAATCAAGTTACCATGCCTTTGGAGCCGAAACAGGTTCCGCCATAACGGTTGACATTGCCACTGGAGAAATCTTAGCCATGGTATCAAAACCAGGTTATGACACCAATGATTTCATCAATGGTATATCACATTTGAAATTTAAAGAGTTGGCAAATTCCGCTGACAAACCCCTGTTCGACCGAAGCCTCAAAGGGGGTTATGAACCGGGTTCCACCATCAAGCCTTATATTGCATTGGCCGGCTTATATCACAACATCATCTCTGAAGATGACACCATCCATTCAATCGGCGTGTATCAAATACCCAATCAAGAGCGAAAGTACCATGACTGGAAACAAGGCGGACATGGCAAAGTCAATGTAGTGAACTCATTGGCTGAATCGGTTAATGTGTTTTTTTATGACTTGGCTTATCGACTAGGCATCGACAAAATCCATGACTTTTTAGAACCCTTTAAATTTGGTCAGCTAACTGGTATTGATACGGCTGGTGAAAAAAAAGGCATTTTACCTTCACGCGAATGGAAACAAAAAAACCGCAACATGATTTGGTTCCCAGGCGAAACTGTGATCACTGGAATTGGACAAGGTTATTTCGTTTTAACCCCTGTACAGATGGTTCAAGCCTTATCAATTTTAGCAGCCAAAGGCCGTGTGGCTCCAATTCACTTGATAAAACAAGAGGTCAAAATTGACCAAATACCTATGAATATAAGTGAACAAGATTGGAATACGGTTCACCAAGGAATGACCAATGTCATCAATGCGCCCAATGGCACTGCCAGATCAATCAAATCTGATCAATATTTAATTGCAGGCAAAAGTGGAACCTCGCAGGTTTATGGCAAAAACGAGGAAGATATTTACAAAAAAATTGAAGAACTCCCCAAGCACCTCAGAAACCATGCTTTATTCATGGCATTTGCACCAGCAAACCAACCCAAAATAGCCGTTGTTGTGGTTGCTGAACATGGCGCCAGTGGAACCAAGGCTGCGGCCCCCATTGTTAAAGAAATCATTGATGCCTATATGAGTCAAAATCATGAATAAACGATTTTTCACCTATCTGCCGGATCCAATTTTATCCTTCCTACTCATCACACTTTTGAGTTATGGATTGGTGGTTTTATACAGTGCGGGTGGTATTATATTGGTCGAAAAACAAACGATTAGAATTGCCCTTGGCTTGTTGGTCTTGTATTTAATCACACAGATCAGGCCAGAACGTTTTGAACAATTTACCCCCCTGATATTTATTGGTTCAGTGTTGTTATTGATTGCGGTGTTATTGATTGGCATTAAAGTCAAAGGTGCCCAGCGTTGGCTTGATCTTGGGATCACCATTCAACCTGCAGAATTGTGTAAAATCACTTTGCCAATGATGGTCGCTTGGATCTTTCGACATGCCAGCCTACCACCTGGTTGGAAACCTATTATTTCGGCCTTATTGGTTATCGGCTTATGTACTGGACTCATTTATAAACAACCCGATTTAGGTACCTCAATCTTAATAGCCACCAGTGGTTTGTTTGTCATTTATTTGGCTGGCATTTCATGGAAGCTGATTGGTGGTGCCGCCTTATTAGGGCTGTTAAGTACACCCGTGATTTGGCACTTTATGCACGAATACCAGAAACAACGTGTTTTGATGTTTTTAAACCCAGAATCGGATCCACTGAATTATGGTTGGAACATCATTCAGTCAAAAATTGCGATTGGCTCCGGTGGTTTTTGGGGCAAAGGATGGACCCAAGGTACGCAAACACAATTAGACTTTCTACCTGAACACTCCACTGACTTCATTCTGTCAGTAATGTCCGAAGAATTTGGCTTTTTCGGCGTACTGATGTTGTTTACTTTGTACCTTTTGATCATCTTACGCTGCCTGTTTATCGCCCAGCAAGCAAAAAATACCTACAATCGACTACTTTGTGGGGCACTAACCTTAATATTCTTTGTCTATATAGTCATTAATGCTGGCATGATTTCAGGTGTATTGCCTGTTGTGGGCGTTCCATTGCCTCTTGTCAGCTATGGCGGTACATCAGTGCTTACTTTATTGGCATCATTTGGTATCATTACAGCAGTCCACTCACATAAAAAATTAATTCAACAATGAAAAACTCCACAATCCTACTGATTCTACTATTTAGTTCTTTGGCCCTGGCTAAAGTTGACCTCAAACAAGTTGACCAATTTATTCAAACCACCGCAGCTGAAAAAGACTTAGACCCTCAATGGATCAGAAGTATCATCAGCCAAGCCAACCACCAACAAAGCATCATTGACGCGATGAATCGACCCGCAGAAAAAACCTTAAAATGGTTTGAATACCGCAAGATATTTATCACCGACAAAAGAACCCAGGAAGGCGTAGACTTTTGGGATAAACACGAGCCTGTGCTCAATGAGGTATCTGCATCCACCGGGGTTCCCACAGAAGTGGTTGTGGCTATTATCGGTGTTGAAACATTTTATGGGCGGATCATGGGTAGCTACAAAGTATTAGACGCCTTATACACCCTGGCGTTTGATTATCCGAAACGGTCTAAATTTTTCACCAGTGAATTAAAGCACTTTTTGGCCTTGGCACAGGAAAGTCACATAGACCCATTATCCGCCAAAGGCTCCTATGCTGGCGCAATGGGCTTTGGTCAATTCATGCCATCGAGCTACCGCGCATATGCCGTTGATTATGAAGCTGATAATAAAATAGATCTACTCAACAATCCTCAAGATGCCATTGCCAGTGTAGCCAATTACTTAAAAGCCCACAAATGGCAAACCGGTGGCGAGGTGTTAAAAATCATCAAGAAACCCAGTGCAAGCATGAAATTCAATCAATTAAAACCCCACCTAACTGATCAGCAAACCCAAGCTGAATATACGGTTCTTGAATTAGACTTAGAAAATGGTGAAAAAGAATACTGGCAAGGTTTTCAAAACTTTTACGTTATTTCCAGATACAACCATTCTCACATGTATGTCAGTGCAGTATACGAACTGTCGCAAGCCATTAAAGCACTTCGCGCAGAAAGGTCTAAACAATGAAATTCACGACTTTATTGATATTAATACTCACTTTAGTCATCAGTGGTTGTGGGCGCAAAGACAATTACAAGGACATTGACACCGACAAAATAAAGCCATGGAAACCAAAATCTGAATCCCTCAGCAAATACGGTAACCACAGCCCGTACCGTGTTCATGGCAAAATTTATCAAGTCAATAACAACCCCGCTGGCTATACAGAAACAGGCAAAGCCTCTTGGTATGGTAAAAAATTCCATGGGCGACAAACATCAAACCAAGAAGTGTTCGACATGTACAAGCTTACGGCTGCCCATAAAACCTTGCCGTTACCCAGTTATGCAGAAGTAACCAACCTTAAAAATAACAAAAAAATTGTGGTTCGAGTCAATGACCGTGGGCCATTTGTTGGTGATCGCATTATTGATTTATCCTACGCCGCCGCCAAAGCCTTAGACTATGTGAATGATGGCATTGCTGATGTCCATATCAGAGTGATCAATTCCCCCAAAGATTTGGTCCAAAACCCAATAAAACAAGGACTGACTTATTTACAACTGGGCGCATATTCAGATAAAAACACCGCTTATAACCTAGCAAAAAAAACCAGTGAATTACTTGGAATTGAAACTTTTGTCACCATATTACCCAGTCAACACGGCGCTTTACATCGTGTCAGAATAGGGCCGATAAATTCCGAAAATCAAGTAAGTAGCTTGTTAAACAAAATTATAGCCAGCGGCATACCAGATGCCAAAGTCATTACAGAATAAAATCATTATGATAAAAAACACCCAAATCCTAGCTTTTATAGCGCTGTTGATTGTGTCAGCACAATCAATGGCACAACTTGACTCAACCCCAGAACCACCTGCCATTAATGCCAGCAGTTATCTGTTAATTGATTATCACAGTGGTAGGGTTTTGGCTTCAGACAACCCACATTTACAAGTTGAACCTGCCAGCATTACCAAAATGATGACTGCCTACGTGGTATTTTCAGAAATAAAATCAGGTAATTTGGCGCTGGATGACATGATTACTGTCAGCGAAAAGGCTTGGCGAACAGGCGGTTCAAAAATGTTTATTGAAGTTGATAAACAAGTTCAAGTCGAAGACTTGATTCGCGGCATGATTATTCAATCGGGTAATGATGCCTGCGTTGCGCTGGCTGAACACATTGCTGGCAGCGAAGAAGTCTTTGCTAACATGATGAATCAGCATGCCAGTAAATTAGGCATGAATGATTCCTCATTTAAAAATGCCACTGGCTTACCCGCTGAAGGCCATCTGGTCAGCGCCCATGATGTTGCAACTCTTGGCAAAGCATTGATTGCAGAATTTCCAGACTTGTATCACTTCTATGCTGAAAAGGAGTTTACCTTCAATAAGATCAAACAACACAACCGCAATACCCTGCTTTATCGAGACCCCACAGTGGATGGTTTCAAAACTGGCCACACCGAAGCCGCAGGCTATTGTTTGGCTACTTCAGCCATGCGTAATGGCATGAGATTGATCAATGTTGTGATGGGTACTGAGTCAGAAAAGGCCCGAGCTGATGAATCACAAAAACTATTAAACTACGGTTTCAGATTTTATGAAACACACAAACTATACAATGCCGGTGATGAAAGAATATTGTCTGAAATTTGGAAAGGTAAAGAAGAAGAACTCTCTATCGGCCTGGCTGAAGATCTATTTATCTCGATCCCCAAAGGCAGTTACGAAAAATTAGAGGCCAATGTTGATTTACCCAACATCATCACAGCACCGATTCAACAAGGCACTCAATTGGGTACACTGAACATCCAATTAAATGGAGAAGTTTTGGTACAAAAACCATTGGTGGCGTTACAAACAGCCGAGCAAGCTGGTTGGTGGAGCCGCAGCATGGATGGCATCGGTTTGTGGTTCAAGTCTTTTGGAGATGATGAATGAACGACCCGATCAAAGAACCCAAAGGTTTTGACTTCCCCTGTGAATACCCAGTTAAAGCCATGGGACCCAATACCGATGAATTTGTCATTAAAATCACTGAAATCATCAAACAACATGCGCCAGAAGTATCGAGAAATTCTGTACACAGTAAAATCAGCTCTTCAGGAAAATATAAATCAGTAACGGTACTGGTTTACGCCCAATCAAAAGACCATCTGATCAATATATATCAAGAGGTTAGATCGGTCGAAGAAGTGGTATGGACGCTGTAACTCAACCCCTAATCATCAAGCACTTAGGACAACAGGACTATGAACCTGTTTGGCGTGCGATGCAAAAATTCACTGATGAGCGCGATGCCCAAACACCCGATGAGTTGTGGCTGGTTGAACATCCTCCCGTCTTTACCCAAGGTTTGGCCGGTAAAGCAGAACACATATTAGCCTCCGGTGACATCCCCGTGATTCAAGTCGATCGCGGTGGTCAAGTGACCTATCATGGGCCCGGACAAATCGTTGCCTACCCCTTGATAAATTTGCGCAGACACGGCATTGGGGTCAAATCATTGGTTTTTGGCATTGAACAAGCCATCATCGATACCATTGGACTTTATGACATAACTGCCAAGCGCAAAGACAATGCGCCAGGCGTCTATGTGAATGGTGCAAAAATAGCCTCACTGGGTTTAAGAATACGCAAAGCCTGTTCATTTCATGGACTGGCCTTTAACATTGACATGGACCTAGAACCGTTTCAAAGAATCAATCCTTGTGGCTTTTCTGGGTTGGAAGTCATACAATTGGCCGACATGGCCAACGAGGTTAAACTAGCCACCGTTGAACAACAACTGATTGCGGCCTTTTGTCAGCAATTGAACTTCACTGCAGCGACTTAATCCGCTGCTGAAAACAGTCGAAATACCATGAATAATAAGATTCCACTGAACATTGAGCCGATCACCACTGAAGCGGGTAAAAATCAACTGGCCAGAAAGGTTGAAGGGGCCAAAGAATTGGGCGCCAATAAAACCAATCGCAATCGAGCCGGTTTTGATCCGAATGCACCTCGGTTAAGAAAACCGGATTGGATCAGGGTGCGCATCCCAACCGGCAATGCAGTTCAAAAGCTGAAAAGTAAACTGCGTTCAAATTCATTGGTCACTGTCTGCGAAGAAGCTTCATGTCCTAACATCCATGAATGTTTTGGTAAAGGCACAGCCACCTTTATGATTCTGGGAGAAGTTTGTACTCGCCGCTGTTCATTTTGTGATGTGGCTCATGGCCGCCCCTTACCTCCAGATAATAAAGAAGCTGAAAACTTGGCACAAACCATTGCTGATATGGGTTTAAAGTATGTGGTTATCACATCAGTAGATCGTGATGATTTAAAAGACGGCGGTGCACAACATTTCGTTGATTGTATTGCTGCCATCAGGAATCAATGCCCTGATATAAAAATTGAAATATTAACCCCTGATTTCCGCGGCAAAGGCCGCATGGATAAAGCCCTAGATATCCTAGCCATCAGCCCACCCGACGTATTCAATCATAATTTGGAAACGGCCTATGCGCTTTACAAAGACGTGCGGCCTGGGGCTGATTACCAATGGTCATTGGATTTATTGAAAAAGTTCAAAGCACAACATCCTGACATCCCAACCAAATCTGGCATCATGGTTGGATTGGGCGAAACCTTTGAACAGGTTCAAGAAACTTTAAGACATTTGGCTGATCATGATGTTGAAATGATAACCATCGGTCAATACCTACAACCCACCCAAGGTCACCATCCAGTGTTAAATTACTGGACCCCCGATGAATTCAAAGCCATTGAGGAATATGGTTATACCCTGGGCTTCAAACACATCGCAGCCGGCCCGTTGGTTAGATCGTCATACCATGCAGACGTTCAAGCTCACGAAGCTGGGGTTTATGTGGATTCCAAAGATATTTGCGACTGAACAATGCTCTTTGCGACTCTACAACAATAATTGCGACTGGCAATGGGAAACATACCTCCAATTGTCAGCTTCCCAGATGACGATCGCATCTGGCGTATAGAGTGGCTCAGAGCCATTGAACAGAATGATTTAGTACCTTCCGAACCACTGATCCAAGTAGTAATTGCTCCTCTTTTACCTGATTTTCAAAACGCCATTGAAAACAAGGTTGAGTGCGATAGCACAAAGAAATATTATTATGGCACCAAAGACGTAGGCAAGCACCAAACCATTAAAATTGGAACAGGCCTGCTACCACTGATCAAAATTGGCTCATTGTGGAAAAAAGGGCGTTGTGTCTTAACTAATGTTGCTCCTCAGAAGACATTATCTCTCAACATAACACCCGATAACATTCAATACATCAAGGCTGGTAACAAAGAAACCTTGCCTGAACCGATTAGTGGCCGGAATGAAACATTCACAATCGCGCCTTTCCACCACAATGTATCCATTAAAGGTCTGAGTACAAATTGTGTGGCCATTAATTATCTGGATGACCCTCTAGGAATCATCATTCCTATTCCTGTGTTGATTAGTTTTTACTACTGCACATCGAGCAATCTTTCTCGAGCTGTATTCAATGGAGATTTTCAGCATGACCTGGACAGTTTAGTCAACACTGAAAAGTGTTGTATTGATGAAGGTGAAAATATATGTAGCCTGGTATTGAGACAGCACATGCATGACTCTGAAGGCTGGATAATCAGCAGAATACTTAACAGTCCAGAGGCGGCAAAGGGCGTTTCCATGGTACACGACTCATTAATGGCTCAAATGGCTGATTTTGACTATCAATCGCTACACCCAAAATCCCAATTTCCATTCACTGGAAAAACAGATTTAACTGTTCGTTGTAAACCAATTAAAAGCCAAATCCGTGATGAATGGCGTTTCTTAGTTTATAGCATTGAAAAATGCACTGCCCCATTTCCATTTCCCAGGCTGGAAGTCGATAGAGACAACGACAATCGTCAGGGAGATCCTGAGACTGACCTTCTTGACCACCAAAAGAAAGAAGCCTATAAATCCAAAACCCAAAACAACGACTTTGACACAAAACCATTGGCAAACGAACAAGAGCCAATCATTGATGGCCCAGTTTCAAACTTTCAAACTCCTGATGATCGCTTTGATTTTTTAAAGGACAAGGTCATTGAAAAGCCTAAAAAAGATTTTTGCAGATACAAAAGCGCTAAGACCAAAAAGATCAAGAACATATTCACTAACCAGCAAAGCACAGGTATGGGGACTTATGGAGAATCTTCAGCAACCGCCGCGAGAACATTTACCAAAACTCCCGCACTTGAAGCATCAATAGCTAACTTCACCAAAGCCATAGCCTATCTCAATGAACAACCTGACATCATTGCCAAAGTCAGAACAGCCTCACAAAAAATCGAATACCTACCATTAACTAAACCACCTCGATACAACCAATGGGCTTACCACAATTCAAAAGAAAAAACCCGCCGAGCTGTCATCATTGCTGATGTTGAACACTTGGGTAAACATCATTGTCTCATTGATTTTCAAGCAAGAGAAAATGACCATTTCCCCATAAGTATTATCTCTACCGATTTAGACTGGCCAATAACAGACCAAGTAATCCAATTACTTCTTTTCGAACTCAGTAAATCCCAGGGCAGATGGCTCAACATCAAAAAAACACCTAACTCAATCACATCAATTCAAACCATGAAACACACCTGGGGAACGGTGAATCAATTCCATAAAAATCTAATGATTAAAATTAAGGAGTTAAACTAAATGCAACTTAAGTATCACAGCGCAAGATCAAAACTTGTCGAAGCAATAAAAACACTATCAATTGGAAAAGGGAAAATTCAAACACGTTTATTAATTGTTTTTGATGATTTAAATGCGCTATCCAACCAAGATATACCTGAAGAGATCACTCAAAAGTGGAATGAAGTTAATAAGCTTGTAACTAAATACGGCCCTAATGGATTAGTTGGATCAATTGAACATACATTAAGTAGGATTACTGAGCCAACTGGGATAAGAATTGCAGTTCTTATATATGAAATGTATTACCACATAGTACATGAAAACACATTTACTCCTTCTCCTAAATGACAATAGATTTATGCTCTGATATAATAACGTAACCATCTGGTACTTTTCAAGAGCGGAATGCTCTATCAAAACATCTCGGAATGAGAGGAGAAAACATTATGGCTAAAATCCATAAACAGGTTTTATCGCAATACCTAAGAACTAATTGTGATCGATATCTTTTTAATGCCTTAAATAAAAAAAACCCTAAAGAAAACCACTTAATTCATCTATCTGGCAGACCTGGTGTTGCAGCATTCAGAGTGTAGTGGTACAGTGAAATTGGCCACCAACTTAGAGGTGATATATGATATCACTTCGGATAAGAAGGTGAAACATGAACAAACGAACAAGGCGCACATTCAGTGCTGAATTTAAGTTAGAAGCTGCC
>Ga0209344_10001872_pt1 | contig 25403 bp, 18 predicted proteins | sample Cruoilmetagenom6_FD_187293 | JGI IMG/M metagenome (GOLD analysis project Ga0209344, IMG submission 187293) | Oil polluted marine microbial communities from Coal Oil Point, Santa Barbara, California, USA - Santa Barbara Oil Seep Sample 6 (SPAdes)... | ecosystem: Environmental > Aquatic > Marine... | reverse complement strand
CAACTCGCGCACTGTAATTCCAAGATAACTGACCCCAATGGTTAGGCCGACAAACAACTGCGCCATCAGTATCGCCTCGGCGGGGGGGCGATCTGTGATGAATCCCAGCTGACTTGCCAGCCCTGCGGCAATCATCGGCCCCAATAGAGCAGCGCCAGGCAGCCCAATCCGCACAGCAAGAAACCATCCCAAAAGCCCGGCGCACAGCATAAATCCAGCCTGCGAAAATGATAAGCTGCTGACTGGGTTACCGGGGGGTTGATTGATATCCAGTTCCAGCCCGTATTGCAAAAAGAAAGGCAGTGCCGACACGATCATCAAGAGCCGGGTTGCGTGTACAAGACTGAGCATACGCAACGACCCACCCGCTTCTTGACCGAAAATCAACATGTCCAGCAGTCCGCCGGGCATCGCTGCGAAAAAGCTCGTCGCCGGGTCAAACCCGCAGAACCGGCGAAAATACGGAAAACCAATAGCCGCAGACACTGCCATGAACGGCGGCACTAGCAATAGTGATCTGCCAATAGCGTCCATGCGCGACAAAAGGTCGGGTGTCAGCGAGGCCCCAAGTGCTACGCCCAGCACAATCCTCATCGACGTGTTTGTCCTTGGAAATCCACTGATGCGCACGCCAAGAAGCGACGCAATCAAACAGGCAATAATTGGTCCCAACAACCAAGGAAGTGGCAGATCGTTGAGATGAAATAGACCGACACCTGCAAGCGCGATCAAAAGGGAACCGGTGCTGCGTGTAACAACAGAGATCATGACAAACTCGTGGTTCTGAAATTGCTGGCCTGGCAATCCAGCGTATTCAACTTCGCAATCCCGCAAAAATTAAACCCCGGGCCTCGTGTCTGTTGACAGAAAAGAGGCCCGGGGCATTTTGTTGGGTGACAGCGATATCAGATTCCAAGAACTCTGTTGCGCTGAACGGAATATGCCTGATCCGCGATTGCCAGCCATCCGCCAACCTTTTTCATGGCGTCCCGGAAGCTGTCATCCACACGGCGCGCCAGATCGCTGTGCTGGCGCAACTCTTCAAAAACTTCCTCCGAAGCTGCTGCAAAAGCTTCGACTACATCTTCTGGGAACTGGCGCAGCTCGACACCTTGTTCGTTAACCAACTTGGCAAGTGATTGTCCGTTCTTGGCGTTGTATTCAGAATATTGATCCTGGTGCAGCTTCGAACAGGCGGCCTCTAGAAGAAGTTGATCCGCCTCCGACAAACCATCCCACCAATTCTTGTTAATTCCAACGCTGGTGATCGTCCCTGGTTCATGCATACCTGGATAATAGTAGTACCTTGCGGCCTCATAGAACTTGAGGATGCTGTCATTCCACGGCCCGATGTATTCTGTCCCGTCGATGGTGCCCGATACCAAGCTTTCATAGATTTGTGATGTAGGAAGCGACACTGGTGAAGCCCCCAGCTTGGCAAGAACATCGCCCCCAAGACCCGGCATCCTGACCTTCAGACCGCGATAATCATCGGCTGAATTGATCTCTTTTTTGTACCAGCCACCCATTTGAACGCCGCTATTGCCGCCCATGAAACATTTTACACCGAACTCTGCTGAAAGTTCATCCCATAGCTGTTGACCTCCCATCCAGCGAATCCAGGCCGCAGCTTCGACCGCGACCATCCCGAAGGGCACCGAGGCAAAATAGGCAAATGCAGGATGCTTTCCTTTCCAGTAAAATTCAGCGGCATGATACATATGCGCGTTGCCGGAAGCGACTTCGTCAAATGCGTCAAACGCCTTAACACGTTCGCCGGCAGCATAATAAGTCACGTGAAACCGGCCATCAGTCATTCGGGTTAATTCGGACGCGAAGTTTTGTGCGCCAACGCCGATACCAGGGAAGTCTCGTGGCCACGGCGTGACCATCACCAATTCTTGTATCCCCTGTGAAAGAGCTGGCGTAGCAAGTCCGCCGGATACTGCCCCTGCAACCCCCAGAACAGACCCTTTAATAAAGCGCCTACGCGGCAGCACAGTCTTTCGCGGTTGTATCAGTGATCCGCTTTTTGGCAATTTTCCCATCTTAACCCCCTTGGCAGATTTTGGTTTCTGTTTGCATTGGATGCTCTAGCCCTGCGACGAAAAGATCTGCTTATAACTTCATGTTCAACACACTGGACACGGCGCATCTGAATTGATCCGTTGAATGTAGTGTGCCACAGCCAAAGATAAGTTGGTGCGATATCAGAAATGCCGGAATGCATCTGGGCGAGGAGAACAGCAAAAACAACCGCCCAGTTGCAAGACCGGAATCGATGCAAGGGTTTGGTGTTTGGTTCTAAAAATTCAAACCGACATTCTGATGAGATGACTTGCATCGTGAAATTGACCAAGCCTGCGCCGAGCTCAACCGCGGTTGCAGGCGAGCCCCAATTGTGGGTTTGAGCGTTTCAATCAGCCGTGTCAGCTGTGGCAGAATATCTATAGCGGCCTGTTGCCGCCAGGCATGTTCTTCAAACAGCAAATCTTTTCCTGCCATAGCTTGGACCACTGCCTGATCCCAATTCGGGGCATCCTCTCGCAAGGCCCGTCGGGCTTTAGACAAATGTGATCTGATTTTGCCGGTCCCAAGAAATTCTGAAAGCCGCCTTTCAATTTCCTTTAACTGCGTTTTGGCGCTGTCGCTGGAAAGATCCACAAGCAAACCCACCAGATTTTCCAAATCGTGCGCCGCGTCGCCCAATGCGGCGTCAGCCGATATTGAAGCGCGCAGATCTACCAGGATTTGATAAGCTTCATCCACCGTCTGGCGATACGTTCGCTGCGCCTTTTTGTGGGTGTCCGTCAGTTGGGTGTAATGTTTCTGCGCTTCCAACCAACGCGATGGAACGGATTGTTTTAAATTTTCAAGCTCGGCGGAAAGGCTGGCAATGTGATGTTCAGTGGAGATCATAATCTCCTCCGAGCTTTCGAGAGTTGCGGATCGCGCAAGTATTCTCCTGAGTTCGACGAGCTTGGATTCACGGGATTTTATTTCCGCTTCGAGGTCTCTTAGCGCGCGATGCATTGGACGGTATTGCCCCGCATATTCATTCCGGGTCGCATGTGCGGATTGGCTTGCCCTTGCCAAATCCAATGCCCTCGACGACAGGCTGAAAGCCGTTCGCAACCGTCCAGCTTCGCCCACAGGAAGCCTCGACAAGTCCCATTGCGTGGCTTCCTCCAGCGTCGCACGAATGCTCTCGCCATCTTCACTGTAGATCTTGAAGATGTGGTTTTCCAAACAGGATTGTAGGCGAGGGTTGACGGGAGGTGGCGATACTTCCGAAGTCAGAGTGATCAGGTTCGGTAGGAAATTCACCAGAGGTGGGTAAAACCCAGCTATGGCCAGCCCGACGATCTGAAGGATAACAAAAACGGCGGCACCTTTGTAAATCTGTATGGTCTTGATTACGGCAGGCGCAACACCCCGCAAATAGAAAAGAGCAAAACCAAAAGGTGGCGTCAGATAAGAGGTTTGGATATTCAGGCCGATCATCACACCGAGCCAGACGGCGGTAATATTCGCATCAGGATTGGCCAACAGGATTGGTGCAACAATCGGCACTACAACCACAGCTATTTCTATGAAATCCAGGAAAAAGCCCAGCAAGAATATCACCAACATCACAACAACAAACTGCATCCAGAAACCGCCAGGTAAGCCGGTTAAGAAGTGACGAATAAGTTCTTCTCCCCCAAAAGCACGGAAGGCAGACGTCAACATCGCAGCACCCAGCAGAATGACAAATACCATGGACGTTGTTTTGGTGGTTTCTGCCATCACGTCGCGCAGTGTGTTATCTATGCGATAGGTGCGGATTAAGCTCCATGTGACCGAGATCAGTAGCCCGGCTGAGCCAATCAGAGCAACAACCACACCAAAAGAACCTTCGGCAGAATCGGCGCCAAAGTCCCGGATGTTTACGTCATAGCGGCTAGTTATCAACAAGATTGTCACCACTGAAACTATCGCAAGTATAGCGGGCAAAAACGCCCTAGGGCGCCCTGATGACAACCGATAACCCGCCATTATTGCCGAACCTACAGCGCCAATAGCCCCGGCTTGGTTTACCGTCGCAATTCCGGCAATTATGGAACCCAATACCGTAAGAATCAGGGTCAGCGGAGGAACCAATGCCAAAGAAATCCGGACGGCGAAGGCCAAATCGTATTTGCCGTCATAACGCACCGGCGGTGCGCTTTCAGGTTTCATCAAAGCGTGAACCAGAATGTAAATCACGTAAATCCCAACAAGGATCAGACCTGGTATAAGTGCACCCATGAACATGTCTCCAGCACTGGCTGACACGACGTCCAGTTCGGCTGGCATACTAAATTCACCCGTTGCATCTTTATACATTGCCTTACGGGTCGTGCTGGCCACGTCAGCTGCGTTTGCCAACTGGTCGGCGAGAATGATCAACACAATTGAAGGCGGTATGATTTGCCCCAATGTCCCCGAGGCACAGATCGTACCTGTCGCAAGACTTACGGAATAATTGTTGCGCTGCATTGCCGGTAAGGAAATCAACCCCATGGCAATGACGGTGGCACCTACAATACCCGTCGTAGCGGCCAGCAGCGCGCCGACCAGAACCACAGATATCCCCAATCCACCTGGAAGCGAGCCGAAAAGCTGTGCCATTGCAACCAGAAGATCCTCGGCGACACGCGACCGCTGCAGCATGATACCCATGAAGATAAAAAGCGGGATCGCGATCAGTGTGTCGCGATCCACATCCCAATATAAACTTCGCAAGTTTGTTACGCCCGCACTTAGCCATTGCCCCGGCCCACCTTGAGCAAAGAAAGCATTCGGGTTGCCTTCGATGAGCCAGCCACTTGCCCCAGCCAGGCCGATAGTCACGATCGCCGCTCCGGGCAGGGCCAGTCCGACCGGATAACCAGTCATCAACGCACCCATCATCAGAACAACAAGCAAAAGAAGGAAGAACAGCTCCATTGATCTATCCCTGCGATGTCGTGTTTTCGGGTGACGATTGATCCGCGGGTCTTAGGCCGGCACGCATAGTTTGCACAGAATTCGGCCGGCAAAGGACGGCACAGTTTCGCATGAAGACTGCCGCCAGCTGAGCAATCATCGAAACGGCAAAAACAACTAACAGACCAGCCATCAGATATTTTACATACATCCCGAAACCAGATTGCGATATTTCAAAGTTTAACAAGGCAACGCTCAGTGAACTGCTCTTTTCGCCAAGCCCCTTGATCAGGATAATCCAAAGGAATGGCAGCCCTAGTACCAGAGTACCAATCGCATTCGTTACCGCTTTTCCTTTTCTCCCGTGTTTTGCATAAAAAATATCAACTCTCACGTGCTCGTCCTCAGCCAGGCAGTAACCAGCAGCCAGCAAGAACAATGCCGAGTACCAAAATCGGACAAGATCACCCATGAAGGCTTGCTCGTAAGAAAAAACGAAACGCGCAATTACGATTGTGAATTCGGACAGGACCACAAGAAGCGACAACCAGATCACCGACGTTGATCTGGTGAAAAGGGCGATGATTCCAGACACTGCAATCAATGGAAGATGCAACATCACAGCCCGGAAATTTGATAATCCCAGACTGATCGACATTTGATGCCCTACAATAGATTCCAGCCAATCTTCTACCCGAAGGAGCGATATCAAAACGTCGGCCACGCCGATGAGCGCAACTGACCAGAAACCGAAACGAATAATGAATGACGACAGGCTCTCATAGCGGATAGCGTCATTTTCAGAGCAATCCGGGCTTTTCCTGAAATTGCTGATTACGAGCAACAGAAACGGTAGAAGGTATATCAGCGACAAGATCACGGCTTGCATCAGGACCACATCCCAAGCGCCAGGAGGAGAAAGATCAGATCCTAATCTGGAAACGATCTCTCTCAGCGGATGCCAGTCATAACCCAATGTAAAAAATAAAGTTATCAAAAAACTAAGAACAGTTGACACTATCGCGGCAGCGACAATCCGCGCGACATTAAGCGGTAGTCGGCTTGCGTCCTTTTGGAGCGTAATTGTGTCTGTGTCATCGCTCAAAAGCGTCACCCCCGCATCCTACCAGTCCGTCCCGAAACCCTCTGGTGAATAAGCCATTAAACGATGAAGCAACGAGTGCGATAAGGCTACCTCGTTATCGCGATATCAGAAATGCCGGAATTGCGTTTAGAGCGCGCCTCTGATTGTCTGGTTTTTGATCATTAGGGTTGTCTGCATTCAAACTGTTGTTTCAAATTCCGGTAGGTTTACCTTAGATCCTGCCAATGATGGCATGATACCGCGTGACCGTCCTCACAGGTCTCCAGCGCAGGTTCTTCGCGTTTGCAAATATCTGTCGCAAATGGGCATCGTGTGTGAAATTTGCAGCCCGGTGGCTGGTTTGTAGGTGACGGGATCTCACCTTCAAGCTTCTGGGCCCTGCCACGGTCATCAGGGTCAAGTGACGGGATCGCAGAGAAAAGTGCCTTGGTATAGGGGTGACGCGCACTGTTAAAAATCTGACGCGTGGGCGCGCTTTCGACAATACGCCCCAGATACATAACCGCCACATGATCGCAGGTATGGGCCACAACACTGAGATCGTGACTAATGAACATAAAGGTCAGGCCCATCTCTTTTTGAATCGACTTTAGCAGATTCAGAACATCCGCTTGGATCGACACGTCAAGCGCAGCTACGCTTTCATCCGCGACGATGAATTGGGGACCCGAAACCAATGCACGGGCGATGGAAATCCGTTGTCGCTGCCCACCAGAAAAAGCGTGCGGGAAACGGCGCAGATGTTCCAGATTTAGTCGGCATTTTTCGGCGATCTCGCGCACGCGGGTGTCAGTCTCTTCGCGGGTCTTGGTTATCCCCATCACTTCGAGTGGCTCGGCAATGATGTCGCGCACGGTCATCCGCGGCGATAAAGCAGCGTAAGGATCCTGAAAAATCAGCTGCGCACGTTTGCGGTAATCCTTAAGCTCTGCGCCCTTAAGTGTTGTCAGATCATAGGTATTTTCGCCGTCGTCATAGGTTGCCGTGCCACGCGCAATTGGTGCGGCTTTGAGCAGAGCCCGGCCCAGCGTCGTTTTTCCCGAACCGCTTTCGCCCACAACGCCAAAAAAAGACCCACGAGGTATGTTAATAGAAATACCATCGACCGCTTTGAGAACCTGTTTGGAAAAGACCCCGCTGCCGATATTGAATTCGACCGACAGATTACGGGTTGAGATCAACATATCTTCTCTCACGCTGTTTCTCCTTGCTTGACGGTACACAGGTGACAGGCGGTGCGATGGCTTGCATTGGTATCCACCCAATGCGGTATGTCACGTTTACAGACGTCGCCGATGATTTTGGGACATCTTGTGTGAAACACACAGCCAGAAGGCCGTTCAAGCGGGGAGGGGATGTCACCCGCTATGGGTGTCAAAGGCGCCTCAAGATCATCAAGTTTCGGCAGCGCATCCAGCAACCCTTGTGTATAGGGATGTTGCGGATGGCGGATCACGTTGCGAACCGGGCCTTGTTCAATCATCCGACCCAGGTACATCACTGCGACCTTATCTGCGGTTTGTGCCACCACACCCAGATCATGCGTGATGAAAATGATGCCCATGTGGAACTCGTCCACCAAATCCTTCATCAGATCGATCACCTGCGCTTGGATGGTCACATCAAGCGCTGTAGTTGGTTCATCCGCTATCAGAAGTTTGGGTTTTGTCGAAAGCGCCATAGCAATCATTGCCCGCTGCCGCATCCCGCCCGACATCTCAAACGCATATTGGCCAAAGCGGGTCGAGGCATCGGATATGCCCACCCGGTCCAACATTTCGATGGATAATGCCTTGGCCTGAGATTTTGACATATCCGAGTGGATCAGCAATTGTTCGACCATCTGCTTGCCAATGGTCATTGCGGGCGCAAAACTTGCCATCGGTTCCTGAAATATCATCGAGATCGCACCACCTCGCACCAGTTGCATTTCGCGTGGGGATTTCAGGGACATGATGTCAATTGACTGGTCTTCAAGCATCAGCGAAATCTTGGTCTCGGGCGCGTAATGGGCGTTTCCGGCATTAAGTTTCATCAGGGCTTTGGCGGTAACCGACTTACCTGAACCGCTTTCGCCAACAAGCCCCATAACTTCACCAGGTTCCAAAGAGAACGAAACATCATCGACGGCGGTTATCCGGCCCTCGTCAGTGTCAAATTGCAGAGTCAGATTTTCAACGTTCAAAAGGCTCATTTCTTGGCCTCCGAGTATGGGTCGGCCGCGTCGCGCAAGCCATCACCGACAAACACAAATGCCATGACCAGCGCGATAAAGAAAACCACTGGGATAAAATACCATTGATAATTCAGCAGAACATCGGCGCTGGTAGCTTTTTGCAACATCACACCAAGTGAGCTGACCGGATCTTTCAACCCCAGTCCGATGAACGAAAGCGCCGTTTCGCTAAGCACCATGTACGGGAATGAAATCACCAAATCGACGATAATGTAGCTGGTAAAGCTGGGCAACAGATGCTTGCGGATCACATGGCCAGGTTTTGCACCGCAGAGCTGCGCCGCAAGCACGTATTCCTGATTGCGCTCGGTTAGCAGATGGGTCCGGACCCGTCGTGCCAGAGTGGGCCAACCAATAAACCCCAAGATGAGTGATATGTAGAAAAACCTGGCTTCAGCGGTCATTTCGGGGGGCATAAAGGCCGCCACCGCCATGAAAAGCGGGATCGCTGGCACCGTTCGGACCGCGTCGGTGACCATCTGAATCACCCCATCGATCCAGCCGCCATAATAACCCGACACGCCACCGATGACGAGGGCAAGCACAAAGGCAATAAATACCCCGATGGACCCCACCTTCATCGATGTCCAGATTGCATGGAGGGTGCGCGAAAAGATATCCTGCCCGTCTTCGTCAGTGCCAAAAAGATGGATTTTGCCACTATCGAGCCCGAACAGATGCGTATCCATCGGAATGAAATCAAACAACTCGTATCTGTCGCCTTCAACGAAGAACTTCATATAGTGACGGGTGTCTTCATCGACCGTTGTCACCCACCGGAAATTCGTCTGAATCGATCGTTCGCGATTTACCGCATGAATAAAGGGGCGGGCGGAACAACCATTGCTGTCGCAGAACTGTGGAAGCTGTGGTGCACCATTGGTGTAACCTTTATCGCGGCCCGCAATCGTCGGATCGTAAGGCGACAGGAAGGGTGCAAAAATGCCCGAGAGCATCAGGGACACCAGAATGACGGCTGCAATCAAGGCGGCGCGTTGTTTTTTAAAACGCGCCCAGATGAGCTGCCCCTGGGATGCGGTAAAATAGGCTTCCTTGGCCTTCTGATCCTGCAGGTTACCTGTTGGGTTGTCTGTGGTCATTTCTGTCATGGCGATTACCTCAGAATGCTCTTGCGGACACGTGGATCAATGACGGCTAGGAGAATGTCCGTAAAGAAGTTCAGCGTCACGATGGAGGCGGTCAATAGGAAGATGATTGCACCTGCTAGTTGTTGATCGTTGGATCGGGCCAACGCCTCGATCAGCAGGGCGCCTGCTTCTGTCAACGTTAGGATCAGGGCCACAATTGGCAGCTCATTGAATATGCGGTTGAGATCAAAACCCAGCGAGTTAACGATGGGCCCCAGAGCATGCCGGGCGGGGTAGCGCCACAGGAGTTTGGCACCAAAAACCCCTCGCGCCGCGGCCGCGGTCACGTATAACTTGCCTATCTCATCGGACATCAGCGCGCGCACAGTTTGCAGGGCAAAGGCCGTCGCTGACCAACCTAGGATAAAGATTGGAAGCCAGGCATGTTTCATCAAATCAACGAACTTGTTCCAATCCCAGGGGGCATCTCGATATTCCTTACTGAATAGCCCGGTCAATGTTTCCCCAAACCATATGGTTGATAGAAGCATGATCATCAGCGCCAACAGAAAGTTTGGCATAGCCAGTCCCAGATAGCTAAAGAGGCGTAGGCCGTTGTTGAGAAATGGGTTGTTGGATGCCGCCGAGATGATGCCAACCGGGATAGCGATGGCATAGGCCAACGCCAGAGAGGCCAGGCAGACACCCAAGGACAACCAGAATTTCACGCCCAGAAGTTGGGCAATATTGACCCTCAGGATACAGCTGTCGCCAAATTCGCCCTGAAAGGCGTTGACAATCCAACTGGCCCAGCGGGTCAGAAAGGGCCGGTCAAGCCCAAGTCGTTGCCGTTCGATTTCGATATCGTCAATCGATATGCCCGAACCTTGAGTGTTCTTGAAAGCCATATAACGCTCAGCACAATCACCGGGTACAAGCTCCATAAGCGTGAAAACAACAAGAGACACGATTACCAGTGTGGTCAGTGCCATCATTGCCCTGACCAAAACGAAACGACTGAATTGTAGCATATTCCCGATCCGTATTTGCGCGCTATGACGTTTTAACCGGTCGTTGGCGCTTGAACGTGAGGACTGCGGGCAGCATCATCTGCCCGCAATTCGTTACGTAGTTTCTTGGGTTATTCGTCAAACCACCATTGTGCCGGCCGGTAAGGATAGGCGCGATAGTATTCATACGAATTGGTTTGGAAAACCGGGAAATTCTTCAAAGCATTCCGGTGATATATCGGCAGAGGCGCTTTAACGGTGCCAATAAAGAGCAGGTTTTCTGTCATAGTTTTCACCATCTTCTGCCCCAGCTCGATAAACTCTGCCGATCCTTGCTGAGAGGATTGAAAGGCGTTTATGTCGCTAGCCAATTGTTTGATATCTTCAGGTGGCTCAATTCCAGCGGCCCCTTTGCTATCAACCCACTCGCCCCAAAGCATGCCGTTACGGATACCAAAATAGTTTTCGAATGGAGGCACCCAAAGCTCGTTGTTGCCCAATACGATGGAAAGAGGTTGGCCTTTTTTGAAGACCATAAGATCAAGCTTGTTCGCTGATTGCGCCGATCTGTACTCGTCCGGAGTGACTTCTTTCACGACAGACTGAATGCCAACTTCCGCCCAATGCTGAGAGACCAGTTCGACCACCTGATTTCCCGCGCCTTGCGTGGTAAAGTTAATATTAAGCACGAGCTTTTCGCCGTTTGACAGCTCTCGAAAACCATCACCGTCTGTGTCGACAAGACCCATTTCATCAAGAGCACTTATCGCCGCGTCAGGGGCAAACTCAGCTTTGTAGCTCAGCCATTTATCATCAATGAAACCAGGCTTGGGAGAAAACCCGATATATTGTTGTGGTTGCCCCTGACCGAATGAAGACACTTCGTTCAAATCCGTCCGATTAATCGCAACGGACATCGCTTCCCGGAATCTTATGTCCCCAAATACGGCTCGCTTGTCCGGATCAGGATGCGTGACGTTAAATGCGAAAACGACGCTTGCTATCTCGGGGCGCAAATCAATTGTATAGTCTCCGGCCTCTTGATTTTCGAGAAGAAGAGGGGCGGAAGGGAGCTGCAGCGATTGCGCTTTGTAATCAACTTCAGCATTTACCAGTTTCAAAAGGCGAACTTCGTTATCGTTAATGTAGATTTCGTCTTGCTCTGAAATGTACGGAAGCTGTTGACCGGCGACATCCACTTGGTGGAAGTATGGATTGGCAACCAGATGCCGACCTTCCGGAGATTCACTGACGAGGATATGGCTTTCAAGCGTTGGTACGGTGAACTTTGGCAGATTTGCCAATTTGTCCGGGTTTGACAACATCGGAGAAGGCGTATCCGTCCAGTCAGAATTGCCGTAATAAACTTTGATTGCATCGTAGCCATTTTCGAAGCCCAGGCTTTGGGCGTAGCTGTCTGCTTCGGAATTGATGTCAGGGTGGAACTGACCCAGGAAATGTTTGGGTTGGAAGCCCTGAGCAAAAGAATTCGCGAAATGCGCTAATAGTCCGGGTTTGGGTGCGGGTAAGTTAAACACGACAGTGGTTTCAGTCGGTGCATCCACTGTCATACGTTGGCCAGCCACAGTCACGTAATCCTTCGGTTTTTCGAAGATGTTCGTGTCCAACATTAAGTTGTCATACCAAAATTTGACGTCCGCCGATGTGAATGGTGCCCCATCCGACCATTTGTGGCCCTCGCGCAAATGGAAAGTCAGCTGCGTAAAGTCGTCATTCCATTCCCATGATTTGGCAATGTTTGGAACGATTGTCTGAAGGTCATCTGAAAATCTTACCAGATTAACATGCCGAACCGACAAAAAGTCAGCGGTTCCTGACTCAGACGCATTTGACAGGACATTGAAGGTACCGCCAAACTTGCCGACGGAATCATAGGGCACCATAATCAAAGGCTCTGACGGCAGACGATCTGCCAAAGAAGGAAGATCACCATTTCCGTGAATGCGGGTGTTTAGCGTAGCAATTTCTGGATTAGCCGAGAATGACATTTCGCAAGAGGCTGCGGCCTGAAATTCGGCCAAATCGAATTGTTGCGGAAACTTTCCAGGTGAGACACCAAGAGGGTCAGATACAGTCACCGCCGGACATTGCGCTAGCGCTGAAGTGCTCAACAGAATTGTTAACCCTGTTATCGTTGAAAAAATTCTCATTCGCTTCTCCTTGCTGAATTCACTTTGTGGCTCTTTCTTTGCGAGCTCTTTGCCGTGCCGACGGCCGACTTTATCCTCGTAGGAGACAACGCAGCGCACGGAGCGTCTTAATGAAATTAAGTGAAGTGTTAACTAAATTAGTAAATCCCAACACCTGCATGCGCAAAAGATAATCGCAACTGACAGGACGCTTGTTCGAAAAGCTTATTCAATAAACGAACTTTGTCGATCAATGGTTGCCGATTTTCCAAATTGACTATGATACGCACGAGCAAAACTTTGGCTTGACGTAAAGCCGCACGCAAATGCGATATCTGACATACTTTTTGTCGTTGTTCTTACAAGCCGTTGGGCCACAGTTAGCCGCTCTTTTAGATAAAAGGCCTGCGGTGAGACATCGCCGTACTTTTTGAATGCCGTGTTAAGGCTACTCTGAGAAATTCCAACTTTTTCAGCGATATTCGGTATCAGCAATGGATTTTGAATATTCTCCCTCATTAAACGAACTGCCGTCGCCAAAGATGGGTCGCGCTCGCACAGGCGTTGGAAAAAAGCATTTTGTTGCTGAACAAATTTCGAATCACGACCAACGATGTTAAACATGTGCGCCACTTCCGTCGCGACAGGCCAGCCCCACAGCTTTTCTATGATTTCGATTGAGGCCGGCAACATGGCTGTTCCACCACCACACGTTACAACCCGTCCGTCAATCACATATCCTTCTGCAGCTAGCTTGATCTCAGGATACGTTCCGGCAATGGCCGCGCTGTCGCCCCAATGAATAGTTGCTCTTTTATTGGAGAGTAAACCGGCCTTGGCCAGAAACCATGTGCCAATATCGACGGCAGCAACATAACTCCCATGCTGGTAATTTCGCCTTAGAAACGCGCCGAGGCCAGGGTCCCAGTAATCAAGCGCATTAAACGAAGCGACGATAATCAGGACATCGAAATTCATATTTTTTGCGTCACCGACGCTTAAGTCGACTTCTTGTTTTCGTCCCTCACAATCCTCAACATTCGTTCCCTCCAGCGACAGCAGCAACGTTTCGTGATCGCCACCAAGAATTTCGCGAACTTTGCGAAAAGGCTCGTAAGCCGCAGCATAGCTGATGACTGAGTACCCCGGGACCATTACCACACCTACTTTTGACGCGCCCATTTCTACCTCCTTTGCAACCTGTATTGCTACAGGCCTTGGGATTATTCGTAATGTGTGCTCGCGGCAAAGCAGGACAAACAAATCACGGCTGGGCTGAACACACCACCAGAAGTTATGGATGGCAAACGTGTTAGCCTGCGTACCTTTCCGCCGTCAAACCGTCAAAGGAGATCTCTGGTTGGTTCCCCAGAACAACATCTGCAACCGCGCGGCCCGATCCGCAGGCCATAGTCCACCCAAGCGTGCCGTGCCCGGTGTTCAGAAACAGGTTGTCAAATTGGGTCGATCCCAAAACCGGCGTTCCATCCGGTGTCATTGGCCGCAGGCCAGTCCAGCCTTCGGCCTGGCTCAAATCGCCACCTCCGGGAAAAAGATCGTTGATCACATGTTTGACCGTATCGGTCGCATGCGGGCCAAGACGGTTGGAATAGCCGGCAATTTCAGCAGTCCCCGCTACGCGAATGCGATCGCCCAGTCGCGTGATGGCCACCTTGTGCGTCTCATCCATCAGGGTGGATTGCGGCGCCTTGGCATCATCCAAAACCGGTATCGTGACGGAATACCCTTTGACTGGATAGACCGGCAATTTCAGCCCGATGGGTCTGAGGATACGGGGCGCATAGCTGCCCAGTGCACAGACATATTTGTCGGCGGTAATGCGTCCCGCCATTTCGGTATCCACACCCGCCACACGGCCATTTTCAATGGCTATGCCACGGATCGACTGACCGTATTGAAACTGCACGCCCAGTTCGGCGGCCTTTTCGGCCAACGCTATGGTGAACAAGCGGCAATCGCCAGTGCGGTCCGCCGTCAGGCGCAACCCGCCAGCAAATTTTTGACGCACGAACTCCAACGCAGGTTCGGCCGCAATACAGCCATCACGGTCCAGTTCCTCAAACGGGCTGTTGAACTGTGCCAAAATCTCCTGATCGGCGCGCGATCCCTTAAGCTGCTTCTCGGTGCGGAACAGCTGTAGCGTGCCCTGCGCGCGGCCATCATACTCGATGCCGGTTTCCTCAATAAGGTCAGGCATCACGTCGCGGCTGTAATTTGAGATCCGAACCATCCGGGACTTGTTAACCGCATAGCTGTCGGCATTGCAGTTGCGGATCATCTGCAGTGACCACATCCACATGGTCGGACTGATCAACGGCCAGATGAACAGCGGGCGACGTTTCATGAACAGCCACTTGATCGCTTTGACCGGAATGCCCGGTGCCGCCCAGGGCGAAGTCATGCCATAAGAGAGTTCCCCGGCATTGGCATATGAGGCCTCAAGCCCCGGACCGGTCTGCCGATCCAGCACCACCACCTCGGCCCCTTGCTTGGCCAGGTAATAAGCCGTGGTGACACCAATCACGCCAGCCCCCATCACCACAATTTTCATTGCCTCACCCTTTCTCGTGCTACACGGACGTGTTCTAATTGTTTTTTAAATTTCCAGTGCGTCGAAAATGGATCAAACACAGCAAGAAATGCTGAAATGGTGTGCTCTATAAGTGCATATTGCCGCTTACAGGGCCAAGTCGGGCGCTTCGGGATGGCCGAAGTGCCAATATGGTTCAAACACTTTCCCTCTAGAAAATTGACCAACCATACGCCACCTCTACGCATGCAATATGCGCACCAAAAGCGTGTTCTTAACCAGGAGCTTTTGTACCCAGTTATTGAAATTTCTGATCAGCCTTGAAGCGACTGCCATAGGCATCGCGGGTTTCCAGAAGCGTCGCCAGAAACGCATCAGTAACAGATGACGTTGGCCTGTGTTCTGGTCTCCAAAGCCTTATGTTAATCTTAATCGCTCCGTCGATTCTCCGAACACTCACCGGATGGTTGGCCAGAAAACTCGTTGCTGTGTACGGGTTGATCACCGCGATCCCCATACCTCTTGCGACCATTGATGCCGCGGTTTCAGACATAGGCGTTTCTGCCCTGATATTTGGCGACGCACCATGCGTTTCAAATGCCTCATCCAGCCACTTTCGATGTGGGTTGCTTGGGGGAAACGCGATCAAAGGTTCTTCGCATAAATCTTGCAATTGAACGCTCTCAAAATCTTGAAAACGGTGGTCTTTATGAAACATACAAACCAGTTCGGCTTCGGCGAAAGTCTCTGCTTTCACCCCCGGCGGGTCACTTGGATAATCCGCAATCGCAAGATCAAAACGCTGCGCCGACATCATTTCCGCGATGATATTTGAACGGCGCGATTCAACAGAAATTGTTACACTTGGGAATTTTTGGCTAAACTGGCTGACTGCTTCCGAAATGAAGCCGTAGGACAACAAAGGCGCGCAGATAATGCCAACATGCCCTTTTTGCTTCAGACGCAAAGCATTTGCTGTTCTTTGTATTCGCTCAAGCCCGATGTAAGAATTTTCTACTTCTTCATAGAGGATTCTTCCTTCTTGCGTTGTATGAAGCCGTCCTTTGATTCGATCAAAAAGCCTGACTTTGGTTATTTCCTCCAACCTCAGGATGGTACGGCTTATAGAAGATTGGCTGGTGTTCAGAATCTCAGCTGCGGCCGTGGCTGTACCAACATCAACCACTGTTTTGAATGCTTCAACCATCCTATCATTTAAACGATACGCCAACGGTTCCTCTTTCCATAATCTGGCGCCAACCGTGCGCCGGGGGCCTGTTAGTTCAGGTATGCGATATTGGGGCTCGGTTAACCATACCATTAATGCATAGAATTGCAATATATTCGCATTGGATTGTATGGATTTATCGCGATAATTCCTAACTACACTAGGTGTTTCATGCTTCCCTGGAAGGAATGAGTCGCCGGTGATCCCATCTAATTTCTTCCAAAGGAGGAGAAAATGAAGAAATTTCTATCAACGCTCCCTATCGCCGCACTTGTGGCTACTGGGGTAAGTTTTGCAGCGCCAGCCGCCGCAGAAACCACATTGGAAACTGTTCAGGCCCGTGGGCATCTTAACTGTCAGGTTGGCCCCCCACGCGCAGGCTATTATCAGCTTCTGGAAAATGGCGAATGGGAAGGCAGCGACGTTGCTGTATGCCGCGCCATGGCCGCCGCGATCTTTGGCGATCCTACAAAAGTTGAATTCCAGTCTGTTTCAGCATCGGTTCGTTTCACCGCACTCGCAAATGGTGAATCTGATGTCCTTTCGCGTACCGCGACATGGACTGTTGGCCGTGACGCCAGCCTGGGTATCGATTTCACAGCGCCTATGTTCCACGATGGTCAGGGTTTCCTGGTACGTAAAGACAGCGGCATCACAAGCGTGTTCGACATGAAGGGCGCAACTGTCTGTGTTGTCACGGGTCATACCACTGAAACCACACTTCAGGATTTCAGCAAAACACACGATCTGGACATTCAAGCGATTGCTTTTGAAGATTCCGCAATTGTGAATGAAACCTACCTGAACGGCGGTTGTGACGCGATCACAACAGACAAAGGCGTTTTGGCGGCTGAGTCTCGTGGTTTCCCGGTTCCATCCGACCATATGGTACTGCCCGAAATCCTGACGAAAGAACCTCTGGCACCAGCCGTTCGTAATGGCGACAACCAATGGGGTGACATCGTTCAGTGGACTGTATTCGCGCTGATCAACGCCGAAGAGCTGGGTATTACTCAGGCAAACGTGGAAGAAATTGCCGCGAACCCGTCCAACCCGCTTGTTGCCCGCTTCCTGGGAACAGAAGGTGAGTTGAGCCAAGGTTTGGGTCTGCCGACAGACTGGGTTGTTCACGCGATTAAGGCTGTAGGTAACTACGGTGAGATCTACGAACACTATCTTGGCAACGGTCGTCCTGAAGCGCTTGGTATTCCTCGTGCGGGATCACCAAACGCATTGTGGACCGAAGGCGGCCTGATGTTCTCGCCTCCGTTCCGTTGATCTAAAAAGGATCCCAGACAATGACAACTATTCCAACAAAAACCGACGCAGTAGATACTCCCCCTGCGAAGGCGCGTTTTACAAAAGAGAGCATTAAGGGCTTAATTTATCAATTCGCGGCCGTTGGGATAGTTGTCTTTATCGGCTGGTATCTCTACGACAACGTGTCGAGAAACCTGGAAAATCTGGGCATGGCCTCAGGGTTCAGGTTTCTCGATATCGCCGCAGGATTTGACATTTCGTGGTCAATTGTCCCCTACGAACCCGGCGATAACTATGGCCGCGTATATTTGGTCGGCATCACGAACACTCTGATCGTTTCGGCTATGGCGATTATCGCATCTACGGGACTGGGCTTTGTTATCGGCGTTTCGCGCCTGTCTCGTAACTGGCTGGTTTCCCGTCTGGCATCTGTTTACGTCGAAGTTGTTCGAAATACGCCGGCGCTTATTCAGGTCCTGTTTTGGTTCCTCGCCGTGTTTTCCATCCTTCCCCGACCCAAAAATGGCATTGATGTCGCGGGTCTTGGTCTTCTTCAGATCAACAACCGGGGTATCTATTTTCCAAAGGGCTTGCCGCAAGAAGGATTTGGCTTCACGCTAATCGCGCTTGCCCTTGCCATTGGCGCAGCGGTAGCGATAGGCATTTGGGCGCGCCGTCGGCGCATCCTGACAGGACAGAGGTTCCCTGTTGTACCGACGGTTCTTGCGGTTGTCATTTTGGTCCCCTCGCTGGTTTTTCTACTGACAGGGTCTCCTCTCGGTTGGGAATTCCCGGTTCTGCAGGGCTTTAACCTCAGTGGCGGCGTCAGCTTCCCACCTGCATTATGTGCGGTCTTTATCGCGCTCTCAATTTACCACGCCGCCTATATTGGTGAGGCCGTCCGGGCAGGTATCTTGTCCGTCAGCCCCGGTCAGGCAGAGGCGTCATTTTCTCTGGGTTTGAAACCAAACTGGACCATGCGTATGATCGTAGTTCCGCAAGCGTTACGCGCGATTGTGCCGCTGCTGATCAGCCAATGGATGAACACGGTCAAAGGGTCATCACTGGCGGTCGCCGTTGGTTTTCCGGAAATCACCGCTCTGTTTCTCCAGACTTCGTTGAACCAGGTTGGCTATGCAATCGAGATCGTCGCTATGGTTATGCTGTTCTACTGCACGGTCAGCATCTCGATTTCCCTCCTATTGAATTACTACAACAAACGCGTTCAGCTGAAAGAGCGGTGAACCATGTCAGATAAAGAAACCAACGCCCCAAGCACTGATCCTGATGGCACAATGATCTTTGTGCCGACACCCAGTCAGGCTCCGCCCTCTGAAACCGTAGGACCCATATTCTGGTTACGTCAGAATCTGTTCTATTCATTCTTCAGCTCTGCCATCACTTTGCTCGGCATCTACTTTCTTTTCGTGACGATCACTGGCCTCTACACTTGGGGGGTTGCCGAAGCTGTCTGGACCGCAGAAAGCCGTCGTGACTGTCTGGATCAAAGCCCACATGGGGCCTGTTGGGCAGGCATCAGAACCTGGTTCAACAGCATCATCTACGGCCGTTACCCGGATGCAGAACAATGGCGGATCAAACTAGGCTTTGGCCTGCTGGTGATCTGGCTGTTGCCCATATGGATTGAACGCATCAAGGCGCGCGCATGGATCGGAATATCCGCAGTGCTGATCTACCCCTATCTGGCGGGCTATCTGTTCGCAGGCGGGGAACGCGGTGTATTCATGCAATTTGCCTTTATTGCCTCCGTCACAACATTGGTTGCCAACTGGCTGCATGTCGCTCTGACCTTGCTAACGGGTCGCGGACTACCGGACTGGATCAATCGCGTCTGCGGGTTAGGCAATAGTACTGAAAAAACACAAAGAATTGCCTTTTTCTCAACCCTCCTTCTCCTGTTCGTTGCCTTTTATGCGACGTTTGCAGGCTGGGAGGTGGCGCAGGTCAAAACCAACCTTTGGGGTGGATTGTTCCTGACATTTGTGATCGCCGGTATCGGGATTACATTTTCGCTGCCAGCCGGAATATTGCTGGCATTGGCACGACGCTCAGAACTTCCGGCGATCAGAATACTGGCAATCGGCTTCATCGAACTTGTGCGTTCAGTCCCCTTGATCTCGGTCCTCTTTATGGCCGTAACAATGGTACCGCTGTTTTTGCCGCAAGGCGTTGAATTGAACAAACTTGCCCAAGCCATTGTTGGGGTCTGTTTATTCTTCGCAGCGTATATGGCGGAAACGGTTCGCGGCGGTCTGCAAATCGTGCCCATCGGGCAAACAGAAGCCGCAAAATCACTTGGGCTGAATTATTGGAAATCAATGTATCTGATTGTTTTACCTCAGGCCCTCAAAGTGATGATCCCCAACATTGTCAGCAATTTCATCGCCCTGTTCAAAGATACGACGCTTGTTTCGATCATCGGTCTTTATGACATGTTGCTGATGCTGAAGGCAATTGGACGGAACTCGTCCTGGATCGGATTACATCACGAACCGTTGGTTTTTGCGGCAGCGATCTACTTCGTAATCTGTTTCGCAATGTCGAAATACAGCCAATATCTTGAAACAGTCGTGGGCGAAGGTGCCAACCAGTCGCGTTAAGCTTTGAAGGAACATTCCAAATGACACAAGCAACGGTAACTCAACCGGAAAGTACTGGCCAAAACGTCTCTGCTGACATTGTCATCGAGATGAAAGGCGTCAACAAATGGTACGATACATTCCATGCTTTGAAGAACATAGATCTGAAGGTGCACCGGGGTGAACGGATCGTGATTTGCGGCCCATCCGGCTCTGCAAAATCGACATTGATCCGCTGCATCAACCGGTTGGAACAGTATCAGCAAGGCGAAATATTCGTGCATGGTGAGCTGGTTGAGGGTTCAGCAAAAAGCGTCGACCCGTCGATCAACAACGTCGGCATGGTCTTTCAGCAGTTTAACCTGTTTCCGCATCTCACTGTTCTGGAAAACTGTATTCTGGCGCCAATGTGGGTCAAGAAATTGCCCCGGCACAAGGCTGAAGAAGTGGCCATGAATTTTCTTGAGCGTGTTCACATTCCGGATCAGGCCCTGAAATATCCCAAGCAGCTTTCAGGTGGGCAGCAGCAACGCGTGGCCATTGCCCGCTCGCTCTGTATGAACCCCGATATTCTGCTATTTGACGAGCCGACCTCTGCTCTGGACCCCGAAATGATTTCTGAGGTTCTGGACGTGATGACAGAATTGGCGGCAACCGGAATCACCATGATCTGCGTGACCCATGAGATGGGCTTCGCGCGTCAGGTCGCGGACAGAGTTGTGTTTATGGACAGTGGCGAAATTGTCGAAGAGCAGCCCCCAGAAACATTTTTTGATCATCCTCGAATGGATCGCACGAAACTGTTCTTGAGTCAGATTCTCGGCCACTGATAACCTCAGGGCCTGTTGCGATTGGTAGCGGAACCGAAAAAGTGTGGCAAAACGAATTGGGTACGTTCGATGGTCGGCGATACAATCAGGTATTTGTCAAAATCGGACGTGCGCAGTCTTGAACTGTCGATCTCTGACATTGCCGACGCAATTGAAAGAATCCTGAAAGCGAAACAAGCCAACACGGCCTGGAGCAGCCCCAACTCCGTTATCAGCGTCGCCCAGGGATCGCGTTCGGTTTCATTCCATTCCGCAGGGCTGGACCCAGCTTATTCCATGCACAAGACTCTGGGGCTTTCTAGTGCAAATTCCGAACGTGGTCTGCCCCATATGGGAGGGCTGATAAATGTACATGACGTGCAAACCGGGTTGCCGTTGGCGGTCATAGAATGCACCGAGATTACAGGCTTGCGTACAGCAGCGTTATCACTTCTTGCGACCAGATACCTCGCCCCTCCAAAGATGGAAACGATAGGGTTCATTGGGGCAGGACAACAAGCAATGTTTCACCTGAAAATGCTTGCAAAGAACTACCCATTCAAACGCGCATTTGTCTATGAGCCAGAAGAGCGATGCAGCGAAGCTTTGGTTCAGGACTGTCGCCTGATTGGCCTGAAGCCCACGACAGCAAGACATTGGCAAAAGGTGTTAGAAGAGTCCGACGTCTTGGTTACATCCTTACCCGACGGGCCCGGGTTCCAACCGTTTTTGGATGCGTCTTATGTTCCCAGAAGGACACTGATTTTATCAGTCGATTCGGCCCGGTCCTGGTTGCAAAAATCTTTGCTGTCATTGGACCGTCTAGTGGTCGATGACCTGAATTCACATGCAAAAAACCGGTTCATAACTGCCAAAGCACCAACTGAAGATTTGAGCACTTTGATTTCGGCAGGGGAACAGACAACCCTTAATGTCAAATCTGGTTTCTTTTTTGCCGGAATTGCCCTAGCGGATTTGGCCGCCGTTGGCATCGCCTTACGGGCAGCCCGCGCAAGGAATATCGGGCACTGTTTGCCAGTTTGACAGCCTCTTGCAAGGCTGTAAAAATTACCGTGTCGATCGTCACTGAACGTATGCTTGATATTTATGCCTTCAGAATATTGCAGATCAAATTGATGCGGGAATCTCGAGTGCTTTCTTGGTTTTTAAGGTACGGGGGGGCCGTATCGGAACCGAAATTAAAGGTGAAGGGCAATCTCAAATGCCGTGGAAAGTCGAGCTCACACAATAACGTAACCACGCCTGATGAAACGCAGCATGTCTGGAGATAGGGATTTTCAACTGTTGTTAAGCCGATGTGAAACCAACGTGATTCACCTGCGTCGCACAGCCCACAATCAACACGAGCATTTGCCTGGCATCACTCATGACAGCCTGCGGACTACGCCCCTAAGTCAAATTGGCAAGAGATCCCCCATATCCAAAATGCATAGGAAGATGAAGCATCGGCATTGGAGTGATGATCTGGTGGCCGGTAATGTACTGTTAAAACGTGGATCAATGGAACTGATCCGAAGTTCTATGAAGCTCACTTTGCTCCCAAAACCAAGGGGATAGAGTAACTGGGATCCGCGTGGCCAAAACTGCCTTACTTCTACGTTGGATCACATCGCAAATGTACGACTTTTTCTCAGACACCAAGACCAAGCCCAGCAGGGCTATGCGGGAGGCAATTCTGGATTGCCCCGTCGGTGATGAGCAAAAAGGTGAAGATCCAACAACGCTTGCCTTGTGTGAAAGAGTCGCCGGGTTGTTGGGCAAGGAAGCAGCTGTATTTTTGCCCACTGGCACAATGTGCAATGAGATAGCCGTAAAGGTGCACACCCGCCATGGCGACGAAATCATATGCGAAGAAACCAGCCATTTGATAAACTTCGAGACCGGGGGGCCTGCGGCGCTTAGCGGTGTCATGATCCGGGCATTGTCGGGCAAAAACGGGACTTTCAACGCATCACTGCTTGAAGATGCAATTCGGCCGCCTTCTCGTTATGCGCCGCGTACTTCGCTTGTGTGTGTCGAACAGACAGCAAATATGGGTGGAGGCACGGTTTGGTCTCTCGAACAACTTAACGCAGTTTCGGATTGCGCGCGGCAGGCTGGCGTTGCCACACATATGGATGGCGCACGACTGTTGAATGCAAGCGCTGCAACGGGTGTCCCTGCGTCTGATTATGCTGCCGGTTACGATTCAGTCTGGATTGATTTTTCCAAGGGGCTTGGTTGCCCTATGGGGGCTGTATTGGCCGGGTCGACCGAATTTGTTGACCAGGCATGGCGATTGAAGCAGCAACTTGGGGGCGCGATGCGCCAATCTGGCATCATTGCCGCCATGTGCCATTTCGCACTTGATAACAATCTGGCGAGGCTCGTTGACGATCATACCCTCGCGGCGGATCTGGCCTCACATATTTCGGCGTTTACTTCTGTGAAACAGGTTCTGCCTGTGGAAACGAACATCGTGATTTTTGACCTCAAAGCCAACGCCCCCACAGCGAAAGACGTTGTGGAAACCCTGAAGTCGAATGGAGTGCATGTCGGGGCTTTTGGGCCGCGGCGCGTTAGAATTGTTACGCATTTGGACGTAGACACGGATGCCGGGCAACATCTTCTTTCTACGTTAGGAAAATATCTTTCAGAAGAAGGTGCCACTTAGAGCAACCAACGAAAACAGTCACCCGTTACCTCCCCTGAGGCGGAAGTGGGAAACCTATCGAGCAAACAGGAATCGGAAAAGAGATATGGGCCAAAAAACACTTTTTATCGGGGCCGGGAACATGGGCCGGGCCATCATCAAAGGCTATCTTTCGGCCGGTGGTGACGCGCTGAGCATTACGATTGTCGATCCGACTGTTTCGGAACTCGTACAACAGGAATTGCCAGGTGTTGGTATTTACCCGACGATCGAAGGCCTGCCGTCAGGTGTTGAATTTGACTTTGTTGTACTGGCGGTCAAACCACAGGTTTTTCAATCGATCAGTCTGGGCATCAGCAAGATTGTTTCGAAAAACTCCACGATCATATCAATCATGGCTGGCGTCGACAGCACCACCATTCAAACCGCAATCCTGGACAAAATTTCAGTTATCCGTTGCATGCCAAATATGGCCGCTTCTGTCGGTTATTCAGCAAACGTCGCCTATACGACGGACGGCACAAAAAGGGCCGCTTTTGAACATCTGTTCGGAGGTGCCGGCCCGGTAACATGGGTTCAAGAAGAGGCACAGATTCATCTGACAACAGCGGTCTCCGGAAGTGGCCCGGCCTATTTCTTTGCCTTTACCGAGGCACTGGCCGCCGCGGGGGCACGAGAGGGACTGGACGCACAGCTGGCTCTGGATTTGGCAATTGACACCCTGATCGGCGCCGGAGAGTTGCTGAAACAAACCCGTGATCCGTGCTCGCTCCGTCAAAGTGTGACTTCAAAAGGCGGGACAACGGCCGCCGCCCTTGATGCCTTTGCGTTCAATGGAAACCTCAATGCGATCGTTGACGACGCCGTTTCAGCCGCCGTCGCGCGATCAAAGGAACTTGCTGCCATGTCGTAAATTCAACGACAGTTTTTGGGCCGCGCAACGCCCACACACGCGAAAATTCGTGAATGTTAACCACCAGACGATGAAAGAGACCCGTAATGTACAATTTTTATACAGAAGCGTTCGCTGAACCGACCAAAGCGTTGCGCGAAGCCGCGACCTATGCGCCCGTCGGCAATTCGCTGACCAACGATGACCCCAGCACCCGGCTTCTGCTTGAACGGATGGCTGAGTTTCTGGGCAAGGAAGCCGCGCTTTTCATGTCTTCCGGAACTATGTGCAACGAAGTTGCCATTCGGGCCCACATTAAACCCGGCCAGGAAGTCATCTGCGAAAAATCCTCGCATATCATTCACTTTGAATGCGGAGCGCCCGCTGCTATGTGTGGCGCAATGATCCAGGCCATTGATGGCAAGCGGGGAATGTACACAGGCGATCAGCTGCGCGGCGCCATTCGCGGAGAGGGTTTGTATTATCCAGAAACCGGACTGATCGAGGTTGAGCAAACCGCAAACATGGCTGGCGGCGCCGTTTGGCCGATTGAACAATTGCGCGAGATTTCATCCATTGCCAAAGAACACGGTATCAGCACCCACATGGATGGCGCACGCATGATCAACGCGGTTGTTGCAACTGGCATCCCTGCGGCTGAAATGGCCAAGGATTATGACAGCGTCTATATGGATTTCTGCAAGGCACTGGCATGTCCGTTTGGTGCGGTACTTGCCGGCTCGCAAGAGTTTATTAACCGGGCTTGGCGGATTCGCCAGATGATCGGTGGCGGCATCCGCAGAACCGGTATGATGGCCGCCATGTGCAACTATGCGCTGGATAACCATATCGATAGAATTGCCGATGATCA
>Ga0209344_10001871_pt1 | contig 25413 bp, 20 predicted proteins | sample Cruoilmetagenom6_FD_187293 | JGI IMG/M metagenome (GOLD analysis project Ga0209344, IMG submission 187293) | Oil polluted marine microbial communities from Coal Oil Point, Santa Barbara, California, USA - Santa Barbara Oil Seep Sample 6 (SPAdes)... | ecosystem: Environmental > Aquatic > Marine... | reverse complement strand
GTGAGGGGCAGTACGTCGATATGTCGCTGTTGGACAGCCAAGTGGCGTGGCTGATCAATCAAGGTCTCGATTTCGTGACCACCGGCCAGCCGCCTCGTCGCCATGGCAATGCCCATCCCAACATCGTGCCCTATCAGGCTTTTCAGGCCAGCGACGGCCACATCATCTTGGCGGTCGGAAATGACGATCAGTTTCGCCGTTTTTGTGCGTTTGCAGGGGTGGATGATTTGGCCGATGATGCGCGTTTCGCCACCAACAATGCGCGTGTTGCACACCGTGAGGCGTTGGTCGAACACATCAAAGGCGCCATTGCAACGCACTCAGTCGTGCATTGGCTGCAGGGGTTGGAGGCCATTGGCGTGCCGTGCGGCCCGGTTAACGATCTCGCCCAGGTGTTCGATGATCCGCAAGTTCAGCACCGCGGCATGTTTCTGGAACTGCCCCATGGACCGGATCCCCGCGTGATGGCGCGCCAGATCGCCAGCCCCATCAAATTATCGCAAACCCCGGTCAGCTATCGGCGTTCGGCGCCAGGCCTCGGCCAGCATACGGCTGAGGTTTTGCGCGACGTCCTCGGTGTGGACGAAGCACAGATCGATCATTTGCGCAAAGAAGGCGTGATCTAATTAAACCATGAAATCCTGATCTCCATCGATCACCGGGCCGGGCAGCATACTGTCCATATTCATGTATGCGCCGCTCAGGACATTGATGCCGCAAATACGCGCGATTTTGGCCAATTCAGGGGTGGCGAGGCCTATCACCCAGGTGGGCAAACGGCGATGCGATGCGCGCTCAGCGAACAGCTGAAACACCTTGCCAGCCAATTTCAAATCCAAGGGCCTGTCGTGTAAATCCAAGGTGACGCCCGCGTAGTTGAGGTTGGAGAAGGGCGTGAAGTCGGCTTGTTCTTTTTCCGGTTGGGCCAGCCAGGTGTCGAAAAACGCCATCAACGGAATGGTGATGTCGTCGAGCGTGTTGAGCGACAGGCTTTTGGGAAAGGCGATGATTTCGGGAATGATGTGATGGCGCTCTTCGACCGTTAGCGTGCGCAGGACATCGGTGACTTCGCTGGCGGCCTCAGCTGTAGCCAAAGCCACGGAATTGATGCGAACCAGCATGCGAAAGCGCTCGCCGCGTTCAAATCGAATGTGCAGGGCCTGAAAGGCTTGTTTGAGGTATTTGACTTGGCGCTGCATGGTCGCGTCCACCGTCGGCTGGCGGATCAGGGGGGTAAGACCGGAAAGCTCTTCGCCGGCCTCATTGCGTAGAATTGGTTTGGCGTAAAATAAATCGACATGGGTGTTGCCGGTTTCCCAAACGGGTTGATAAACGGTATCGAGAATGGCGCCTGAGGATTCTTTATTGGTAGGCTCGTTACTGGCGGGGTCTGTCACGGTAAAGCCTATCGGAAATCGGGTTGTTGAATAGGGTATGGGCAAGAGTATATGGTGCGCACTCAGCTTTCACTATAAATGTAATGCACTCCCCTTCCCCCTGGTCAGGCAGATGTCATGGTTGAACAAGACAACACCCAACCCGAAATAACAGCAGACGAAGATGTTGAGGACGGCGTACAAGCCGAAGCCCATGTGTTCGCCGCCATCGTGCGCTATCTCGCGGAACGCCTGAGTGACGTCGAGCCGGGGGTCGATCCCGGCGATTTGGCGCATACGGGGGCGTTGTTTATGGAATTGGCCGAGGCGTTTGAAAGCACCGGCGGGTTCGAATTCGATCAGGACCAAGCCTTGCCGCTGTCGCACGCCTTCGCCATGTTGGAGGGCGGCATGCGTATTCTCGCTGAACAGGCTGGCGAATCGGGGCACACCAACGCGGCGGCCAAAATGGAATGGGCGGGGATCAAGGCGCGCGCCATGATGGGCCTTTTGGAAACCCACCACCTTTCGGGATCGGGTGGCATCGTGGCGTTCGGCTTGGACGACGAAGACGACAGTGAGGACACTCACCCCATCAATTGAAGGCGGCGTTAGGCGACCCGACCAAGCTTGCGCGACAACTGGCGCAGTTCACGTCGCTCGAATTTTAGATTTTGCAGGTGCTCTGGGTCTTGCCCTTCTTTCGCGCCGACTTCCTCATCGGCTTTGATGGCGCGGTCCATGATCGTCATGATCTCATCAATAGCTTGCTGTGCGGTGTGAGCTTGATCGGGTGTGGCGTCTTGGATCACCACCTCTTGGTCCATCATCAGTTCGCTATAGGCTTCGAAATCACGCTCAGCCTGTTCGGCCAGTTCCGTATCGAGCGTTCGCCATATGTCGCCCCACCCCGCAAACAGCGCGGCGAACGGCTTAGACGGGTTGGCGAGTTCTTCAATGTGGACCATCAGGCGCACAAATTGCCATACGGTAAAGCGGAGTTCCACGGTGGGGCGGTCCTTCAGGTTTGGCTGCAATTGCGTCACTTTATATCCCGCCCGGCATGTGTAAAAGCTTTGTTTGCTTGTCAGAAGGCATTGCGGCTTCCTACAATCAAAACTTGAGAGTATTTGGGGAAAATATTCGTGAAGCAACCGCGCAGACATGTAGGCTTTAAACGCCGTGCATTGGTCATCGTCGTGATTACGGCGGCGGTTGCTGGTGTGTTGGTGCTGTTTGGCGTGCAGTCGGTGCAACGCATCCAAGCGGTCGAGGATCGCTGGGTGGTGTACAACCAAGACGCCGCCGAGGCTGGGCGTTTGCTGCACAGCATTTCGCGCCAGATGGGCTATGGCGGCTTTATCCACAATTTTAAGAATTTTATTTTGCGTCGCGACCTTGAAGACATGGCGACGCTGACCAACAACCGTGAGGCTGTCGATGCCGATTTGGACAAGCTTGAACGGTTTGTCATTTCCCAAGAGGAAAAAGCGGCTCTGGGCGTGATCCGCGCGGTTTTCAACAAGTATGCCGAAAGCGTCAACAGTGCGGCAGAAGCGTTTAAACGCGGCCTGTCATCGGTTGAAGTGGATATCTTGGTGAAGGTCGATGATGGTCCTACGCTCGCCGCCATCGCCACGCTCAATCATTCCTTTTTGACCCGCGCTCGTTTGGCGGAAAGCCAGATCAACATGGCGCTCAAAGCGGCGGCCAATATGGTTTGGGTGCTGCTCGCGGTGGTGCCGGTGGTGGTGCTTTTGGGTGTTGTGCTGATTTCATTTTTGCGCCGGATAATGGTCGCGAATGCGAAATTGGGCGAAGTGCGCGATGAACTGGCGATACTCTTGCGTCAAGCGCCGGATGCTATTTTGCATGTTGGCAGTGATGGCGCGATTTTGCGTGCAAATGATCGCGCCGTGATGCTGTTCGGTTACCCGCGTGATGAGTTGTTGGAAAAGACCATCGAGGATTTGATCCCGCATCGCTATCAGGGGGATCATGTCGGCATTCGCGAGCAGTCCTTTGACGAAATGTCTTCGAGGCCCGTTGGGCGTGGCGCGGAGCTCTATACGCTGACCAAGGATGGCCGGGAAATACCGGTGGAAATCAGTTTGAATTTTTCCTTGTCGGGCGGGAAACGCATCGCTACTGCGATCATACGCGACGTTACGGAACGCAAACGTGCGCAAGAGGCGCTCAAGCAAGCGCACGATGAACTGGAGCAGCGTGTGCGTGAGCGCACCATCGAGTTGGAGCAACGCACCCGTGAACTGGAAGATGAGATCGTGGAGCGTCGCCGCGCCGAAAGCCAATTGGTGCAATCGGCGAAAATGGCGACGATCGGTGAAATGTCTTCGGGCATCACCCATGAACTGAACCAGCCGATGAACATCATGCGTATGGGCGTAGAAGCCGCGCAAATTCGCATCCAGCGCGGCCAAGCTGATATTGCGTCGTTGGCGGAGACCTTGGCGCGGATTGAAAGCCAGATCTTGCGGATGTCGGAAATCGTCAACCATATGCGAATTTATTCGCGCCAAGACACCGAAGGCCATGTGCCGTTCGATCCCTATCAAGCGGTTCGCGAAGGTTGCCAATTGTTCGCTGGCCAACTGAGCGGTGTGAATGTGGATTTGGTGGTGGACGTGCCGTCGCCGAACGCCGATCAGGGGCAAGTTCTTGGTCACGCCATTCGTCTTGAGCAAGTGATACTGAACTTACTGAGCAATGCGCGCGACGCCATCGTGGAGCGGCAAGCCGATGACGATCAAGCCCCGCCAGGCCGGATCAGGGCGCATATGCATGAAGATGATGAGCGCGCCAGCATCTATATCGCCATTGACGACAATGGCGGCGGCATTGCCGAGGATGTCTTGCCGCACATCTTTGCGCCGTTCGTGACGACCAAAGAAAGCGGTCAGGGAACGGGGTTGGGCCTATCCATCAGCTACGGCATCATCGAGGGCATGCAAGGCGTTATCAGCGTCGCCAACACAGATGAAGGCGCGCGCTTTGAGATCACCTTGGCGCGTGTGGATGAGCGCAGCTTGGCATCCGCCGCCAATGTGGTCGGCGTCAACAGTGCTCGCCCAATTTCTGCGCATTCACACATTGAAGTTGGCGCGGCGACGGCGGGTATCGATCCCGCGACCATCTTGGTCGTCGATGACGAAGCCAGCGCAGCGAACAGCCTGTCGGATTTTCTTCAAGAAATGGGCTATCTGGTCTACACCGCTTACAATGGCGAAGAAGCGATTAGGATTTATGAATCCGACCCTGTGGATGCCGTGATTACAGATTTGCATATGCCGGTGATGGACGGTTGGGCGCTGGTCTTAAAGCTGCGCGAACTGTCGTCGACGCTGCCTATTTTCGCCATGACGGGGCATATTCTTGAGGATTCCGACGCGCCCCCTCCACAAGGCGCGACGGGTGTTTGGCATAAGCCGATCAGCTTGAGTGAAGTGGCTCAGCAGCTGCATGTCGCGTGCGGCGAGCAGAGCAGTTCTCAAAGCTGATCGGCGCCCCTGATGTGCTGATCGGATTATTCGGCAGCCATCTGTAACGCTGTTTGCGCGTTGTCTTGGCGGGCATGTTTGGATTTTCCGCCGACGATTTCGACCAGCTGGTGAAGCGTCTTAAAAACGCCCTCAATATCGAGATTGGCGATATCCAAACTGGCTTTGCGGGCACGTTCAGCATGCACTTCCGCGTGGCGGGTGGTGGTCAGGGCGTGTTCTTGCAAGTTTCTGCTGCCGTCGCACATGATGCAGATTGGGTGTTGTTCGTCTGTATTTGTCATTGGTGGGCCCCCGAGGCTCTGGTTGATTGTCTGGTTTCGATTGAGGTGGTTAATTGGGTAGGCGGGATATGTTTGTCGCGCACCAATCCGGTTGAATCACCATGCGCACCGCTTGGACGCGATTGTTGACGCCCATTTTGCGATAGATGTTTTTAACGTGAATTTTGATGGTGGCTTCTTGCAGGTCGATTGAGCGCGCGATCTCTTTGTTGGTCATACCCCCGGCCAACAATTCGAGAACATGTTGTTCACGCTTGCTCAATTTGTCGAAGCGCGCCGCGTTGATTGAATGCGTTGATGGCGTGATCGGCGCGGTATTGATTTGTGGATGCTCTGCGTCTTGAATGGCCGCCCCGACCAAGATCTGTGAAGGGATGTAACGTTCCCCCGCCATCACCAACTGCAGAGCGCTCATCATTACGTCGCTTCCCGCGCTTTTGGGGATAAAACCTGCGATGCCGAGATTAAAGGCTTTGAGGATGGCAGTTTGATCGTGGGTTCCCGACAAGATCACCACGGGAACGTTGGGGTAGCTTTCCATCATCTGGCGCACGCCGGCAAGGCCGTTCATGCCCGGCATTCCAAGGTCCAAGATGATCAGCTTCAGATCGTGGGCTTCCTTGGCGGCTTTCATGGCGTGTTCAAAGCCTGCGGCTTCGATGACATTGGCGTTATCGGCGAGTTCTTCGAGAAACGGAGTCAGTCCATCGCGGACCAGCTTGTGATCGTCGGCCAGGATGATGTCCATATTGCTGATGTCTCCCCCATCGGTTCGCCCTAAGGCTTCGTTCCTGTGTTTTCTACAACAGTGACGATAGCGTAGCAGCACCAGCAAAAAGTGTTGGACGTTCGTAGGTAGTATTGGGTGGGACTTAGGTATTAACCATATGTGGTGTTAATACTTTAGGGGTATGTGAGGGGGCGTGCGTTGGTCGAAAAGATCTCTATTGAGCTCAGTTTACGCCAGGGCTCACGATAGAGGCGGGGCTTGCCAGCCCGACTGTAAGGTGATCCTTACGGCCTGGGCTCGATTTTGCGACCCAATTTTGCGGTAGACGTTGCGCACATGAATTTTCACGGTGATCTCTTGCAAGTCCAGGGCGCGGGCAATTTGCTTGTTGGTCTCGCCTTCGATCAAGTGGGCGAGAATTTGCGCTTCGCGCTGCGTGAGCGTTGCGAATTTGGGGTCGACAGCCTGGACTTCCACGGTGCTTGGCGGGGTGAGAATGCTTTCATCCTCGTCAGGTCCGCTTTCCGAAAAGGCCTCGGACGGTAGATATTTTTCACCCGCCAAAACCAGACGTAGCGCGTTGACCATCGCCATGCCGCCAATGTTTTTCGGGATATAACCCGATATGCCATAGTCAAGCGCGGCGATTACGTCTTTGCGGTTGTAATGGCCGGACAAGATGACAATGGGAACGTTAGGGTGGCTTTTGGTGAATTTCGAAATGCCGTTAAAGCCATCCATGCCGGGCATTTTGAGGTCGAGAAGAATGAGGTCCAGTTCACCGGCGTCGCTGGCTTTCGCTTCAGCCCCGGGCAGGTTGTCGGCTTCCAGCACCTCGACATCGGCCGCCAGTTCGCGCAGAAAAGGGCGAATGCCTTCGCGTACAAGTGTGTGATCGTCTGCGAACAAGATGCGCATAATGTTGGCCCGGGCCCTCCCCGTAATGCATTTCTGCTGTGCGTGCTGGAAGGCAATGTGGCCCGTCAAAGGGCTTGCACATCATCATATTTCCTCCCCAGAACCAATAGTTTAGGGGCAGAGTGTCGGGTTGGGCAAGGATTCAATTGTATTCATTGCGGGTGAACAGGAGGGGCATGAGAACGCATGAGCGCTTATGTGGTACACAAATCGCCGATTTTTTGGCTCAATTCCATCAGGCTGACAGGTTTTTTGAGAACATCCACAGGGGGGGCGCCGGGGCCGGAATCGATGACCTCGGTTTCACCCAAATGTCCGGTTACGGCAATAATGGGTAGATTGGCATTAATCCGGCGTAGCGCCTGGATCAATTCGGTGCCGCTGAAGCCGGGCATGCGGATGTCGGTGATGACCACATCGGGATTGTGGGCCTGGTACGCTGCAAGCCCGGTTTTTCCATCGTTGGCGGTGGTGACGGTAAAGCCTTCTTCGGTCAGGTAGTCGGCCATTGCACGGGCCGCTTCCGCCTCATCTTCGACGACCAGGACGTGGCGGTTTTTAAACAGTGGTGGGGCGGATGTTAAGGAGGGTTGCGTCAGGGAAACGGGGGCCGTTTTATCAGCTGAGGCGGTCTGGTCCTCTGCGTGGGCGTGGTCGCAAAGCGGTAAGGCAAGGGTGAAGCACGCACCATCGGGGGTGTTTTCGGCGCTGAGAACTCCAGACATGCCGACAATGATTTCGTGGCTCAGCGACAATCCCAATCCGGTGCCTTGGCCGATCTCCTTGGTCGTGAAAAATGGGTCAAAAATGTGCTTGATGTCGGCATCGTCGATGCCGCCGCCGTTATCTGAAATGCGGATCACGGCGTCATGGCGTTCGGGGCGCGCTTGGCAATTGATGGTGATCAGCCCATCCCAGCCGGTGACGGTTCCTTGGTGGTCATCAACGATGGAATCGCGCGCGTTTTTAAGCAAGTTGAGCAACACTTGTTCAAGTTGGATTGGGCTGCCCATAGCTATGAGCCCTGACACCGCGCCGGTCACGGTGATATTCACATTGTCGACGCGAAATGGATTGCGCAGCAGGTGAGCGATGTCGCGCACACATAGCGCCAGATCGAACTCGACAATGGGGCCAGGGTCTTTGCGGCTGAAGATGCGCATGCTGTCCATGATCGAGCCCATCCGCTCGGCCTGGTCTTGGATCAATTTATAATTTTTGAGGTGAAGGGCGTCATTGGCTTTGCCGCGGTTCATTTTGAGCAAGCCGCCATCGGCGGCAAAGCGCATGATGTTGAGGGGTTGGCTCAGTTCATGGGCAAGCCCAGCCGCCATGCCGCCAAGAGACGCCAGCTTGGCGTTTTGCGCCATCGTTGCATCTACAAGTTTGCGCTCTGTGACGTCGCGGATCACGGTGTGGCAAACCGCTTCACTGTGATAATTGGAAGGGGCGGTGACGACTTCCGCATCGAATGTTTGTTGATCCAGTCTGCGTAAACGGCACGAGGTGATCTGCCCGCCATCTTCCCATGTGGCCAGCCGGGCATGGTCGTCCGGGCTTGAATCTTTGGGCAAAATCTCATCTAAGGCAATTTGATACAGACTGCGTTCGTCTTGCGCGCCAAAGATTTTTGCCGCAGCAGCGTTGGCGAACAGAATTGTTTGACCGTCGTGAACCAACATGGCGTCCGGCGCCAGCTCAAACAGCGTGCGGTAGCGTAGTTCGCTTTCCATTAAGGCCCGTTCGGTGCGTCGTCGTGCGGTGATGTTGCGCAAGATGCTCTCCAGCGCTGGCTGATCATCAAACATCACCGGGGTGACTTGGGCTTCGGTATATATGACGCTGCCATCGGCGCGTCTAAATTTCATGTCGACCTGGGGAAGCGCTTCATCGCTGGCGGTGACTTTACCCATACGCACCTGGGCCAACCTGTGGTGGTCAGGGTGGATCAGTTCATAGATGTCTTTGCCAATGACCTGATCGACATCGTCATAGCCCAACATGTTCGCCGTCGTCGAATTGGCGTACAGGATCATATTATCGCGGTGAACATAGATCGCTACGGGCGCGCGTTCGATCAGGTCGCGATGATGGCGTTCACTGTCGATGACGGCTTGCTCGCGTTTTTTGATCTCGGTGATGTCGGTGCGGATGCCGACAGACCCCCCATCCGGCAGCTTGCGGTCGCGCAAGAGAATCCAACGCCCGTCGGCCATTTGCATTTCAGACGTACCTTGAGGATTGCGGAAATCGCGCACCCGGTTTTCGTGCCAAGACTGAGAGTCCTGATCGACATTTACGGTTGCGCCGGTTTTCGTCATGGCGTGCGCGAGATCAAAAAAGCGCGCGCCGGGAACCAGTTGATCGGAGATTTGCGGGTAGAGTGCGCGGTACTGGTCGTTGCACATTACGAAGGCTTCGTCTTTGTCGTAGATGACGAAGCCTTCTGAGATGCTGTCGATGGCGGTTTGCAGGTGGTGTTCGGCCACGGCGGTGCGGTGTTCGCTTTCGCGCACGCGCAGGCTCAAGATTAAAAGCGCGCTAAAAGAGCCTAACGCCAACACGGAAGCGCCGATTAGCAGCGTTTTTTCGATGGTGTCATGTTCTGATGGAGGATGAAAAAAAACAGCGCCAATGAAAAGCGCGAGGCAAAGCATAGACGTCACAGCCAGCCCAATCCAGGCCGCTGATAAGCTTGGTTTTGAGGCCGTTTGCCGATGCGCGTGCACGCTGTTGTTCCCCATCAGGCCGCTTGGCGGAAAACCGCCCTCCCATTGTCGTAAATTCCTTGGCCCGGTGTTTATCCACTCTCGCCAAGCTTTGGTCGAACGGCACCCTGAGCAACTCACGCTTTACCAACCCGCAATTTAAGCGGGGCAGGTCATGTGGTTGAGATCAAGGCTACGTCATTATGCATTGAATTTACGTAAGGTTTAAGGCTAACGCTAACGCCGCCGCAGACAAAGAAAGCATAGGTATGGTGGGTACCTACCTTCGTATAGCATGCAGCAGTATTTGCGATACTTTAGTATTGAGCGGGAAGAGTGTCACTCCACCAAGAGCTCAAAATCGGCGCTGGCCACGGATTTGCCATTGATGATCGCTTCAACTCGGTGAAGGCCGGGATAGTAGCACCGTGTGGTTATGGGTTTGATCACGTGGCGTTTGGCGGCGGTGAGCGAGGCCTCTGCGTTCAAGCGCACGATTTTCCACTTGAAGACCTTGGGTGTGGTTTGGCCATTGGCGCGCATATGGTGAACGGCATAATCGATCACCAGGGGCTGGTGCGATTTGGATGTGGATACGATTTCGATGTGAAAGTTGAGCGTGTCTCCCAAAATCACTTGAGGCGTGCTCAGCGAAAAATCTTTTACTTCGATTTGCGCCGGACCATAGCCCAAAGCTTGCAATGCATTTACGTGACCAGATTTGATCAGCGTGCGCAGGCCGTGACGGACAAGGCGTTGGCGTTCAGTGCTGGCGTCAATCATCCAGTTGTGAGCGATCTCGGCGACCAAGTCGGGGTGGTCCTTGGCAATGTCGTTGAGGTTGTTGGCGACCGAGCGGCGAACGTATTCGGATGGGTCGTCTTTGAGCGCCTCAAGCAACGTCACCACCGCCGAAGGGTCCGCGACAAACGCGTGCAAACGCATGCCCCACGGCAGACGCGGGCGTGCGCCTTCGCTGACCAGACGACGCACGTGTTCATCGCTATCGGTCGTCCATGTCGAAAACGTTTCAAGCGTCTGCACTGGGTGGTTGGCGAGAAAAGGACGCACGGCGAATTCGGATGAAAAGCGCGATGTCATGGCTTTGAGCGTATCAAGGGATAATGCCACGTCCCCTTGGCCGCGTCGGGCGATGTACTCGGCCATCGGCATGACGGCCCAGCCTCTGATGCCGTGGTCATTTGGGGTGGATTCGAACGTGCTGGTGGGCTGATCGGAAGCGGGTTCAAGGCTTTCGACCAAAATCATTGCTGCGGTTGGAAAGTCTTGGGGCAGGTGGCGCTCTAAGGCATCGGTGATGCGATCAGCGCGCTGTTTCAATTCCCGCCGCTCAAGCCCGTCGATGGCGAAGTCTACAAAGCCCTGCTCATCGAATTCGGGCATTGCGCGGGCCAAGTGTTTGGCCATGGCGCGGATGACGGGGGCGTTGAAATTATTTTTAAATGGCTCAGACATGGCGCGATGATAGGCCGTTTGCGATGATGGGAAAAGGCAACGCTCAACGTAAAGATAATATCCTTGTTACATTGGGCCGTTATGCCCTCGGCCATGGCTAACTTACGCATTGCAACGTTCAACACTTGGAATTGCCAAGGGGTTTTTGACCGCCGCTTAGCGCTGATGTCTTTGGGGCTGAAGGCGTTGAACGCGGACATCATCTTGGCGCAAGAAGTGTTCTCACAAGTGCCCAGTGGCGAAGATGTGGCGCGCACCCTCGCCCAAGCGTTAGGGATGAACGTGGCGCATGCGCCCGCGCGCAAAAAGCTGCGCAGCTTAAATGGCGCGCCGGTGCTCAGTTGTTCAGGCTTGGCGGTGTTGACGCGGGGGCCCATCCGCGACCACCAAATCGTTCGCTTGCCCGAAGACCTGCGCGACGGCGAACGTTTGGGTCAAGTGGTCTCGACGATCATCGACAAACAAGACGTGCTGCTCGCAAATGTTCATCTCAGCCACCTTGCGGGCGAAGATGATTTGCGCCGCCGCCAGCTAGATGCGCTGATGGGGCAGGTGGCGCAGGCCCCTGAACATGATGTAATGGTTCTCGGCGGGGACATGAATATGACGGCCGAGCGGCCCGCGCTGGTTTCGCTGCAAACAGAGCTGGGCTTTGTGTGCGGAGGTCACGACACGCTCGTGACAACCACCCTCAACCCCGACGGTGTCGATACTGTGGATATGGACGTCATCGATCATGTGCTTGTCAAAGCCGGCGGCAGTTGTCGCGTCCATGCACACACCGCGTTGGACGCGCCCGATGATGCGACGGGGCTCTTTCCCAGCGATCACATGGCGGTTGTTGTGGATATAGAGCTCAATTAACATCTCGATTGCGGTTGTTTGTCATAAATTTTTCATGCGAAGGCCGTAGAAGACAAAGATTCACACTAGGCATGGAATTTTGACGTGACTGTACGTATAGGTATCAATGGTTTTGGCCGCATGGGGCGTTTGGCACTTCGCGCCGGTTGGGACCGCGCCGGTCTGAATTGGACCCGCATCAATGAAATCGCCACCGACGCCGATGGCGCGGCGCATCTGTTGACGTTTGATTCAGTCCATGGCCGCTGGCATATCGAAGCCAGTTATGACGGCGACGCCGTGCGCATCCAAGACTCGTCGCTTGCATACACGTCAACTCCCGCCATCGAAGACGGTGCGTGGGGCGACTGCGACATTGTCTTGGAATGCACCGGCACGTTTCGCAAAGCGGAACAGCTGCAAAGTTATTTCGATCAAGGCGTTAAAAAAGTCATCGTCGCGGCCCCGGTTAAAGACGGCGCCTTAAATGTGGTCTACGGCGTCAATGACGATCTGTATAACCCCGCCCAACACCATCTGTTGACGGCGGCGAGTTGCACCACCAATTGCCTTGCCCCGGTGGTCAAGGTTGTTCACGAACAGATTGGCATTAAGCACGGCGCGATCACCACCATTCACGATGTGACCAACACCCAGGTGGTGGTTGATTTCCCGCACAAAGACAAACGCCGCGCACGCTCGAGCTTGATGAATTTGGTGCCGACCACCACCGGATCGGCAACCGCCATCACGATGATTTATCCCGAACTGAGTGGAAAACTCAACGGCCATGCTGTGCGTGTCCCGTTGCTTAATGCGTCGCTGACCGATTGTGTGTTCGAGCTTAAGCGCCCAGTGACGGTGGATGAGGTCAATCAGATGTTTCGCGATGCCGCCGACGGTGCGCTCAAGGGCATTTTGGGTTTTGAAGAACGCCCGTTGGTGTCCACCGATTATGTCAACGATGCGCGCTCGTCGATCATCGATGGCCCCTCAACCATGGTTGTCGATGGCACGCAGTTGAAGGTTCTCGCCTGGTACGACAACGAATGGGGTTACGTCAACCGCATGGTGGATTTGGCGGCCAAGGTCGCCGCGTCGCTTTAGGGTTTTGAGCATGAACATGGATGGCCGCAATCGCATATCTTCACAAACAGGTTTGACCCGCGCCACGCGTGGGGAAAGCGGGTTCGTGAACGCGGTGGCGCGCTTTATCCATGTACTGTTTTCGCCAGCGGTGAAGAAGACCTCTCAGGGTCCCCACGAGGAACCGTTTAATCCCTATCAGGTAAGTGAGCCGACATCCGCTGAGTTCAGAGAGTTGGGCCCAGGTTTTGCGCCTGAACCCTTGCCAATGCGACACATCAAACAGCGCAAAGCCAAGTTTCCAGATATCTTAACCCGGACCTTGGATGCTCTGCACAGCCCGGTGGTGGTGGTGGGGCCGCGGCGAATCGTCGCGCACGTCAACACCGAAGCCCGCGAACTGTTCGGCGATAAAGTCGTCGGGCGGAACTTGGCGTTGTTTTTTCGCGAGCCCAAAGCCTTGGATATGCTGACAGAGGTATTGAGTGACGGCGGCACGCGGCGGTTGGAAGTGAACCTCGACGTGCCGATCCAGCGCCAATATATGTTGGTCATATCGCGCCTGTCCGAGGTGCCGTCCGAACCGCCGCATGCGGTTCTGGAATTTCAAGAAACGACCCTCATCAAACGCACCGAATCGATGCGTTCGGAATTTGTTGCCAACGTCAGCCATGAACTGCGCTCGCCGCTGGCGACGCTGATCGGCTTTATTGAAACCATGCAGTCTGCGTCAAACGACCCCACTGAATTGGACATGAATGCACACGTTCGCTTCCTCAATATCATGGAAGGCGAGGCGCAACGCATGAGCCGCATGATCGATGATTTGCTGTCGTTGACCAATGTGGAATTGCGCGAACACGAACGCCCACGCGACCATGTCGATCTTGCGGCTTTGCTGCGTGAAGTTGTCGATGCTTTGGCGGCGCGCGGACACCGACATCAGGTTGAAATCACGCTTACGTGCGCAGACGATTTGCCGTTCGCGTGCGGGGCCCGCGATCAGTTGATCCAGGTCTTTCATAATCTGGTGGTCAACGCGATCAAGTATGGCGGCAGCGGTGGTCGCGTCAATGTCAGCGTGACAGCGTCAGAAAATGGTTTGCCTGATGGCGGCGCAAGTGTGCTGGTCAGTGTGCGCGATTACGGCGATGGTATCGAGGCCGAGCACCTCCCGCGTTTGACCGAACGCTTTTACCGTATCGACAAAGGCCGTTCGAGATCCATGGGCGGCACCGGTTTGGGTTTGGCCATCGTCAAGCACATCGTCAACCGTCACCGGGGACGCTTTCAAATCGAAAGTACGCTCGGTGAAGGTTCGACCTTCTCTGTGCGCGTGCCTGTTTTAAGGGCGCCGCATAAAGCGGATTAAGGTCAGTTTGCGACTTTGTGAACTCATTTAATCTCCTGTCACATTCCCGTAACGAAACAGACATCAAAGCGTAAGCACAGCTCCATAGAGTCGCGTCCGTGCGCTGGCGATCCGCGTCGGCGAGCGAGCAGTTATTCTTTTGGGAGCGATCTCTAATGTTCAAGAAAACCCTTACGGTTGCCGCAATTGCCGGTGTATTTGTTGCTGGCGCTGCACAAGCGCGCGACCAGATTCGCATTGTCGGCTCTTCGACGGTGTTTCCGTTTTCCACGGCGGTTGCCGAACAGTTTGGCAAGACCACCAGCTTCAAGACCCCTGTTGTCGAATCCACCGGTTCCGGCGGCGGTCTGAAATTGTTCTGTTCCGGCGCCGGCGACGAGCATCCCGACATCACCAACGCGTCTCGTCGCATCAAAAAGAGCGAAGTTGAGAAGTGCGCGAAAAATGGCGTGACGTCGATCACCGAAGTCAAAGTCGGCTACGACGGCATCGCTGTCGCCAACTCCAAGAAAGCCGCTAAGTTCGCGCTGACGCTTCAGGACCTGTTCTTGGCTCTGGCCAAAGACGTGCCGACGGGCGAAGAGGGCAAGACCCAGCCGAACCCGAACAAGACCTGGAAAGACGTGCGTTCCGATCTGCCCAACATCAAGATCGAAGTGCTTGGCCCGCCGCCGACCTCCGGTACCCGTGACGCGTTCGCAGAGCTGGCCATGGAAGGCGGTTGCAAAACCGTTCCTTGGATCAAAGCTTTGAAGAAAAAAGACAAGAAAGCTTACAAATCCTTGTGCCACACGGTGCGTGAAGACGGCGCTTACATCGAAGCCGGTGAAAACGACAACCTGATCGTGCAAAAACTGGAAGCCAACAAGAACGCGCTCGGCATCTTCGGTTACAGCTTCTTGGATCAGAATGCAGACAAGGTTCAGGGTTCATCTATCAATGGTAAAGACGTGACTTTTGAAAACATCGCGTCCGGCGATTACCCGGTATCGCGCGCCTTGTACTTCTACGTCAAGAACGCGCACGTCGGCAAAGTCCCCGGCATGAAAGAATACGTTGGCGAGTTCACCTCCGCCAAAGCTTGGGGCGACGAAGGCTACCTCGCTGACAAGGGCTTGATCCCGATGCCGAAGTCCGAACGCGCTAAGTTCGCAAACGACGCTAAGGCACTTGCTAACCTGTCGATGTAATTCGCGGGCCTGGTTAGAACAAAACAACCGGCGGCGGTCGACGTATTTTAAGCCGCCGCCGGGATTTGTTTGGAGATTTCAGACGTGACAACGTCAACGATACAAAAAATTCGCGCATCGAGGGCTGGTGGAGACCGGATGTACGTCACGCCAGCCCGGCGCGCGAAGAAGGCCGTGGAAACCGTGATCAAGGGTATCTTGATCGCAAGCTCCACGGTCGCGATTTTAACCACCGTCGGCATTGTTGCTTCGCTGTTGTTTGAAGCGCTGCGCTTTTTCGGTGAAATCCCCATGACTGATTTTTTATTCGGTGTGGAATGGAGCCCGCAGACCGCTATTCGTGCGGATCAAGTCGGCGCCTCCGGATCGTTCGGTGCGGTGCCGTTGTTTGCCGGAACACTGTTGATCAGCGCCATTGCGCTGCTCGTGGCGACGCCGGTGGGTTTGTTTGCGGCGATTTATCTGGCCGAGTATGCCCACGTCAGCGTGCGCAACTGGGTCAAGCCGATCTTGGAAATTCTCGCCGGCATCCCGACTGTGGTCTACGGCTTTTTCGCAGCACTTGTGGTTGCGCCGTGGTTGCGCGGTACGGGTGAGGCGGTTGGCTTGGATGTGTCGTCGGAAAGTGCGCTCGCCGCAGGGCTTGTTATGGGCATCATGATCACGCCGTTGATTTCAAGCTTGTCCGATGATGTCATCAACGCCGTGCCGCAAGCTATGCGTGACGGTTCTTTCGGTCTGGGCGCCACCAAATCCGAAACGATCCGCAACGTGGTTTTACCAGCAGCCTTGCCCGGCATTATGGGTGGGCTTTTGTTGGCCGCATCGCGCGCCATCGGTGAAACCATGATCGTGGTGATGGCGGCTGGTTTGGCGGCCAATCTAACGGCAAACCCTTTGCAGGCTGTGACCACCGTGACGGTGCAGATCGTCACGCTTTTGACCGGTGATCAAGAATTCGACAGCGCCAAGACCTTGGCCGCGTTTGCGCTCGGTTTGATGCTTTTTGTCACCACGCTGGTTTTGAACGTTATCGCCCTTCACATCGTCAAAAAGTACCGTGAGCAGTATGACTGATTCCATCAGCAAATCCGAACGCATTCAGGCTGGCCTCGCCAAACGTTACCGTGCGGAAAAACGCTTTCGCCTGTACGGCATCGTCGCCATCGCCATCGCCGTTTCATTTCTAGCGGTGATGTTGACCGCCATCGGGGTGCGCGGGATCGGCGCTTTTCAACAAACCCATGTCGCTTTGACGGTCACGTTCGATGAGCAACATATTCAAGACAACGACTGGCAGGGTATCGTTAAGGCTGCCATGCGTGAAACGTTTCCTGATGTCGGCAATCGGCGTGACAAAAGGGTACTCTACAAGTTGATGAGCTCTGGAGCAGGCTTCGATCTTCAGAATATGTATAGGGAGGATCCGTCCCTAGCCGGTCAAGTGCGCACCATATGGCTGCCGTCATCGGACGACATCGATATGTTGATGAAAGGCGCCATCGACCGCAATGCGCCGGAAGACGACCGCCGTGTCACCGACCAAGAAATTGTTTGGGTTGATCAATGGCTAGCCAATGACGCCATCGAATTGAAGTTCAACACCCGCTTATTCACGTCGGGCGATTCACGTGAGCCTGAACTGGCCGGTATCCTCGGCGCATTCATGGGCTCGTTGCTGAGCCTTTCGATCTGCTTTTTGCTGTCGTTCCCGCTGGGCATTATGACGGCTGTGTATCTTGAAGAATTCGCGCCCAAAAACAGGTGGACCGATTTGATCGAGGTCAACATCAACAACCTCGCCGCGGTGCCGTCGATTGTGTTCGGTTTGCTTGGCTTGGCGGTGTTCCTCAATTTTTTCATGTTGCCACGTTCCGCCCCGGTTGTTGGCGGCATGGTGCTGGCGCTGATGACGTTGCCGACGATTATCATCGCCGCGCGCGCCGCATTGCGTGCGGTGCCGCCATCGATCCGTGAGGCGGCTTATGGCATGGGGGCAAGCCAAGTGCAGACGGTTCTGCATCATGTCTTGCCGTTGGCGATGCCCGGTATGTTGACCGGAACAATCATTGGTATGGCCCAGGCATTGGGTGAAAGTGCGCCGCTGCTGATGATCGGCATGGTGGCCTTCATCGTCGATATTCCGGCTAGCTTCGTCGATCCGGCGACGGCTTTGCCGGTGCAGATTTATTTGTGGGCGGATAGTCCCGAGCGCGCGTTCTCTGAGCGTACCGCTGCGGCGATCATCGTCCTCGTTGGTTTTCTCATTGTTATGAACCTGGTCGCCGTGATTTTGCGCCGACGGTTCGAACAACGCTGGTAAGGAGCACGATTTATGGAACTTGCCATTCACACTGAAGTGTCTGATAAGGCCCGCGTTGATACGCAGGGCATGAGCACGCCGCATAAGGTCACGGCACAAGGCGTTGATGTTTATTACGGCGACAAGCAGGCGCTGAAAAGCATCAACCTCGACATTCCGTCAAACATGGTCACGGCGCTGATTGGCCCGTCCGGCTGCGGCAAATCGACATTCTTGCGCTGCCTCAACCGTATGAACGATGTCGTCGACGGCTGCCGTATCGAAGGTTCGATCTTGTTGGACGGTGAAGATATCTACGCCCGCGGCGTTGACGTCGTGCATTTGCGCGCGCGCGTCGGAATGGTGTTTCAAAAGCCCAATCCGTTTCCCAAATCGATCTATGATAATGTCGCGTACGGTCCACGGATTCACGGACTGGCCAAAAACCGGACTGAGATGGACGAAATTGTTCTGACCAGTTTGGAGAAAGCCGGGCTTCTTGATGAGGTTCGGGATCGTTTGGAAGCTCCGGGTACGGGGCTTTCCGGTGGTCAGCAACAGCGCTTGTGCATCGCCCGCGCCATTGCCGTTGAACCTGAAGTCATTTTGATGGATGAGCCATGCTCGGCGCTTGATCCTATAGCAACCGCGAAGATCGAAGAACTGATCGATGAGCTGAAGCAAAATTACACCATCATCATGGTGACGCACTCCATGCAGCAAGCGGCGCGCGTTTCGCAGAAGACCGCATTCTTCCATCTCGGCGAGCTGGTTGAGCAGGGCGACACCACTGACATTTTCACAAAACCCGTCGACGAACGCACGCAAGCGTACGTCACGGGCCGCATCGGTTAAGGGGACCGCAACCCGATGGAAAACGAACATATCGTTACGTCTTTTGACGAAGATCTGGGCCGTCTGGACAGCATTATTGCCCAAATGGGCGGTCTGGCCGAGCGTCAACTGGCCGATGCCGTCGATGCGCTGAATCGCCGCGATGTGGCGTTGGCGAAAAAGGTTATCGAAACCGACAAGCAGATCGATCTACTTGAAGAAGAGATCGACAATTTCACCATCCGCGTGCTGGCGTTGCGCCAACCGATGGCCGACGATCTGCGTGCGGTTGTGGTGGCTTTGAAAATGGCGGCGAATCTGGAGCGCATTGGCGATTACGCCAAAAACGTCGCTAAACGCACCTTGACTTTGTCGACCATGGAACCGGTGGGCAACGCGACCGCAAGCATCCAGCGCATGGCGCGCCAAGTTCAGAGCATGATTAAAAACGTTCTCGATGCTTATGGCGCACATGATATTGCAAAGGCCGACGATGTACGCATGCGCGACGAAGAAGTCGATTTGATGCATACAAGCTTGTTTCGCGAGCTGTTGACCTACATGTTAGAGGACCCGCGTAACATTACGGCATGCACGCATCTTTTGTTTGTGGCCAAAAACGTCGAACGTATTGGCGATCACGTCACATCCATCGCCGAAAACGTACACTTTCTCGTGTCTGGCGAAATGCCTGCCGATGAACGCCCCAAAAGCGATCTGTCCAGTGAGACCGTGATCGAAGAGGGTTGAGGAGACGAAGTTGGAACACATGGTTTTGATTGTTGAGGACGAGCCGCCCCAAGCGGAGCTGTTGTCATACAATCTTGAAAAAGAAGGTTTCCGTGTGCTGATCGCCCAAGATGGGGAAGAGGGCTTGTTGATGGCCCAAGAAAACACCCCCGATGCGATCGTGCTCGATTGGATGTTGCCGGGTCTCAGCGGTATCGAAGTCTGTCGCCAGTTGCGCGGATCCTCTGACACCCGCGAAATTCCCATCTTGATGCTGACCGCACGCGGTGAGGAAGAGGATCGGGTGCGCGGCATCGAAACCGGTGCCGACGATTACGTGGTCAAGCCTTACAGCCCACGTGAAGTGGTCGCGCGCATCAAGGCGCTGCTGCGCCGCGCCAATCCGTCGCTATCGAGCGAGGCGTTACAGTATTCAGACATCGCCATGGATCTGGCACAGCACAAAGTGAACCGGGGCGGCCGTTCGATTCACTTGGGGCCCACTGAATTTCGCTTGCTCAAAACCTTGATGGAAAAGCCGAGCCGGGTGTTTTCGCGCGAACGGTTGCTTGATCTGGTGTGGGGCCGCGATGTTTATGTCGAAGATCGCACCGTCGATGTGCACATCCGTCGCTTGCGCAAAGCCTTGAACGAAGGCGGCGGCGAAGACGTGATCCGCACCGTGCGCGGTGAAGGCTACGCCATCGATACCGATAAGGGTACCTAAGCTCGTCTTTATAATGCTGCAAAACGCCGTCCTTAGGGGCGGCGTTTTTTTATGCCTGATTTCACCGAGACTGCCCATGTGATGCCCGTCATCGCCCAAATGCGCGGGATTTGCCATGATCAAGTGGACACAATTGACATTGTGGATCACTGACATTAATGTAAGTGAACGATTGTTTACATTGTGGCGCGTTATAGGATCAGCGGTCATGAGCAAGCATGTGAGTAATCCCGGTTTTGGCATCAAAGGAAACGGCGATCTTGCCGGTTCTTATGGGGAGATGTTGTTGAGTGGGCGAGCGATGGAAAAGCGCAAAACCGCTCACATCAAAACCGTCCCCAAGTATAAACCGCGCTCTAAGGCGGCTTTTGGGCGTAAAGACAATACGCCAGCAGTCCCATGCGTAAGTGAAGAAGAAAGTTCAAGGATGAAACTGCCCACTCTATTCAAGCGCCGCAGTTGGAAAACGCTCTTGGTGTGGGGATTTGCCGCAGTGCTGATTGTGCAGGCGGCGTCGTTGGTGTTCAACATACCGCTACCGACGTTCGGCGGGCGTCAATTGTGGACCGATGTGCGCATCAGTGACGGTTGGCGAGTGCAGTGCCATGCCTGGACCGGACACTGCCGCTTGTTGGACAGTCATGACCTGCGCCGCGATTGGGGTGGGGAGCAAGCTATGCTGTCTGCGTTGGACACGGTGGCGGCGCAAGGGCGCATCAAAGCTCCGCGTCCCGATGCGGTGGTCTTGGTGCATGGATTGGGGCGATCTGCGCATAGCCTGGACAAGATGGCCGAAGAGTTGGGAGCACTTGGCTTTGAGCCAATCCAATTCAATTACGCCAGCACTCAAGGATTGATCAAAGATCACGCGTTGGCGCTCAACCGCGTCTTGGCGGGGTTGAAAGGCGTGCGCACGGTGTCGTTCATCACCCATTCGATGGGCGGCCCGCTGGTGCGCCAGGCGTTGGCGTTGCATAAACCTGAATTTGTGGTGGGCCGTGTGGTGATGCTGGCACCGCCCAGCCAAGGCAGCAGTGTTGCGCGTAACTTATCGCAGTACGCCTTTTTTCGCATTCTGCTCGGTCCGGCTTTGACGGATTTGGCTTCACCCGCTATGCAGGAGATGTCTACGCCACCGTCGCCGTTTGCGATTGTCGCGGGGCGTGTGAGTTCTACGTCGCAAGGTGACGGTGTGGTGAGCATAGAAGAAACCAAGTTGGCGAAAATGAGCAAGCATATTGTCGTGCCTTCTAGCCACACCTTCATCATGAACAATGCCGACGTGATATCCTTTAGCGCTGAATTTATCGGCGCGGTTCGCTCTTAAGGGGAAAAGACACCATGAGTTTCGATATGGTCCACCTGTTGAAAAGCCGTCGCTTTTTACCATTGTTCATCACCCAATTTTTGGGCGCGATGAACGATAATTTGTTCAAAAGCGCACTGGTGATGTTGGTGACTTATGAGTTGGCCGATGCTGCGGGCGTGGATGGCCCGTTGATGGTGACGGCCGCAGCAGGTGTGTTCATCTTGCCGTTTTTCCTGTTCAGCGCGACGGCCGGGCAGTTGGCGGACCGCTTCGACAAGGCGACATTGTCGAGGTTTGTCAAAGCCGCCGAGGTGGTAATCATGACCGGGGCGGCTGCAGCCTTTCTCAGTCAAAACGTCTGGGCGTTGATGACGGTGCTGTTTTTGATGGGCGCACAGTCGTCGCTGTTCGGCCCGGTGAAATACGCGATCTTGCCGCAACACCTGCACGCCAATGAATTGATCTCAGGTAACGCGATGGTCGAGGCTGGTACCTTTCTCGCCATCTTGTTGGGCACCATTACGGGAGGATTGCTGATTCTGACCGGCGGCGGGGTGTTGGTGGTCTCATCGTTGATCATTGGTGTGGCGTTGTTGGGCTATGGAGCCAGTCTGTTCATTCCCACCGCGCCTGCAATGGATCAAAACCTCAAGGTAGATTTCAACGTTATTGGTGCTACGGCGCGCATGATCCGTCATGCAACGAGTCGCCGCGACGTGTTTTTGTCGATCCTCGGCATTTCGTGGTTTTGGCTGGTGGGCGCAACCTTCCTCAGTCAGTTTCCGACCTTCGCCAAGGTGACGTTGAACGGTGATGAAGGCGTGGTGACGTTGTTCCTGTCGATTTTTTCCATCGGCATCGCCATCGGGTCGATGCTGTGTAGCAAGCTGCTAAAAGGCGAGGTCACGGCAAAGTATGTGCCGTTCGGTGCAATCTTGATGACCGTGTTCATGGCCGATCTGTATTTTGCCAGCACCCACGTTTCCGCATTGATCGGCGTGGGTGGTGAATTGGCCGGGGTGCAGGCGTTTTTGAGCCAGCCCATCGGCATGCGCATCACGGCAGATCTGTTGATGGTCGCCATATGCGGCGGGCTGTATATCGTGCCGCTGTACGCCATCTTACAAAGCCGCGGAGAAGAAACGCATCGTTCACGCGACATCGCGTCCAACAACATCATCAATGCCTTGTTCATGGTGGGCTCCGCGTTGGCGGTGACGGGGCTATTGGCTGGGGGCATGACGGTGCCCGGCGTGTTTATGACAGTGGCCATCGCCAACGCAGGCGTGGCGCTGTACATTTGCCGATTGCTGCCCGACGCGCTGATCAAGGCGTTTTTGGTGTGGCTGTTCAAGCTGGCCTTTCGCGTTGAGGTCAAGGGCCTGGAAAACTGGAAAGCGGTTGGCGATAAGGCGGTGATCGTGGTTAATCACGTGTCGTTCTTGGACGGTGCGTTGCTGGCGGCATTCTTGCCGGAAAAACCAATGTTCGCCATCAACACCCATATGGCGGACCGTTGGTGGGTGAAACCGTTTTTGTCCTTAATCGAAGCGTTTCCCATGGACCCGACCAAGCCGCTCAGCACCAAATCGTTGATCAAGGAAGTCGCCAAAGGCAAAAAGTGTGTGATCTTTCCCGAAGGCCGCATCACGGTCACTGGCGGTTTGATGAAGGTCTACGAGGGCCCCGCGTTGATCGCTGATAAGGCCGATGCGGACGTGCTGCCGGTGCGCATCGACGGTGCTGAGTTTTCGAAGTTTTCGCGCTTGAAAGGTACGGTACGTCGGCGCTGGTTCCCAAAAATCACTTTGACTGTTTTGCCGCCGCGCCGCCTGACGGTGAACGAAGAGCTGAAAGGTTCGGGCCGTCGTGCTCAGGCGGGCTTGGAACTGTACGACGTGATGAGCGATTTGATGTTTGAATCGCGCCGCACCCGTCAAACCTTGTTCGATGCGCTTTTGGATGCGCGTACGATCCATGGTGCGCGCACCATCGTGTTGGAAGACATCAACCGTGCGCCGCTGAGTTACGGAAAGCTGGTGACCGGTTCCATCGCGCTGGGGCGCAAGCTCGCCAAGCTGACGGGCAAGGGCGCCAACGTTGGCGTGCTGCTGCCCAATTCGGTCGGTGCGGCGGTGACATTTTTCGCCCTGCAAGCGGTTGGGCGAGTGCCCGCGATGCTGAACTTTTCGGCCGGTGTGGGCAACATGACCTCGGCGCTGAAAACGGCGGAAGCAGACGTTTTACTGACGTCAAAAGCGTTCATCGACGCAGGCGAGCTGCACGACACGATCAATGCCTTGAGCCAGCACACCAAGGTGGTGTGGCTGGAAGACGTCAAAGCCAGCATTGGTCTTTTCGACAAGCTCGGTGCGATGATGTTCTCAACCTTCGCGGCCCGCGCGTGGCACCGGGGTTTCGTCAAAGACCCTGAGCGTCCGGCAGCGGTGTTGTTCACGTCTGGATCGGAAGGTACGCCTAAGGGCGTGGTGTTGAGCCACGACAACCTGCTCGCCAATCGCTATCAGTTGGCAGCGCGGATCGAATTCAATCCCACCGACATCGTGTTCAACGCGTTGCCGGTGTTTCACAGCTTCGGACTCACCAGCGGCTTGTTGCTGCCGGTATTGGCCGGGGTGCGCACGTTTTTGTATCCATCCCCCTTACATTACCGGGTGGTTCCGGAACTGGTATACGACACCAACGCGACCATCATGTTCGGCACCGACACGTTCTTAAGCGGCTACGCGCGTGCCGCCAATCCGTACGATTTTTTTAAGGTGCGTTACGTTTGTGCCGGCGCGGAAAAGGTCAAAGACGAAACCCGCAAGGCCTTTGTCGATAAATTCGGCCTGCGCATTTTGGAAGGCTACGGCGCAACCGAAACCGCGCCGGTTCTGTCGTTCAACACGCCGATGCACTTTAAGCTCGGCACCGTGGGCCGCATATTGCCGGGGATCGAACGCAAGCTGGAAGCCGTGCCGGGCATTGAGACTGGCGGCAAGCTGGTGGTGCGTGGCCCCAACGTGATGATGGGCTACCTGTTGGCAGATAACCCCGGCGTGTTGGTCCCGCCCAAAGATGGCTGGTACGACACTGGTGACATTGTGTCGATTGACGAGCATGGCTTCGTTTCCATCCAAGGCCGCGCCAAGCGTTTTGCCAAAATCGCGGGTGAAATGGTGTCGCTGGGCGCGGTCGAAGATCTGGCGCTGACCACTTGGCCGAACATGCGTCACGCCGCAATCATCTTGCCCGATCCCCGAAAAGGCGAACAGGTGGTGCTGGTCAGCGAGTTCGATCAAGCCAGCCGCGATGATCTGTTGAAAACCGCCAAAGGCTCGGGCATCGCCGAAATCATGGTGCCGAAATTAGTCCTGGCGGTCGATGAACTGCCCTTGTTGGGCAGCGGCAAAACCGACTATCCGGGCGTTGAGACCTTGGTGCAGGCGCGATTGGCTGAAGCATGAGCGACGCGTTGAAACTGTGGCTGGTGAGCGTCATCGCGTTGGGCTCAATCGCGGCGATGTTCGTGTTTGTCGCACCGATTTCTCAACCGCTGGCTTATCACGATTTTTCCGACCCGCGTGGTTGGTTGGGCATTCCCAACTTTGGCGATGTGGTGTCCAATACACCGTTTGTCGCCGTGGGGCTTTATGGCGTGTGGGTGGTGTTCAAGCGCACCGATCCAGGGGCTTGGTCACAAGATGCGCGTCTGCCCTTGGCGGTATTTTTTATCGGCGTTGCGCTGGTGGGGCCGGGCTCGGCCTACTATCACTGGGCGCCGGACAATGCGACCTTGTTTTGGGACCGCTTGCCGATGACGGTGGGCTTCATGGCGCTGCTTGGCGCGGTGATCTGGGACCGGATCGGGGTGCGGTGGGCTTTGCCGGCATTGATCGGCGTGGGTGTGTTCAGTGCGGTGTATTGGCATCTTACCGATGACCTGCGCGCATATATTTTGGTTCAATTCCTGCCGGTTTTGCTGATCTCGCTGATTATGGGGCTGTG
>Ga0209344_10001870_pt1 | contig 25445 bp, 23 predicted proteins | sample Cruoilmetagenom6_FD_187293 | JGI IMG/M metagenome (GOLD analysis project Ga0209344, IMG submission 187293) | Oil polluted marine microbial communities from Coal Oil Point, Santa Barbara, California, USA - Santa Barbara Oil Seep Sample 6 (SPAdes)... | ecosystem: Environmental > Aquatic > Marine... | reverse complement strand
GCCCTGTAACTACAGCTCCGGTACTCTTTACGGTCTTTACGATTTTTTCAGCAGATTTGTCCACCAAATTGTGATCGTAAGATTTTAGTTTTATTCTTATTTTTTGACTCATTGCTGAAATTATTAAACGTTAGCGGTTCCTCTTGCTGCTGCAATAACACTTTCTGAAATGTTAGAAGGTGTTTCAGCATAATGTGAAAATTCCATAGTTGAAGTTGCACGACCTGAAGACAATGTTCTCAATGTAGTTACATAACCGAACATTTCAGAAAGTGGCACTTCAGCCTTAATAACTTTTGCTCCGGCGCGGTCAGCCATATTATTGATTGTACCACGACGACGGTTAAGGTCACCTACAATATCACCCATATTCTCTTCTGGCGTAAGCACCTCAAGCTTCATTATAGGCTCTAAAATTACTGCACCTGCTTTTTTGGCAACTTCTTTAAAACCAATTTTTGCGGCAAGTTCAAAAGACAGTGCATCGGAATCCACAGGGTGGAAAGACCCGTCTTTTAAAGTAACCTTCATACTATCAACTTCAAAACCTGCAAGGGGTCCATTAGCCATTGCCTGTTTGAAACCTTTTTCAACAGCGGGGATAAATTCTTTAGGAACGTTACCACCTTTTACTTCGTTTACGAATTCAAGACCAATCTTGCCTTCTTCAGCTGGCTCAAGTGTAAATACGATATCAGCAAATTTACCACGACCACCAGATTGCTTTTTGTAAACCTCTCTGTGATCGGCAACTCTTGTTACAGCTTCTTTATACTCAACTTGTGGCTGTCCTTGGTTTACCTCAACTTTGAATTCGCGACGTAAGCGGTCTACGATAATATCTAAGTGAAGCTCGCCCATTCCGGAAATGATTGTCTGTCCCGATGCTTCGTCGGTACGCACTTGGAATGTTGGGTCTTCTTCGGCAAGTTTTGACAGTGCCATACCCAATTTATCAACATCCGCCTTCGTTTTTGGCTCAACAGCGATACCAATTACTGGATCTGGGAAATTCATGCTTTCCAAAACAATTGGATGTTTTTCCGCAGAAAGGGTATCACCAGTTTTAATATCCTTAAAACCTACAGCAGCCCCAATATCTCCAGCCTCAATATATTCAATAGCGTTCTGTTTATTGGCGTGCATTTGGTAGATACGCGAAATACGTTCTTTGTTTCCGCTACGGTTGTTAAGAACGTAAGAACCTGCGTCCAAACGACCTGAATAAGCACGGAAGAATGCTAAACGACCCACATAAGGATCTGTAGCAATCTTAAATGCCAATGCAGAAAAAGGCGCACTTACATCTGGCTTACGAATTTCTTCTTTTTCAGTATCTGGATTTATACCAACAATACCTTCTTTATCAGTCGGTGCAGGCAAATAACGGCAAACAGCGTCTAATAAAAACTGAACTCCCTTATTTTTAAAGGAAGAACCACAGATCATTGGAATAATAGACATGTCCATTACAGCGGCGCGAAGTGCAGCGTGCACCTCCTCTTCAGTAATAGAGTCTTCGTCCTCCATATATTTTTCAAGCAAGTTTTCGTCATAAGCAGCAACTTCTTCAATAAGTTTACCGCGTAAAACTTTTGCTTCAGCTTTTAATTCTTCAGGAATTTCCACAACATCGAATGTTGATCCGAACGAATCGTCATGCCATATTACAGCACGGTTTTTCACAAGATCCACAATTCCTTTAAAGTCTGCTTCGTCACCAATGTTCAATACAATTGGCACTGCATTAGACTTCAACATATCTTTTACTTGCTGGCATACAGCCATAAAGTTTGCTCCCTGACGGTCCATTTTGTTAACGAAACCGATACGAGGCACTTTATAATTATCTGCAAGTCTCCAGTTTGTCTCAGATTGCGGCTCAACGCCATCCACAGCACTGAAAAGGAATACCAATCCATCAAGAACGCGCAGCGAGCGGTTTACCTCTACGGTAAAATCCACGTGGCCGGGAGTGTCAATAATGTTGAAATGATAATCTTTTGTTTCAGGTAGCGGTTGGGCGTTTTCCAATGGAAACCTCCAAGTACAAGTAGTAGCAGCCGAAGTAATGGTGATACCACGCTCCTGCTCCTGCTCCATCCAGTCCATGGTTGCAGCTCCATCGTGAACCTCACCAATTTTATGGCTTACCCCTGTATAAAAAAGGATACGCTCTGTAGTTGTGGTTTTACCGGCATCAATATGCGCGGCAATCCCGATATTTCTTGTGTATTTTAAATCTCTTTGTGCCATTTTTTAGAATCTGAAATGTGAGAATGCTTTATTAGCTTCTGCCATTTTGTGAGTATCCATACGTTTCTTAACAGCGGCACCTTCTTCTTTGGCAGCGGCAAGAATCTCACCAGCAAGTTTTGCGGCCATGGATTTCTCGTTTCTTTTTCTTGAATAAGTAATCAACCATTTCATTGCGGTTGCAATTTTACGGTCTGGACGTATTTGCATAGGAATTTGGAAGGTTGCCCCACCAACTCTGCGGCTACGTACCTCTACGTGAGGCATAATATTGGAAAGTGCATCTTTCCAAAGCTCCAACGCAGTTTTTTCGTCGTCTTGTTTCTTTTCGTCTACAATGTCAATAGCATCATAGAAAACTTTGAAAGCCACACTCTTTTTTCCGTCCCACATCATGTTGTTTACAAAACGCGTAACCAACTGGTCGTTAAACCTCGGGTCTGGTAAAAGTGGTCTTTTTTTGGCCTGTCTTTTTCTCATGTGTTGTTTGTTAATGGCTAAGAATATATTTTTTCAATTTATTCTCGGCCCGTTTTCATTTTTACTTCTTTGGGCGTTTTGCTCCGTACTTAGATCTACGTTGCGTGCGGCCTGCAACACCTGCGGTGTCCAGCGCGCCACGAACAATGTGATACCTAACTCCTGGCAAATCCTTTACCCTTCCACCTCTAACCAATACTATCGAGTGCTCTTGGAGATTGTGACCTTCGCCCGGGATGTATGCGTTTACTTCCTTACCATTTGTAAGTCTTACCCTTGCTACTTTACGCATTGCAGAGTTAGGCTTCTTAGGTGTAGTAGTATATACACGCGTACAAACACCACGACGTTGCGGGCACGAATCCAAAGCAACCGATTTACTCTTCTTGGTTATTTTGGTTCTTCCTTTACGTACTAATTGTGAAATTGTTGGCATATAAAATATGTATTATTACTGTTTAAAAATAAAACACCCCTATTTTTAGGGGATGCAAATGTAGAATATTTTTTTTACTAATCAAACCATAGTGAATTAATTTTCAGCATAGTTTCATTATTTTTTCCATTTGAATATGAAACACCAACTTGAAGCGTTAGTTTTACACAGCAAACGTCACCCTTTTTGAAAAGATTCCCATACATTTTTCTATACCTTAATATATATACCTGTTTTTTCTTCGGAATTAAAGCCCAGGAGCTCACCCTATCCATAAAGACAGAAAAACCAATTTCCGAAGGTATTATGGATTCGCTTCAAATGAAGACAAGCTTCAAGGATTTTAATTCGCTGAAGAATGAAGCCGACACCCTTTATCTGAAGTTTCAGCGCATGGGTTTCATAGAAAGCGAACTGCTTGAATTAAAAAAAGAAAACGACAGCAGCTATTTAGCAGATTTCTCTCTCGGGAAAAAGTTCAGCTTCCTAAAGGTTTTTTATTCCAGTGAAGATTTCACCAAAAAGGAACTACAGCAGATTTCTTCGGAAGTTGACGAAACCTATTTTATTCTTTCTTTTGAAAATATACCCCTTTCACTTAAAAAACTCACCGCGTTCCGAAACCAAAAAGGAAATGCTTTTGCACGTGTAAAGCTTACGGACTTTGAAAAAGATGAAAATGAAAATTTATCCGCCACCCTTTTTATCGACAACGGCAATGTCCGCACTGTAGATTCAATTGTGGTTAAGGGCTATGAAAAGTTTCCCCGATCTTTTCTGAAATATTATGCCGGCGTTCGCCAGGGGAAAATTTTCAATCAGAAAAAGTTAGTTGCTCAAAATGAAAATCTAAACGGGCTAGGTTTTGTTTCAGCAATTAAACCACCCGAAGCATTGTTTCGAAAAGATTCTACCACCGTTTATTTTTATTTGGAAAAACAAAACAACAACCTGTTTGATGGAATTTTGGGCTTTGCCACTGATGAAGAAACTCAAAAGTTAACTTTTAATGGCTATTTGAACCTAGAGCTGAACAATAATCTAAATTACGGAGAGCAACTTTTAATAAATTATAAAGCTGACGGCAAGGAGCAGGTAAACTTCAGGACCAAGTTAACGCTGCCTTATCTTTTCAGCACACCTTTTGGGTTAAGTGGAGAACTGAAGATATTCAAAAGAGACAGTACTTTTATAACCACAGAGCAACAGATTCGCGCAACTTATCAGATAGATCCCAGGTCTACGGTATATGTTGGTTACAAAGGGTACGAATCAAGTAATTTGTTAGATGAAGCGATTGCAGGCACCCCCATTGATGACTTCAAGTCGCAATTCTTCATTGCTGGAGGCAGCTATATAAAACCGCAAAACCGAAAACTGTTTCCAGTCAAGAACGCCATATTGCTTGACGTTGGAATGGGCTCAAGGAAAAAAGATGGAAAGTCAGAAGGTCAATTGGGCGTTGAGACCACCCTCAATAATATTTTCAATTTAAATTACCGGAACTCAATCTTTATTCAAAACCAAACGAGTGTTCTATTCAGTGAAAGTTATTTGGTGAATGAATTGTTTAGGTTTGGAGGAATCAACAGTATACGAGGTTTTAACGAAAATAGCATAGATGCGTCTCTTTTTTCAATAATAAATACGGAATACCGCTATCAATTTAATGATGGCATTTATGTTCATAGCATAATAGATTTAGGATATTTTGAAAATGAAACTATTTCCATAAAACAAAATCTATACAGTTTTGGATTTGGACTAGGCTTGAATACTAAAGCAGGTCTTTTCAAATTTAATGTAGCCAACGGGAATGCCCAAGATTCAGATTTTAGCTTTTCAAATACTAAGATACATATCAGCATTTCCTCAAAATTTTAACAAACTACCCGTAAACAGATTGGTTTCATTAAATAAAACACAAAAATTGGGAGCAAATACTTGTGTAATTAACTTTTTATTATGATTTTTGCCGTTGGCTAATTCAAATAATTTATAAAAATGAGAACAAAGTTTAGTGGAATTTTAACGCTTTTACTAGCGTTAGTTGTGCAGCTTACCTTCGCGCAGCAAAAAACTATTACAGGTACGGTGACAGACGATACAGGTCTGCCATTGCCTGGTGCAAACGTTATAATTAAAGGGACAAGTACTGGTACCCAATCAGATTTTGATGGTAATTATACCATTTCTGCAAATGTGGGACAGACATTAACCTTTAGTTATGTAGGTTTTGACACCAAGGAAGTAAAAGTAGGTGCTCAGAATAGTATTGATGTTACCTTACAACCAGGTGAAAGCTTGAGTGAGGTAGTTGTAACTGGGTATTCTACACGAAACCAAACAGTGCAAACTTCGGCAGTTGTGTCAATTTCTGCCGCAGAACTTTCACAAATGGCTCCAACTACTAGTATAGATAATATGCTACAAGGTAAAGCCGCTGGTGTACAGGTAACTGCTGCAAACGGAAAACCGGGGCAGGGAGCTTTTGTTCGTATTCGTGGAACAGGATCTCTTGTTGCAGGTGCTTCTTCACCTTTATATATTGTAGATGGTGCTCCTATTAGAGAGCAGGATCTTGCAAATATCCCAAACGAGGATATCGAGAATATTACTATCTTAAAAGATGCTGCGACTACTGCTCGTTATGGATCTCGTGGTGCCAATGGAGTAGTTGTGATTACTACAAAAAATGGTAATCGCAATAAAGATGCTGTAATTCGTTTTAACTCACGGTATGGGGTGTCTTCAATGATTAATCCAAATTATACAATGATGACTGCCTCAGAAAAAATGCAATATGAAGCTGAGCTTTATGCATTAGGTGTTACCGGTGCAGCAAGTTTACCAGGTGTAACCACTCAACCTGGATCACCAGAAAGACAAGAACTATTAGATAGGGAAGTCGACTGGGAGGATCTTATTTTAAAAGATGGCATTATCCAGAACAATAGTCTTTCTATATCGGGAGGTGCTGAAAAAGTAGATTATTATTTTTCAGTCTCAAATGACAGAAATACAGGTATTATAGATAATATTGATGGCTTTGAAAGATTAGGAACGCGCCTTAACGTTAACTTTGATGCCAAAGATTGGTTAAAGGTTGGTGTTAATGTGGGCTATTCACGCTCAATGAGTGATGAGCCTCGTGACAGAAACAACACGCAGAACCCTTTTAGAGGTATGCTTGATTATAATGGTTACGAAACAGAGTTTTTATTAAACGATGATGGAACTGTTCAGGTTGATGAAAATGGCAATCCCATATATAATCCAACTCACACAGGGTTCCCAATAAGAGGCGCTCTGTTATCCGAACCTAGTGAAGATATCGATAATACCACTATAGGTAGTGTTGACGCACTGGTAACTTTTAGTAAAAACTGGAGTTATGGTTTTAATATTGCCGTCAATTGGGGAGCAACAAGAAGGGAAAGTTATTCTAAACCCGGAGGAATTCTTGACAATCTCATTGGGAATGCTGAATTTCCTGGTAATAAGTTTGACGATCAACAGCATCGATTGGACTTAACAATAAGTAATCGATTGGTTTACAATCTTAATAAAAACAATCATAACTTAAATGTTTTGGGTCTATATGAATATAACATGAATGAATTTAACCGTTCATTCGTAAGAAGTATAGGTTTTGCATCTGCCTTATTAACGACGCAAGCTACAGCGGGTCAGCTTACAGATGGTTTTACTAATAGAAATCGACTTACACTCGTTTCATATGGTGTTTTTGCAGATTACGACTTTAAAGAGAAGTATCTTCTTTCTGCTTCTGTGCGAAGAGATGGTTCTTCCAACTTTGGTACAGATGTAAGATTCGGAACTTTCTATAGTGGTAGTCTTGGATGGAATATTGCAAAAGAGGATTTTTTCTCTATTGATGCAGTTAATGATTTAAAATTAAGAGCCGCTTACGGAACAGTTGGTAACAGAACTGGTATAGACCGCTACGCATCTCAAGGTACAGTTGGTTTTACAACATATCCTGGGGGTGCTTCCACAATACCAGCACGTGTTGCAAATCCTGAAATTCAATGGGAAACAACCGAAACCTATAATGCAGGTATAGAACTTAATATGTTTAAAAATAGAATTAGATTAGTTTCAGATTATTTTATAAGAAATACAACTGATTTGTTATTCCCTATTCCTACAGCACAAGAAGCTGGGATAATCGGGCTACCTCCAGAAGAAGAAAGAGGAATTCTTGGAAATCTTGGAGAAATCCAAAATAAAGGACTTGAAATTTCATTACAAGCTGATGTTTTCCGTTCACCCGATTTCACTTGGACATTAGGTGGTAATATAATTTTTCTTGACACCGAAATTGTTACTCTTCCAGATGGTGAAGATGTTACCCCAACAACTGCTTTCAATATTCGATTTAGTGAAGGACGAAAAATCAATGAGCATTTCTTGATTCGTTATGCAGGTGTTGACCCAGCTACTGGTAGAGCTCAATTCTATGGAGCCGATGGTAATATATACTTTGCTTCAGATTTACCCGCAGATGAAAATGATAATCGAGTTTTTCAAGGGAAATCTACAATAGCTGATAAGGAAGGTGGATTCTTCTCTAACATTACTTACAAAGGCTTTGGACTTCGTACAGACTTCGTTTTCAAATACGGAAACTGGATTAACAACTATGTACGTTCAGATCGTGAATCAGATGGTTTAGCAGTTGCTGATAACCAAGCTGTGGGTGCTTTCAACTACTGGCAACAACCTGGAGATACCGATGTATTGCCAAGCCCAATATACTCTGCTGCTGATGCTACAGTGATGAATAACTCTGATAGATGGTTAGAAAAAGGTGATTATATACGTATGCGTAATGTTACGCTTTCCTATACTTTCCCAAGCAAAACTTTGGAAAAAACACCTATAAATACTTTAAGAATTTATGCTCAAGGACAAAATCTTTTGACCTTTACCAAATTCTGGGGAGATCCTGAGGTTGGACTTTCTTCTGGAGAAACCATTTCATTTGCAAATGCAGTTGCTCCAGGTGAAGCCACACTATATAGCTATCCAAACACTAAATCTATCCAAATAGGTTTGGATCTTAGTTTCTAATTTTAAAAAAATTGATACAATGAAAAAAATATTTTATAAAATAACAGTATTCGCATTAATCATTGGAGGTTTTACCTCTTGTGATAATGAACTGGATCAGGTACCATTTGATGAATTCGGTACAGAAAACGCCTATGTTACAGCGGCAGATTTTGAGAATGCAATTCGTGGTGCCTATTCTACTCTTGCTAAAGGGCCAATATATGGTGGTAGTGACGCTGGCGGTATGCTTGATGCGCCTGATGTATTGTCAGACAACGTAACTTTTGCACAAAAAGGGCGAAACACTCGAAGAACACTTCATAACTGGCAATATGGAGCCTCTGATGAGCCAATGGGAGGATTATATGAACGTTCCTATCAATTAATTTATCGTACCAACGTACTACTAGCTAATAGCGAAAACTTTGAAGGCGAAACAAAAGCCAACGTAGTTGCTGAAGCCAAAGCATTGAGAGCACTTGCTCATTTAGATCTAATTTCTTTTTTCGGAAAAATACCTACACAATCTGGAGACGCAAATGGAAGTCTTGGTATAGCATACGTAACTGAACCAGATCCTTTAGTTGAACCCGAAAGAGAAACTGTAGGAGCTGTCTACTCAAAGATTGCTCAAGATTTGGAAGAAGCTTTAGTTGATATTAATGACTCAAATAGTACTGAGCCTTCAAACAAAGCTGAAAGTAGAATGGGTAAGGATGCCGTTAGAATTTTATTGTCCCGTGTATATTTATATATGGGAGAATGGCAAAAGTCTATTGATATAGCTAATGATATTTCAATCCCTGTGGCTAATCGGTCAAATGTAGTTGGGGTTTGGGAAGATACTAGTAGAGATGGCTTAGCATTTTACATACCAAATCAACTTCCCACATTAGGCATAAGCGTTGGTGTTACTTGGAGCCAAGGAGGTATGAATAATCTTATACCAGAATATGTAGTTTCTTATGAGTTATATCAATTATATGCAAATGATGACATTAGGAAAGATGCCTATACAATGGCTGCACAATCAAATGATAATCCTCCTTTACAATTTAACGCTATTAAAAAATTGTTTGGTAGACCGGGTCAATCTAATGGTCAAGTAGACATTAAAATTTTTAGATCTGCTGAAGCATATTTAAACATGGCTGAAGCCTATTTTAACTTAGGAAATGAATCTGCTGCTAGAACTGCCTTGGATGCGGTTAGAATAAAAAGATACACTACCCCTCCAAGTGGAGAAACCGGGAGTGCACTTCGTGATGCAATTAGACTTGAAAGAAGGCTAGAGTTCGCTTTTGAATATCAAAGATTTTTCGATCTAAAACGTTGGGGCTTGCCTGTTGAGCGTGATGGCTTTGGTGATCTTGCTGATGGTACCGGCACACCTTCAGACCAGCAATCACTTCCTGCTGGTAGCAACAAATTCCAATTGCCAATCCCCCAAACTTCATTGGATTTAAATCCTAATCTTGTTCAAAACCCTGGGTATTAATAAATCTTAAAATCTATCAAAATGAAAAAAGTTAATATATTAATTGTTATTCTTACTATAGCCATCGTTGCTGTTTCTTGCGAAACATATGATGATTATAATACAGATCGTAAAACTGTGGTAGGTTTTACTACCGCTACCAAGAACATTAACAACATTCCAGAAGGCGGAACTAAAAGTACTACTGTTGATTTATTTGTTTCTGACTTGTCAAGTGCAGCTAGAACATTTACTATTGTAGCTATTCCTGCTGACTCACTTGCTACAGCACCTGAAAACTACACTTTTGACAGTACGGTAACTTTTCCAGCAAACGAGCGCTCTGCAAGTATCGAAGTAATTGCAGTAGATAATTCTATTACAGAAGAGAGAGCTTTTTTTAAGCTTGCTGTTGAAGGAAGCACAGATATAGTTTCTGGTGGTATTGTTCTTATGGGTGTTAAAAATTAATTTTTAAATAGCCATTATCTTATAAAACACCCCTTATTAAAGGGGTGTTTTTTTATATCTAATTTTAATCACAGTAGAAGAATTATTCTATTTAAATTTGTTTAAATTCAACAAGAAATTAACAGAAACCCATGCAAGATAAAACAAACACTATATTTGGAATTTATCCAATAAAAGAGGCTTTAGCCTCTCAAGTTGTTTTTGACAAAGTATATATTCAAAAAGGAATAGAAAGCGATAAAATTGAGATGCTTATTAAAGATTTGGAAAAGGCCAATGTCCCTGTTAACATTGTTCCTTTTGAAAAACTAAATAGGCTTACCAAAGGCAATCATCAGGGAATTGTAGCACTTACTTCACCAGTAGCTTTTCAATCATTAGAAACTGTTGTGGAAAGAGCATTGGAAAGAGATAAAAAACCTCTGTTTTTAGTGTTGGACCAAATTACAGATGTCCGTAATTTTGGAGCCATCCTTCGTACCGCTGAATGTACTGGCGTTGACGCTGTAATAATCCAAAAATCTGGAGGCGCTCCCGTATCGGGCGATACCGTAAAAACTTCTGCAGGTGCTATTTTTAAAATTCCAATTTGTAAAGTAGAGCATATTAAAGATGCAATATTTTATCTACAGGGCTCAGGTATTACTACCATTGCAGCTACCGAAAAGACCCAAACTGAAATATATTCCGTAGATTTAAATAAGCCTTTAGCCATAATTATGGGTTCTGAAGGTAAAGGTGTATCAAAATCGGTACTTGGTTTGGTGGATGAAAAAGCCTCACTGCCCCTGCTGGGTGAAATTAACTCTTTGAATGTTTCTGTTGCGTGCGGTGCTTTTTTATATGAAGCAACAAGACAAAGACGCATATAGCATTTATTTAGATTTGTCTTTACCCTTTTCCTTAAAGCTATATATTATTTTTACAACTTTCTTATTTTCCTCCGACACCTTTTCCTTTATAGATGATGAAACAGAATCTTCTATCGGTTCTTTTGGCAATTCGATAAAATTTCCATTTTCGTCAAATTGTTGCAAAAAGGGATCATTCTCCGGTACATAATCTTCCCGCTCCCACTCATATTTTTTTCTTTCAATAGGATTTTCTTTAAACAAAAATGCAAAGACAAGCCCAACAAAGAAACCAGACAAATGCCCCTCCCAAGATATATCTGGGTTTACAGGAAAAACATACCAAAGCATTCCTCCGTAAAGAAACACTACCGCCAGCGCCAAGGCAGTAAGCTGGTACTGTTTTGAAAAAATTCCTTTGAAAAACAAAAAAGAAGCAAGTAGATATACCACGCCACTCGCCCCAATGTGAAGCGATGGCCTGCCAATGGCCCAAGTAGCTATACCAGTAAATAAAAGCCCTAATAATAAGACCTTCCAGCGTATATCCCTATAAAAATAGAATAACGCCGCCGTCAAAACGAATAGCGGAACTGAATTGTTAAAAAGATGTTTCAAACTGCCGTGAATAAAAGGACTGAAAATAATCCCCCGCAAGCCTGATACGGTTCGCGGATAAATTCCATAAGGATTAAAGTTTATATTGAAACGCGCCTCAAACCAATATACAATCCAAAGAACCAATACAAAGAGTAATGGATACCCAAAAACCTCGGGGCTAAATTTTAATTGGTTTTGCTGTGACATATTGCTCTGCTTACAAAAAACACTCCCAAGTCCAAATTTATGATAAATTGTCAGTGAAAGCGATTTATTAAAATTGTAATTTTGAAAAACTATGAACGCACCCCTCGCCGAACGTATCCGCCCCACCACCCTCGAAGGTTATTTAAGCCAGCAGCATTTGGTGGGACCCAAAGGTTCCCTCACTTCACAATTGGGAACGGGGATGATTCCCTCTATGATTTTTTGGGGGCCTCCGGGCACGGGCAAGACAACACTCGCAAATATAATTGCCAATGAAAGCGGCAGGCCTTTTTATACCCTGAGCGCGGTGGATAGTGGCGTTGCCGCGGTTCGGGAAGTAATTGAAAAAGCAAAGAAAAGCGACAACCTCTTCTCCACCAAAAACCCCATTCTTTTTATAGATGAAATTCACCGTTTCAGTAAATCGCAGCAGGATTCGCTTTTGGGCGCTGTAGAAAAAGGTTGGATAACACTTATTGGTGCTACTACAGAAAATCCCAGTTTTGAGGTAATTCCCGCACTATTATCACGCTGTCAGGTTTACGTATTGCAATCTTTCAGTCGTGAAGATATGGAAGCTCTATTGAAGAGAGCTTTAAAGGAAGATAAAATTATTTCCCAAAAAAAAGTGACCCTAAAGGAAACCGAAGCTCTAATTCGTCTATCGGGCGGTGATGCGCGCAAGTTATTAAACATTTTGGAGTTGGTTGTGCTATCGGAAAAAGCCGATAAACTCACCATTACGAATGATTTGGTAATGCAGAAAGCACAGAAAAATACGGTTCTGTACGATAAGACCGGCGAGCAACATTACGATATTATTTCCGCATTTATAAAATCCATTCGTGGTAGCGACCCAAATGCGGCCGTCTATTGGTTGGCCCGGATGATTGAGGGTGGCGAAGATATCAAGTTCATTGCGCGAAGAATGGTGATATTGGCTTCCGAGGATATTGGGATGGCAAACCCAAACGCCCTTTTGCTTGCTACCAGTACTTTTCAGGCGGTTAATACTATCGGCTATCCCGAAGCACGCATCATTTTAAGCCAGTGTGCCATTTATTTGGCAACTTCCCCGAAAAGCAATGCTTCGTATAAAGCAATTGGCGAGGCACAACAGCTGGTTCGGCAAACGGGAGATTTATCGGTGCCGCTATCTATCAGAAACGCACCTACAAAACTTATGAAGCAATTGGGCTATGGTAAGGAATATGAATATGCCCATAATTACGAAGGCAATTTTGTTCCCCACGAGTTCCTGCCCGAAGAAATTAAGGGCACCACATTTTATAAGCCCGGAAACAATCCCAAGGAAAATTCCCTAAAAAGTTATTTGAAACAGCTTTGGAAGGACAAATACGATTTTTAATTCACGGAAGTATAAACAGTGGTTGACGCGCCATCATTGATTGATAGATTTCCGGAAGCATCAAAGGAGGCATTGGCCACATTTCCCGAAGTATCCATAAATTTCACCACATTATCCATTACTATTATTTTTCCCTTTAGCAGTAATCCGTCCTCAGCGCTGGCAGTTTCTTCGTATAAAGAATACCCTTCTGAAGTTTTTCTGAGCAGAAATGTCTTTCCTTCACGGCTGTAGTTTGAAAATTTTGCATCGGGAAGCAAATTGCCCGAAACCGTGGATGTTTTCGGTTTTGAAGATGCAGATATTTGGGACTTCGGCTGTCTTTCTTCGGAAGAAGCTACTTGCGAAGTGCCCAACAACACAACCTCTCTCTGTTTAACATTCAGCAACTCTACACTACTGAAAGCCTTGCGGAGTGCATCTTGATAGCTTTTGTCATATTCCTTATACTTGCTTTTTCCTTCTTGGCTCCTATAAATTTCATTGTCCTTACAATCTTTCAGAACCACTTGTAGTTTTGTGCCAAATAATGTTTTCAATTCTTCCACATTGGCATAAAGGCCATCACAACGGTTTGCGTTTGGGGCCGAATCTGCCAAATAAGCATTGAAACCGCTTTTTTCAAAATAAAACTTGGTCATTGAATTTAATTGAAATTGATCCTTTGATTTAAGAAAATCAAACTGATCAGGAATGATTACGTAACTATAATCGTTCAAGTTTGTTTGTTGTGCATGTAAGTTTATCGATAAAAATAAGGCAGTTACTAGCAGGAAAAATCGTGTCATTCTTCGTCAATTATAATGTTAAACCCTAATTGTAAAGATACACTTTTTGCTTTTGCTAAATTGCCATACCTTATAAGATTGTCAGCAGCGAGATAAAAGTTAAGTTTACCAATGTCAGTAGAAACCCCTAACCCAACATTTGAAAACGAATATGAATCTACTGTATATGTTGCTTTTGCAGATAAATAGTCAGTAATTCTTCTGTGATAGAACAAGGTTCCTGCCATTTGGGCTCCTTTGGGTCTAAACATAGCGTAAAATTGCAAACCTACATTTTGCTTGTGAAGCTTTCCTCCACCCATATTTAAACAATCACAATCGCCCGCGCTATTGAATCTTCCAAAACCGAAACTTAGCCCAGCATTCAATTTTGTAGGACGAAACTGTGTATATGAATTATGAAGCGTATCAATAGGAATTTCACGTTCTATTTCATCTTCGAGGTCATCATAATACGGAAGTGTGGAATCTCCTTCATTAAGCGGTGGAAAAATTAAGTTAATCCCGTCCAAAGTATAAGTTCCATGCGCCCGATAGCTTTCCACATCCTTTGAGTGAAAAATTGCTCCCACATCAAGCGCACTGGCAGAAAGTGTTAATGCTTCGTTGATATCATAAGTAAAACCCAGGTCCACCCCTACTCCAATATTTCCTCCAAAAAAGGCGCGGCCCAAGATTTCACTGGTTACTTGTGATGCACCATCTAAATCCCTCAAGGACGCGTAGCCCGAAGTTTGAACACTAACATCAGCATCCTGAACAATGTGCTCGTAAATATTTTCTGAATCGTTATCTCCCAATCGGGTCACAAAACTTCCGGTATTGTTTACACTGCGGTAGCTGAACATACTCGAATACAGCTTCAATCGCCCACCCACGGTTAGTTTATCGCTAATCTGTTTATTCAACCCAAAATGATATACTGTCATAAAATCGCCTGTGGTGCTTATTTCCCCGAAATCAAATGGATAATCCAGATAATCCTTGTTTCCCTCCCAGGCGAGTACGGCCAAATCTTTCGGAAAATAGATTATAAAGTCAAATTCCTGGTAAATTCCGCCAGAAAAATAGATATCATTTTTTGCTCGCCAACCGAAATTGATAAGTTCCAATTGCTGGGTAGCGGTAAAGAAATCGGTATGTTTCATTTTAAATAACTGCCGCGTAATACGGTCGTTGATATTGTCATTGCCATCCTTAAAAATATCATAAGCAGAAACGCCCGACGAACCGCCATTGAAATGGATTTGTGATAAAAAAGGAATTCCGTAATGTTTCTTTTGGGTAACCTCGCTACCGGGATTCAACATCAGTGATTGGGGAATGTCGTCAAAACCGTAGAGTATTTGCTTATTTTGGGAAAAAGCAAATAATCCCACGAGGGAAAATATGTAGGTAAATAAATTTCGCATGGTATTAGTATTCCAAAAAGTAGGTTGTTTTGGATTTTAAATTTAAAATGCCTTCCAAATTTTCTTCGGAAGAGGCTATGGTTACGGAAACCACAACCTTATTGGCCTGAGTAAGGCGAAGAATATCATCCCCCTCAACGTTTTCAATATATTCGGTAATCACGGGAGCCGTGGGCAAGCCTTCAGAAACAGAGGTTCCCGCCACATAGGTTGTATCGTTTGCTTCATTTAAAAACTGAAAATCTACTTGGAAATTTCTGGGAATACCGTTCGTGAACTTAAAATAGAACTCCGCACGCTTTAAGCTTTCCTGAAGGGTACTATCATCCAGGAATTTAATTTCGGTAGTGTCTGTAACGGTAAGTACGGGGTTTGAATTTATAGTGTCATAAAACTGACTGGCGTCTAAATTGAAATATATTAAGTCCAATTCAACCACTGGGGTAAGGGCAATATCTTCGGCTTGGTCAAAATCAGTATCCTTTATGCAGGCCGTTAAAAATAGGCAAGCACAGACCATAATTATGGAACGGGATAGGGTTTTATTCATATGTGGGGATAATTTACCTGTTGTTAACGCACTTTTATGCAGGATTATTACTACAAATGCTTTTTAATTTCAGAAAGTTCGCTAATGGCAAAATGTGGTGCCGTAACCATTTCATTGCGATAATTAAAAAACAAAGTATGCATTCCCGCTTTTTGGGCCCCAATAATATCTGCTTCCAAGCTGTCGCCAATCATAACACTCTGTGTTGATGCAACCGAAGCTTTCATTAGGGCAGTTTCAAATATAACAGGATGGGGCTTCTTTAACCCTACCTCTTCCGAAGTGGTTACCGTACTGAAATATTTTTTTATACCACTGTTGTGAAGTTTAAGATGCTGTACTTCCTCAAACCCATTGGTGATGATATGAAGTCTATAATTGGCCGAAAGATAATCGAGAATGTCAACGGCCCCGGTAAATAGATGGTTGTCGATGGGCAATTCTTCAATATAGCAATGGGCGAGCGAATCGATCGTTTCCAATGGAAATTTCAATTTGAAACAATCGAAGGTTTCCGTCAATCGTCCCCGGCGAAGTTGTTCCTTGCTTACGCGGTCCTCGCGATATTTTTTCCAATAATCGAGGTTTATGGGTTCATATACCCTTAAAAATTCGGCTAAGGGCAATTCAATTTTATGTTTTCTGAAAACCCTTTCAAACGCCAAACCTGAGTTTTTATCAAAATCCCAAAGGGTGTGGTCCAAATCGAAAAAGACATCCGTTATTCCATTATTCTGCATATTCCTGTAATTTTTCAGCTAAAATCTTGCGCCAAACTTTATTGTTTTCCTCGGAAGAAAAATCGCTGTTTGAAAAAATCATCGTAAAAGTTCCATTCACCTTTTCAACTGCCGCGAGGGTATTGTTAACCGTTTTTTCGATATCCGATGCATATTTCTTCTGAAATGCCAAAGTTGTCATTGCTATGGGGTGTACGACCAGGGGCGTTTTTATCTCGTAATCCAAATCATAAAAAAGAAACGGGGTGCAGGTTCCGGCGCGAAAGCCCACAGTGTCCCGGAATACCATCGTAAAATCCCGCTTTACCTCCAACTCTACCAAATGCCGATAAATATCGGGCAAGTTTACCAAAAATTCCGAATTCATGGAGCTGCTTAGCGCACGGTTTGTTATTTCCTCCATTCGGCGCTTTTCGGTTTTTAAAATTTCATAATTGCTCAACGCCCCAAACGAAAAAATAAGCCCTACTTCTTTATAATCCGCCACAAATTTGATGAGCATCTTAAACTTTTGGCGGTGCGTGTTCATACTCTCGTTAAAGGACAGGGCATTGCCCAATAGAAAGAATACCGTCAAATTAAAATTTCTCCTCGTGGCCTTGTTTATGAGCCATTTAAAAGTATCCAGCGGGTCGCGCTTCAAGCCCAAAATAACTTGTGTCCTATTTAATATATTGCGAAATTTTCCGTGGAAAAAACTATCCAAATACCCAATAACGGAACGGAATACGCCCTTCTGCTTATACGCATACGGTTGCGAGGCAACAATAACGGGATGGATGGTGATTTTCTTTTCGGGAAATTCCATCTCGGGAAAGGTTTCCAAAAGTTTTGTCTTAAACAAATGCGCCCAAATATCAACAATGGGCTGCTGCAAAAACCCGTGCTTGAACGCCAAGCTCTCCGAAGCCATAAAACGCCCAACCTCATCCTTTACGTGGGGCAGATACTCCTCATAACGCGTAATCATAAAAAAGCTGGAGGCAAAAATGTCAAAAGGAAGCGCACTATTGTTGGAGACTGAAAAGAAGCCAAAGGTGTCGCCCCATTTTTTCACCGACACGTCAATCGCCTCAAGCCCTTGCTGCTCCAAGAGCCCATAACTTTGAAAGAAAAGTTCGTTGCCCAACGGTTTCTTGCCGTATGAAATTTTGGGGCCAATGTGCGCAATAAATTCTTCTATTTCAGAAGTAAACGCAACCTCAATCCCCAAGATTCGCAGACAAATATGCTTAAAAATATAGGAAATACGGGGAGTGGATTTTTGGGCGTAAATTAACAACATAGCGGGTTACAGCATATTTTCATCGGCGAAGCTAAAGTACGCTTTTTCAGTAATTATAAGGTGGTCCAGCACCTTTATGTCCAGACTATCGCCCGCCGTTTTTAGCTTTTTGGTAAGCTGGATGTCTGCCTGGCTGGGCTTCAACGTGCCCGAGGGATGGTTGTGTGCCAAAATTATACCCACGGCGCCCAACTGCAGCGCATCCTTAAAAGCGAGGCGTACATCTACTACCGTCCCCGTAATTCCACCCTTGCTAAGCTGTGCGCTTTTAATGATTTTATTTGAATTGTTTAGATAAAGTATCCAAAACTCCTCGTGCGGAAGTTCGCCAATTATAGGCTGCACATATTCAAAAACGGAATTGCTGGAAGTAATTTTTTTTCGCTCCAATGCTTCGCCCGTTCTTCTTCTTCGGCCCAGTTCCATTGCGGCGGCTATGCAAATTGCCTTGGCCTCGCCAATGCCCTTGAACTCCATCAGTTCTGGGATGGAAAGCCTTCCCAATTCACTTAAATTGTTGCTAACTGAAGCTAAAATACGTTGGCTTAGCGATACTGCACTTTCGTTCCGGCTACCGGAACCAATCAGGATGGCAATCAGTTCGGCATCGCTCAATGCCGTTCGGCCTTTCAGCAGCAATTTTTCGCGCGGCCGGTCGTCTTCGTTCCAGTTTTTTATGGAAAAGGAGTTGTGTTCTTCCATACTTTAGCTTTTCACTAAAGATAATAATGTATGTCCAAACCGCATAAAAAATTGAAAACAATATTCTTAAATGAAGATTTCATATTTATTGAATAAATTTATATTCGGAACCAAGCAAATTTTTATATATGAAATCACTTTTTGAAGAAGCCGCATTTTCCGAAATTAACGACAGGATAGATAAGCTTTCCGCAAACTCGGAGAAACTTTGGGGCAAGATGAGCGTGGGCCAAATGTTAAGTCATTGTCAGGAACCGCTAAAGGTTGCCTTGGGAAAGGGGAAGATAAAAAAGCAGTTTTTTCCTCTCGCCTTTTTATTCAAGAAATCATTATATAATGACAAACCCTGGAAGCGAAACCTACCGACAGCAAGCTCATTTAGAGTTTTGGAAGACAAGGATTTTGCAACGGAAAAAGTAGTGCTCAAAAAATTGATTGCTGAATTTCATACCAAGAAAAACCAAACGCTCTGGGAGCCACACCCTATTTTCGGGAAATTTACTGCCGAGCAGTGGGGCAAGATGCAATACAAGCATTTGGACCACCATTTACAGCAATTTGGCGTATAGAATCAAGCCTAACAATAGGCTCTTTATTGTTCCTTTAGCCAATTTATTGCCTCCTGTCTTTCGGAAAGCTCAAAACCCTTGACTTTCATTCCTGGGATAATAGCGCCAAAGGCTTCCATGGATTTTTCGAGCCATTCTTTATCTGTCACGATGGCTACGGCTTTAATGTCCTTCCAGTAATGTAGGTCTGTTTTCAAATCTTCCCACATGGCCTTGACGGTATAATTTAACTCGTCAATTTCGGCAAAAAGCTTTATTTCGCCGTGCTCCATTTTGTGTTTTTCCATTAATGGATTCAGTTGGTCGTAATCCGTTTCGGTGGTTTTTCCGGAGATTATGATTCCAAGAATATCTGCCGGAAGACCGTTCACGATGGTAAACATAATGTATATTTTAAGTTTAACTTTTCTTGAGATTTGAAGTTAAAAATTATTGAGGGCTATCGATATTAAAGATGTATTAATTAACACATTTTTAATGTGGGAAAATTTGCTGGAGATTCTTCGTAAACGGTATAGGAAGAGGGAGAGAAATTTTTTTTGGACGAGGTTAGAAATTAACCACGAATTGACGAATGGGATTCTCTACGTGCATCCCTAAAAGCTCCTCCCGATAGCTATGGGGATTGAAAATGAAAAGGAAGAAAAAAGTTTCTTGAGCAAGCTCAAAACTTTTTTCTTCCTTTTATTTATTCGTGACCGCGGAGGGATTCAAACCCCCAACCCTCAGAGCCGAAATCTGATGCGCTATTCAGTTGCGCCACGCGGCCGTGTTCAATGTTCAAAAATATTTAATTTCCAATCATATTAACCTAATAAGCCAATAACTTATTAACCAATAACTAGAAATTAGGAAAGTCTCTTCTTCACTACGGTGGAAATGGTTTTGCCATCGGCTTTGCCCGCTACTTTTGCGGTGGCCAATCCCATTACCTTTCCCATATCGGCCATAGAGGAAGCTCCCGTTTCAGCGATGATTTCATCCACAATCTTGCCCACCTCATCCTCGCTTAACTGTTGTGGCAAAAACTGCTCTATTACCTTTGCCTGGGCCAATTCCGGTTCTGCAAGATCCTCGCGCCCCTGTTCCTTGTAAATAGCAGCACTGTCCTTACGTTGCTTTACCTGCTTTTGCAGCAATTTTATCTCTTCCTCCTCGGTCAAATCTGCCTTTGAACCCGTTTCGGTCTGTGCCAGAAGCAGGGCAGATTTCACGGAACGCAATGCCTCCAAAGACTGGGTATCCTTCGATTTCATCGCGGTTTTCATTGCATCCATTATCTTTTCCTGTAAGCTCATTCCTTTGTTTTTAATAGCGTACGAAGATACTTAATTCAGCCGAAATGCGAAAAACTATTGCAAGTTTTATAAGATGAAAAAACACATAAAAAAAGCCCAAACTCAATTAAGAAATTCGGGCTTCTGCTTTAAGTGAAAAAAATATCACTTAGTCAACATTGTCGTGCAAAAACGAATTGTTCTTGCGCAATTCAATCTCATCATCTTCAGTATTTACCGAGGTTCTGGAGATGTTGGGTTCGTTTTTTGTTTCGTTAAGATCAATTCCCATACGCTTGTAGGCAGGTTGTTTTTCAATCTCATCGATTCGCGAAGGACTGTTTTTAAATTTATAATTGAACTCCTTCATTTTCCGTTTACGCTCCTCGGTACGCTCGCTCAATATTTTGGAGATGGGCAAATTCATAGGATCCTCCTCTATTTGGGTTTCTACCTCCTTCGCATTGGGCTCTGCAACTGTTCTTTTTTCAAAAACAATTTCTTCGTCTTCTATTTCCTCCGCAACCAATTTTGAGGGTTTGGCGCTGTTCAGCCGATTCTCAACTTCTTGATAATCGTCCAGACTGTAACGCTTTATTCCTTCACCCGAAACTTCTGTAATGGGAATAACTTCTATGTGATCCTGTACCTCGATTTCGCCCAGATCAAAGAAAACCGTTTCATCTTTGTCTTTCTTTTCGGGTTTTTTGGGGGCCGAATTGATAGGGAGATCAAACATCAATATTTGGTCATCGTTCTCTTCGGAAGTTGGGGTAGCGATATTCGAATCTTTTTCGGCTTCCTTTTTGGGCGCCTCAACAATTACGAATTCGTTCACGTTCATTTTGTTTACCTCTACTTGGTTGAATTCCTCTATATTTCCAACTTTGACTTCTTCATAGGAAACGTTTAGGTTTTTCAATAATTCCGAAGTTTTGATATAACCGTCAAAAGGAAGTTTTTCTTCTATTTCGGCATCGTCAAAAAGTGTGTGCTTTACAACCGTAGCCTGCGCTTTCGGTTGCTGGCCCAAGGGCTTTTCCGGCAATTTTACCGCACTTGCAGTAGCCTTTGGGGTTAGGTCGTGCTCGGCCTTTTGTTCGTCTTCCAGGGTGTGGATTATTTTTTTGGTTTCGGTATTTACTATTTCATTTTGTTGCTCTACGTTAAAACCTGTGGCAATCACGGTAATAGAAATGGAACCTTCAAGGCTTTCTTCTTCGCCCACACCCATAATGATGTTTGCGCTATGACCGGCTTCATTCTGAATATGGTCACTTATTTCGCCAATTTCATCTATAGTGATTTCATCTGTTCCAGAAACGATAAGCAGCAATACGTTTTTGGCACCTTTTATTTTATTGTCGTTTAGCAAAGGCGAATCCAATGCCTTACCGATGGCTTCCTTGGCTCTGTTGGCGCCAGAGGCGGTAGCGCTTCCCATAATGGCGGTCCCGCTATTGGCAAGTACGGTCTTTGCATCGCGAAGGTCAATGTTTTGGGTGTAGTGGTGCGTAATTACTTCGGCAATACCACGAGCAGCGGTGGCCAAAACCTCATCAGCTTTTGAGAAGCCTGCCTTAAAACCGAGGTTTCCATAGACTTCGCGCAATTTATTGTTGTTGATAACCACTAACGAATCCACATTTTGGCGCAGTTTTTCAACACCAATCTGTGCTTGGTCGTTTCGGGTTTTTCCTTCAAATTGGAATGGAATGGTTACAATGCCAACCGTTAAAATATCCATATCCTTGGCCATTTTGGCAATAATTGGCGCAGCACCGGTACCTGTGCCACCGCCCATTCCGGCCGTGATAAAGATCATTTTTGTATTGGTGGTAAGCATATTGCGGATTTCTTCCATACTTTCCACGGCAGACTGTTCCCCTACTTTAGGGTTGGCACCAGCTCCCAGGCCTTCGGTGAGGGAAACCCCCAATTGGATTTTGATTGGCACCGGACTGTTCTCCAAAGCCTGTGCATCTGTGTTGCATATTACAAAGTCAACTCCCTTTATGCCCTGGCTGAACATATGGTTAATGGCGTTACTTCCTCCGCCACCCACGCCAATAACCTTAATCACATTGGATTGGTTCTTTGGCAGATCGAAGGAAATGTTGTCAAATTCTGTTTTGCTGCTCATGTCTTTTATTTTTTTTTTTACAATTTTTTATTGCCTATTTTTACTTTCTACCGCTACTGAACACTTTATTCGGCATTGTCCAAAAATTCCTTGAACTTTTCTGCCCATTTATCAAAAAACCGCTTGGAGGTTTTTTGCTCTTTCTCTTTACTCTTTTCTTTCTTTTTTTCTTCTTCTTCAACTTCGGTCTCTTCAGCCTTTTCCACTGTTTCTTCGGTAGCGATTTCATGTGAAAAACGCTTCATCAACGACGATTTCTCCTTACTTTCCAAACTGTTAAGCACCAAGCCCACTGCGGTCGCATACATTGGGCTAGTAGTTTCGGCATCGCTGTCACCAGCCAAGTGCTCGTTGGGATAACCTATGCGGGTGTCCATCCCCGTGATGTATTCCACCAATTGCTTTATATGCTGCAGCTGTGCGCCGCCACCCGTAAGTACGATTCCCGCGATAAGTTTCTTTTTTTGGTCCTCGTGCCCGTAGTTTTTTATTTCCATATACACCTGCTCGATAATTTCGATAACGCGGGCGTGGATTATTTTTGAAAGGTTTTTTAAGCTGATTTCCTTGGGCTCTCTCCCTCTCAGGCCAGGGATTGAGACTATTTCGTTGTCTTTGTTTTCCCCGGGCCAAGCGGAGCCAAATTTTATTTTCAGAAGTTCGGCCTGTTTTTCAATAATGGAACAGCCTTCCTTTATGTCTTCGGTAATTACATTTCCGCCAAAAGGAATTACGGCCGTATGGCGAATAATGCCATCCTTAAAAATCGCCAAATCTGTAGTGCCGCCACCTATATCAATTAAGGCTACACCTGCTTCTTTTTCCTCTTGGCTCAGTACCGCTTTTGCCGAAGCCAAAGGCTCCAACGTAATTGCCGAAAGCTCCAGTCCAGCACTTTTAATACATCTGCCCACATTTCTAATGGAGGAAACCTGCCCTACCACTACGTGAAAGTTGGCTTCCAATCGTGCGCCGTACATGCCGATAGGTTCTTTTATTTCGGCCTGCCCATCAACCTTAAAATCCTGCGGAAGTACGTGCAAGATTTCTTCCCCCGGAAGCATAACCAGTTTGTGTACTTGGTTGCAAAGACGGTCTATATCTTCTTCTTTTATTACATCCTCGCCATTGGGACGGGTAATGTAGTCGCTATGCTGAAGGCTTCTTATATGCTGGCCGGCAATGCCCACCACAACTTCCTTAATCTTCATTCCGGAAGAGGTCTCGGCATCCTGCACCGCCTGCTGAATGGACTGAATGGTCTGCGTAATATTGTTTACCACGCCGCGGTGCACCCCGAGGCTTTTGGCTTTGCCAATCCCCAATACTTCCATTTTGCCATAATCGTTCTTTCTCCCAATCATGGCAACTATCTTGGTAGTTCCAATATCCAATCCTACAGCAATGTTCTCGTTTTCCATGACCTTACTTTTTTGTGGCTATTACCTGACTTTCAAATTTCAGATTTACCATATTGTACCCATACAGCGTACTGTCCTGTTTAGTTTTTTTGTAAAATGCTTTAAAGTTTTGAAACTTTTTCTCAATGTTATCCGGCTTCCCAAAAAGCACTTTAAAATTCATTTTTCGCAGCTCCAATTCTATCTCGCCGTTCATTTTTCTGTTTAACCCCACCACGCTTTGTTTCATAAATTCGTCGTCATTGATTTTTAGCAGCAATTGGGTAACTTCATTAAAATTATTTTTTGAAGTTCCCGTAATTATTGGCACTCTTGCCGAGTACACATCAGAGAGCGGCATCTTTTTACCATCGGCATCCAGATAATAATCAGGCGAAGCGGATACTCTGCCTATTGGTTTGCGCTGCTCAATTTTTGCCCCCAACGTACCGTCCACCGATACATACACCTGAGCATCACGAACCATAGGGTTTTCCTGAAGCCGCTGCTCCATCTTCTTCAAAACTAAAGTTTCTTTGCCTATGCTCGTAACCTTGTCTTGATTTTGTATCAACAATTTATTAACTGTGTTGTAGGTGATAAAAGGACTGTTTTCATCCACAAATTCTACGTCCACCTTCTTGATTTTACGGGCGTCATTTCGCTTTTTTGTAAAGCTGAAAAGAAACGCCATAATACCCAGCAAAATGATAAATTTGATGATTTCAATACTACGTTTCATTTTTCAATTTTTTGGTTAACTTATTCACTTCAACGCCTATATCTCCTGCCCCTACGAGCAATTTTATTCTGCATTTTGACTTCAGCAGAACCTCGGGCAGGGCAGATTTAAAAACCAACCGCTTGTTTTTTGCAATCACTTGGTCCAAAAGCCATTTGGAAGTAATTCCTTCAATGGGCTCTTCCCTTGCGGGATAAATATCCAGCAGCACTACCTCGTCAAATTGTGACAGACTTTTGGCGAAACCTTCAGCAAAATCGCGCGTTCTGCTGAAAAGATGCGGCTGAAAGACAATTTGTTTGTGATCGTTGGGGTACATTTCGTCCACGGCCTGAAATAGCGCATCAATCTCTGTGGGATGGTGCGCATAATCGTCTATCAAAACCAATTCATCGGTTTTTATTTTATAGGAAAAGCGGCGCTTCACCCCTTTAAATGATGCCAATGCTTTGGGCAGACGATCGGTTGGGGAGCCTGCTAAAATCGCCATACCCAAAGCCATGATGGCATTTGTAAGATTGTGGTGCCCGGGAAGAAGGAAGGTCAAGTTTTCCAAAGTTCCGTTTGGGGTTTTTAAATCGAAAAGATAGGCACCATCCTTTATTTTTACA
>Ga0209344_10001868_pt1 | contig 25453 bp, 24 predicted proteins | sample Cruoilmetagenom6_FD_187293 | JGI IMG/M metagenome (GOLD analysis project Ga0209344, IMG submission 187293) | Oil polluted marine microbial communities from Coal Oil Point, Santa Barbara, California, USA - Santa Barbara Oil Seep Sample 6 (SPAdes)... | ecosystem: Environmental > Aquatic > Marine... | reverse complement strand
ATAGAAAAATTATCTAAAATTTCAAATATTGAAATTGATCTAACAAATATCAAACAAGAGTATAAAAATAGAATTATAAATTGGAAAGGTTCTATTAGAGATAAATCAACAAATGTAAATTATGAGAATTTACAAACAGTTGGAGGATATTTGAATGCTGGAAATGCCAAAACATTCTCAGCTGATGCCTTACAAACAGTTGGAGGAGATCTGAATGCTGAAAATGCCAAAACATTCTCAGCTGATGCTTTACAGACAGTTGGAGGATATTTGGATGCTTGGAGTGCCAGAACATTCTCAGCTGATGCCTTACAAACAGTTGGAGGATATTTGGATGCTGAAAATGCCAAAACATTCTCAGCTGATGCTTTACAAACAGTTGAAGGAGATTTGAATGCTAGAAATGCCAAAACATTCTCAGCTAATGCTCTACAAACAGTTGGAGGAGATTTGTATACTGGAAATGCCAAAACATTCTTAGCCGATGCATTACAAACAGTTGAAGGATACTTGGATACTAAAAATGCCAAAACATTTTCAGCCAAACAGTTAACAGATGTGAGCGCAATTCATTTAACAAAATCAAATTTTACTGATCTATTAGATGAAGATAAAGAAATTAACAATGCTTTTTATGAAAAAGCGGAAAAAGCAGGTAGATTAATCTTACCAGAAGAAACTAGAGAAAAGATTAAGTGGTGGTAAGAAGTTTATATTTTAATAGATAAGGCAGTCAAATGGTAAGTAGTAAATAACAAATAGTAAGTTTAGAGAATATTTATTATGAAGATTTTAATAGTGGCTCCAGTACCATTTTTTGTAGACAGAGGAACTCCAATGAGAATATTGGAAGAATCTTTGGCACTAGAAAAAAAAGATATCGATATTACGATAGTTACTTATCATTTGGGGAGAGATATAAAAACAATAGCACCAGAAACAAAAATTAAAATATCTAGAGTTCATCGTTTACTATTTTGGTATAATAAAAAGGAAGCTGGTCCGGATTGGCAGAAGATAATACTGGATATTTTTTTAATTTGGAAAACATTTAGAAATGTTTTTTTGAAAAAACCAGATATTATACATGCTCACTTGCACGAAGGAGTTTTAGCTGGTTGGATAGTGAAAAATATTTTTTTCTGGAGAAAAATAAAATTAGTCGCTGATTTTCATGGCGGATTAGCTAGTGAAATGAAATCGCATGGATATTTAAAAAGAGGATTTTTAGAAAAAATATTTATTTTTTTAGAAAATACAATTTTTTCTTTAGGTGATAGCATCATTGTTAGTTCCGAAGAGCTTAGGGATAATATTATTAAAAAAATACCTGCCAAAGGTGGACAAGGAAATAAAAAAATAACTGTCATATTAGATGGGGTAGATTTAAATAAATATAAAACGCAAAGAAATCTAAGTGCAAACTTGAAAGAAAAAGAATATAAAGATAGTAATAAATTAAAAGTTATTTATTCTGGAGCTTTTGTAAAAAACAAAGGAATAGATTTATTTTTGAATTCTATTTTAGAAATTAGCAAAAAGAATTTAGATAATATTAGATTTATTTTAGCTGGAGGACCTATTGAAAATATAAAAAGTTTTATAAAAAGTAATAATTTAGAAAAAATAGTTAAAATAGTTAGCCCGCTAGATTATAAGGATTTACCAGAGGTGAATAAGATGGGCAATATTGCCATTGATCCAAAGACCTCAGAAGTAGGTCAAGCTAGTGGAAAGATTTTACAATATATGGCAGCGGGACTTCCTGTTATCTGTTTTGATAGAAAAAATAATCGTAAGTATTTAAGAGAAGCTGGATATTATATTTCTGAGAAATCTTCAGAAAAAATTACTGAGAGCATCTTGTATTTTTTAAAAAATCCTAAAAGAATTGCTCTAATGTCTAAAATTTCTAGAGAAAGAGCCAAGGATTTTTCTTGGGAAAAATCAGCCGACCAAATAATTAATATTTATAAAAAATAAAAATGGAGAAAAAAACAAAAGTTATTTTAGCGGTACTATTGGTGGCAATACTAATTATTTCAGGTATAGTTTTTGCCATAAAAAAAATTGATAAAGTTTCGGTCATTACTACATCACTTTCCGCCGTAACGAATGTTGTAAAATTTCTTCCAATAAAAGAAGATGTTAAGAAAGAAATAGAAACCATTGATGCGTTAGTTAGCGAATTTACTAAAAAAGATGGAAAGGAAAGAAGGTTTTTAATACTACTTCAAAACAATATGGAGCTTCGTCCAGGAGGAGGGTTTTTGGGTCAGTACGCAATTATTAAAATAAAAGATGGAAATGTTACGGAAAACTATTTTGAAGATGCTAATCTTTTGGATCAGCGGATAACTGCGAAGATACCAGCTCCATATCCATTTAAAAGAATGATGAGTATTAAAAAATGGAAATTTCGTGATTCAAATTTTTCTCCTGATTTTCCTACTAATGCAGAAAAAGCAAAATATTTTTATCGTCTTTCTGGAAAAAGCAATCAATTCGATGGAGTCATAGCGGTTAATGCAGATACTTTTAATAGAGTTTTTGAATTGATTGGATCACTTGCTATTCCAGGATATGGCGTAACATTAAATAGTGAAAATGCTACTTTAAAATTAGAAGAAATTGTAGAAAAAAAATATATTCTAAATGAAAATATTGATACACAAAATAGAAAAGCTATTATGAAAACTTTAACAAATCTTATTATTGAAAAGTTAAGTGGAGTTGAAAATATTCCAAAAATTTCTAAATTTGTGTTAGAGGAACTTCGTAATAAAGATGTAATGCTTAATTTTGAAGATGAAAATTTTCAAAAAATGGTGGAAAGGGTACATTGGGGAGGAAAGGTATCTGAAAGTTGGGAAGGAGATTATTTGATGTTGGTAGACTCAAATATGGGTGCACTAAAATCAAATTATTATGTAAAAAGAGATATAGAATATAATGTTGATTTGACGAGAGAAAAACCAATTGCAGAATTGAATGTTTTCTATAGACACGAAGCCACTTATGGAGATTGGAGAACTAGCGATTACCACTCTTATTTTCGAGTGTACACTCCAGAAGGATCAAATTTATTGGAACGAAAAATGGTTAGTTATCCTTTAACTGAAACTGATTTTGGAAAAACTTACTTTGGATTTTTGCTTCATGTTTTGATCAATGGAAAAACTGATGTTAAAATTAAGTACGAACTTCCTGAAAAAGTTAGAGAGAGTAATTATAAGCTACTTATTCAAAAACAATCAGGTATAGGAGATGTGCCAGTTAAAATTAATGTTAAAACAAATGACGGAGAATTTTCATACGAAGATATTCTTAAAAAGGATTTAAAATTTGAGTTAAAATAATTTTTTTATGAAACTACTTTTAATAAAATTTGGAAAAGCATTACATATTATTCAAAGAGACGGAATTATCAATGGTGGGGAAAGAGTTGTCAGTGCTTTTATAGCTCTCTTCCGAAGAGTTAAAAAAGGAGATATTCTTTTTATTACAGGAGGCGTTGGCGATAGTGCTAGATATAGAACAAAACATGTGGCTGAAGAATTAAAAATGCATGGGATTAAAGCCTCAATTGCAGTTCAAGATAATCCTTTATTATCCAAATATGCTGATAAATTTAGCGTTTTTATTTTTCACAGAACGCTTTATTCTCGAGGAGTTAAAAAATTGATAGAAAAAATAAAAGAGCAAAATAAAGAAATAATTTTTGACACAGATGATTTAGTTTTTGATCCAATATATTTAAAACATATGGATTTTTTTAAAAAGATGAATATATTTGAAAGAAAACTCTATGAAAATGGAGTAGGCGGAGAAATTTTAGATGATTTTTATGTGAAGATTTGTACAACCTCAACAAAATATTTAGCTGAAAAATTAAGAGAAAAAGAAAAGAAGGTTTTTTTAGTGCCTAATAAACTACCAGAAAGTGATCTTAATATTGTTAGAGATATTGAAAAAAATAATTCGATGGAAAGATTTTTTTCTCAGGACAAGATAATTTTAGGATATTTCAGCGGAACTTACGGACATGATAAAGATTTTTCAACCATAGAAAATGCACTTATTAAAATTATGGAAAAATTTGATAATGTCAGGCTATTTTTAGGAGGACCACTAGAAATTAGTAAAAAATTTGATAAATATGAAAAAAAAATTATGAGAGTTTCTTATGTTCTTAGAAAAAAAAATTATAGAAATATAGCTGGGGTTGACATAAATTTAGTTCCTTTGGAATTAGGAAATCCTTTCTGTGAATCAAAATCAGAACTAAAATTTTTTGAGGCAGGTATCTTAAAAATTCCAACCGTAGCTGTAGCTAATGGAACATTTAGTCAGGCAATCGAAGATGGAGTAGATGGATTTTTAGCTTCTAACGAAGAAGAATGGATAATAAAAATTGAAAAATTGATTACAAATCCAACTTTGAGAAAAAAAATTAGTGAAAACGCTTATCTCAAAGTTTTTGAAAAATATACCAATAGGAATAGTAAAAATAATGATTATTATGATTATCTGAAAAGTAAAATCAAAAAGTAAGAGTGCTTTAGGAAGTGCTAAGAAGTAACAGCAAAAATTGCCAGGGTCTTTGTCTGAATAAATTATCTTGAAAAATAATATATTACTGTTTTGTTTGCCAAGAAATAAAAACTAGCATATAATCGATAATATGAGCGTAAATAAGAAGATAAAATTACAATTTATTTTAGTTGTTTTGTTGGCGATTTTTTCAGGATTGATAGCTTGTCCAAAAACAGTTAGGTCATTTCCGCCACTTTTTAATCTCCTCGAAAAATCTCAAATAAACCTAGGTTTAGATTTACAGGGTGGACTTAGACTAGAGTATAAAGCTGATCTTTCTAATATTGAAGAAGACAAAAAAGGTGAAGCCTTGCAAGCTACTCAAGATGTTATAGAAAGAAGAGTTAATGCTTTTGGTGTTGGAGAACCTTTGGTTCAAACTGCTTATTCTGGAGGAGAACAAAGAATTACTGTTGAACTTCCTGGTATTGAAAATGTTGAAGAAGCCAAAAATATGATAAAAGAAACTCCTTTTTTAGAATTTAAAGAGGAAAAAACAGAGGAAGAAATGGAAGAAGAGATGTCAAAAATGGAGGAAATGTTTGCTCCAATGAATGAACAAACTAAAAAAACTGCTCAAGAAATATTAGAGAAAGTAAAAGCCGGAGATGATTTTTCTATATTAGCTACTGAACATAGTCAGGATTCTAGCTCTAAAGAAAATGGAGGATATTTAGATTTTGTTAAAAAAGGAGTTTTTGTTCCAGAATTTGATGAGGTTTTATTTGAAAAAAATCTTCAAAATGGAGAAGTTTATCCAGAATTAGTTGCTACTGATTTTGGTTGGCATATTATAAAAAAAATAGAAGAACGGGGTGAGAGAGAAAATAAAGAAGTTCATACTCAACATATTTTATTTAGCAAAAGAACTCCTGATATGATTCCTGATTTAAAATATAAATCAACTAATCTTACTGGAAAAGATTTAAAAAGTGCAGCTGTAGTTTTTAGAGATCAAGGATTGTCCGAACCGCAAGTTCAATTAAATTTTGATGGAGAAGGAGCAAAATTATTTGCTGAAATAACAAAAAGAAATATTGGTAAAACAGTAGCTATTTATTTAGATAATATTATAGTAAGCGCCCCTGTAGTTAATAGTGAAATAACTAATGGCGAAGCTGTAATTACTGGCAGTTTCACAACTGAGGAGGCTAAGGAGCTTAAAGGAAAACTCAATGAAGGAGCTTTACCAGTTCCAATAACTTTAGTTTCCCAACAGAGTGTAGGTGCTTCACTAGGAAAATTATCTTTGGAAAAAAGTTTAAAGGCAGGAACTTATGGTATTTTAATAGTAGCTATTTTTATGATTGTTTATTATAGATTTCTTGGAGTTGTAGCTACTTTAGCTTTGCTTATTTATACGGCTATGATGATTTCTGTATTTAAACTTTCTGGTACTCTTTCTGCCTGGCCAATAACACTAACTCTATCAGGAATTGCTGGACTTATTCTGTCTGTAGGTATGGCAGTAGATGCTAATATTTTGATATTTGAAAGAATAAAAGAAGAATTGAAAAATGGTCGTAGTCTTGATGGAGCAATCAATGAAGGTTTTTTGAGAGCTTGGTCAAGTATTCGTGATGGAAATTATTCAACAATAATAACTTCAATGATACTTATTTGGATGGGAACAGGATTTATTAAAGGATTTGCTGTAGTCTTAATAATTGGTGTGTTGTTGTCTATGTTTACAGCTATCGTGTTAGTAAAAATAATACTACAATTTTTAGTAGGAAAATGGTTAGAAAAAAGAATGTGGCTAATAATAAACAAGAGGTAGGAATTATGAATAAAGGGAAAATAAAATCATTTACAGACCTAACCGCTTGGCAAGAAGGGCATAAATTAGTTTTAGATATATACAATATTACAGACAATTTTCCAGATAAAGAAAGATTTGGTTTAACATCACAGATGAGAAGATGCGCTGTTTCAGTAACTTTAAATATCGCTGAGGGATTTAGCAGGAGAGGAAATAAGGAAAAAATTCAATTTTATTATATATCTCTCGGATCAATCACAGAATTACAAAATCAATTACTAATAAGTAGGGACACTAAACTTATACAAAAAAAAGATTTCCAAAAAATAGCCCAACAGACAACAACTGTTCAAAAAATTACCAATGGGCTAATACGAGCTACTAAAAATAATTTAAACAAGTCATAATTCTTAACTCATAACTCATGACTCTTAAAATAATAGACAAAAGAAAATATACTTACATTTTTTCAGCAATATTATTAATATTAAGTATCGCCTCACTTTTTGTTTGGGGACTTAATTTAGGTATAGATTTCAAAGGAGGAACGCTGATGGAAATAGAATTTGTTGAAGATAAAAATATCTCAGAAAAGAAAACGGAACTTCAAGTACCCTCAAGAGAAGCTATTTTGGAAAAACTAGCAGAATTAGAAATTGATAGCCTCACAGTGCAATCCTCTGAAAATAATAGAATTATATTAAAATATATTGCCTCTGATGAAAATTTAAATGAAAAGGTTATAATTGAACTTAATGAATTTGATGGTGATTTAAAACAATTGCGTGTTGATTTTATAGGATCCTCAGTTTCTAATCAACTTAAAAAAAATGCTATTTGGGCATTGTTGACTGCAATTATCGGTATTGCTTTATATATTGCTTGGGCGTTTAGAAAAGTTTCTTTTCCCGTACCCTCTTGGCAATATGGGCTTGGTGCTATTTTGGCGTTAGCTCATGATGTAATTATTACCTTGGGAATTTTTGCTGTGTTGGGAGAATTTTTTAATGTAGAAGTTGGTATTCCGTTTGTGGCGGCAATACTCACTATTCTGGGTTATTCCGTAAACGATACAATTGTTGTTTATGATAGAATTAGAGAAAATATATTAAAATCTGATTCTAAAGAAAATTTTGAAAATATAACTAACAAATCACTTAATAAAACATTGGCGAGATCTATAAATACATCGTTGACTGTAGTCGTTGTTTTATTGGCTATTATTCTTTTTGGAGGAGAAACAATTAAATCTTTTTCTGTAGCTTTGCTAGTAGGAATTATTTTCGGAACTTATTCGTCCATCTTTGTAGCTTCTGCATTTTTAGTAAGTAGTTATAATAAAAAAGTAACGAATATCAAACAAAAGTAGTACGCACGAGAAAAATATGGTTGAAAAAAATAAAAAAGAAAATATAATAGTTATTTCTTTAGGAGGATCTTTGATTATGCCTAAGGAAATTGATTCAAAATTTATTACTAATTTCAAACAAACTATTGAGGAATTGATAGAGGAAAATTATCGATTTGTTATAGTTACGGGAGGAGGTCGTGTAGCACGAACTTATATTCAAGCGTCTGAAGAAGTGGGAAATATTGATGCGGAAGAAAAGGACTGGCTTGGAATTCATGCTACTAGAATGAATGCACATTTTATAAAAACTGTATTCAAAGAATATGCTCATTCGCGAATAAATAAAAATCCTCGAACAAAAGAAGATTTAAAGAAAGAGTTTAAAGATGATGAAAAAATTATGGTTGCTGCTGGCTGGCGTCCAGGCTGGTCAACTGATTTTGTAGCTACTATTTTAGCAAAACGCTTTGGTGCTAAACAATTAATCAATCTCTCTAATATAACTTATCTGTATGATAAAGATCCTAATAAATTTTCGGATGCTCAAAAAATTAAAAAAATTTCTTGGACTGATTTTCGAAAAATTGTCGGAGATAAATGGGATCCTGGAATGAATACTCCTTTTGATCCAATTGCTTCAAAGTTAGCACAAGATAATAATCTTGAAGTGGCTATTATCGGCGGTAGTAATCTTGAAAATATGAAAAAATATATAAAAGGAGAAAAATTCGAAGGAAGCGTGATAAGGTAGGTAGCAAGTAGGGGGTGTATTAAAAGTTGATAATTTAACAGTGTGCAATAAAGGGGGCTTTAAAGTTTAAATTTGGGCTTGGATACGAGCTATTGATATTTTTATGTGTTTAATATGCTAAGATTTATCAAGAGTAAATAAAGTTAAATAAAGTTTAAAGAATATTTTAAACCAAATGAACAAGAAAATAATTACAATTGGAATAATCGGACTAGCTGTAATAACTGGAGGTTTTTATGCAAGATGAGAGTTATGTTTTACTCACGATCGTGAGTAAAAGTATGATTTTAAAAAATGAAAAAATGAAAAGAAGTTTTAGATATAATTTAATGGATAATTTCTAAATTAACACGAAACTACGATCGTGGGTTCGTGTGAATTTATAAATTTAGAAAAAAAATTACAGAAAATTACAAAAAATAAGTATACTACACTATCCCGCGATCGCGGGATAGTGTAGTATCTACTTCTACTATGGTTAAAAAAAGAGTCCTTGAATAAATGCTGGAATTAATTCAAGGACTCTTTTTTTGAAAGTTTGGAATGAATTTAAAGATTATTTTAGAGGTTTCTATAGATGCATCTATTTTTTCTACAGTTTCCACTCAAGATTTTATAGCGACTTATGAGAACTGGATAATTGAGGCTGGCATAAGTATTAAGTTATTGTTTTTTTATGCTAAAACTTTCGGATTCACGGTTTAATTCTTTGGTATTTTCTATATCCTTTTTTAACTTAACAGATGCAGTTTTAATTATTCCATTAAGCAAAACCCCGTTAACTTTATTGACAGCATCCCATTTATTTAAGGGTTCTAAAATTTCTTTAAGTTCCTTCTCATCATATTTGTAACTTTTTCTCATTGTTCGGGCAATAATTCCTGCTTCAGAAAAAACTCTTTCAACACCTTCTTGGTTCATATACTCAGAAACTTTATTTTGTAATTTAGCAATTTGAACTCGTAAACTTTTAGCGTCATCTTTAGTTTTTATATATTCTTCAATAGCTTTATTCACTTCTTCTGTATCAATTTTTCTTTTTTCTTTGAATTTATGTTTTTGCATAGGACAACTTTCCTGAAAATCACACCAATCACAAAGAGGATTTAGGACTGGTTTAAATTCACTATTTTCAATATTTTCAATAGCTTCTAAAAACATATCTTCAACATTCTTGAGTTGTTCTTCATTTCTGGTGGATGTTAATTTTGCTCCGTGTTTTACAAAATACAAACTTACTTTTATTTTATCTAAATTTTTTCTTTCTTCTGGATAACGCTTTAAAAAAGCTTGTAAATAAATAGTAAGTTGAATATCGTTATCTATTTTTTCTTGAGTAGGCATTTTCTTGGATGTCTTATAATCAATAATTTCATAGCCATCTTCAGTTCTATCAATTCTATCAATAATTCCAGAAATAATATTTTCACCAAGTTTTATTTGAAAAGGACTTTCTAAAGCGACAATATTAATTTTAGAAATATTATTATCTTTGTAATATCTCCGAATAATTTCAACACCTTGAGAAAAAGCAGCTCGTTCTTCTTGCTCATTTTCAAATACATCGCTATTCCAATTTTTGGAAAAATGATCTAAGGCTTGTTCTATTGAAGGAGACAATATTCCAGGAGTGTGAACGAAATTAAGCGTTGAGTGAATTAGCGTACCAAAAACCGCTTCTTTAGATTTTGGTGTTCTTATTTTATCAATATATTGAAACTTATATTTCAAAGGACAAATTTGATATGTATTTAAGGCTGAATAAGATATTCGCATATTTTTTAATTTGTAATTTATTTTATGATTTAATTATAAACTATCTATCAAACTTTTTCTAGATACCGGATAGATGAAAGCTCCAAAACTCGCAAGCTCGTTAAGAGTTTCTATTTTCCGGCACGACAGAGTCACTTATCCACAAGTAATGATTGACAGAGATATTGTATAGTGATAGAATATCACTATAGCAAACTGATGTCAAATAAATAAATAATTTTTTGTGTACTTTTCGTAATTTCGTATAAATTCGTAATTCGTAGAGAACACCAAATAATATGCAAAAGCTAACGCTCAAACAAAAAAATATTTTCGAATTTATTCGAAAATCAATTGATAAAAAAAATGAAAACCCAACTAGCTATCGATTACAAAAAGAAATGATTGAGCAGGGATACGAAGACAGTCTTAAGTCCGTAACTCAGGTGATAGAAGCCTTAGAAAAAAAAGATTTAATTAAAAGAGATAGCAAGCGAAAAATATATCTGATAGAAAATAATAATTATGCTAATTTAAAAAATATTTTTTCTATTCCAGTTTATGGATTAGCTTCTTGTGGAGAGGCCTTAGCTTTTGCCAACGATAATGTAGACGGATATTTGCAAGCGTCAAAAAGACTTTTTCAGAGAGAGAAAACAGATAAACTTTTTGCGGTAAAAGCACTTGGCGATTCTATGGATAAAGATAAAATCGATAATGGTGATTATATAATTTTTGAAAAATATGAAAATCAAGGAAACTTGGAAGGAAAAATTGTTGTTGCAGTTATAAACGGAATGGCTACTATTAAAAGGTTTAAAAAAGTAGAAAAAGGATTGATAGGACTTTTTCCAAATTCTTCAAATGATTTTCATCAACCAATTTATATTCACGAAGAAGATTCTATACTGATAGCAGGAGTTTTTAAAAAAGTTCTTCCAGTTGCTTTCACTTCTTTGTAAATTTTTGATATTTGAAAGTGTATATTCGTATAATTCGTAATTCGCCCGTCTGCAACAAAGCGTAGCATTTAGGGTGAGCCGAAAACAATAAATATTATGCAAATAAAACAAAATCCATTTAAAATAAACTTTAAATCTAACGAAAAAATTTACGGAAAACCAAAAAAAGAAATTCATCAATATATTGGAGTAGGGGATGAAAGTATTATTTCTAGAATAGAAATAACTCGAAAAAAAAGTGGTAATGATAAAATTATATATAAAATTTTCCGCTGGACAAATGGCGTTCTTATAGGTTTTAAAAGATGAAAAAATAATGTAAAATAATAATTGTAATTAGGTCTAATGTACTTTCTTGTATATTTGTTTGGTAGACAGATAATTTACAGAGAGTAACAAAAAAATATGAATAAAAATAAATTTTGTCAATGTTGTGGTTTTCCAATGAAGAAAGACAAACAAGGAGGAGGCACAAGCTCTGACGGTTCTATAAGTGAAAAATATTGTTCAATGTGTTATAAAAATGGACAATTTTTAATGACACCAGAAGTAGATACTGCTGAAAAAATGCAAAAATTTTGTATTCAGGAAATGAAAAAAGATGGAATGAATGGTATTTTAGCTTGGATACTCACCCGAGGAATTCCAAGGTTAGAAAAATGGAAAAGATAAATAATTGACAAGAAAAAGTACTTACTTTTAACAATTGAATAATTTAAAAATACTCATTTTTTTTCTAAAATTGAGTGTTACTGAACTTGTTACTTAACAAGTTCAGTAACACTTTTAAAAAAGATATTAAAAAATTAACACTCTAATGATACAAGCGCAGGGACTTTGGAGTTTAAATCGGGGTGAATGCATTTGCTTGACAAGTTTTGGGAGTTTGCTAAGATAGTTAAGCGATTGAGAAATGAGATGATATTTTGAAGTTGGGGATAGAAACTTGAAAAGTTAATAGTTTTAAATTTTTAATTTTTGACGATTAGAAATTTAAACAGCTACATAATTTATTTTATAATTATGTAGTGAATCACAATTTTTTGTGGTTCCCTATAAAGTATTATTTTCCTCAGGTGAATTTATTTTTATTTGGGGTAAATGTGCTGAATGTTCATAAGAGCTTTAAAAAGGATTTTCAAATCTTTTTATATATTTTTACTAAGTCGTTTCGATGATTTAGTAAATCTTAATCGAAAAATGGACGTTAGGTAATCGAATTTTTGGTGAATGGTATTTTCTTAAAAAAAGGAGGGGGTTATGAAAGAATCAATAAAAAATTTATTTGGAACAACAACGATGGTAGTGCAAGAGTTAGTTGGTTATGTCGTTGTTTATATAATGTTTCATTTATCTGAACCCGTGTGGTGGGTTCAACGAAAATTAAGGGATAGACATAAATAAAAAAATAATGCTAACGATGCTTAATAGTATCGTTGGCGCCAAAAATTCGATTATCTAAATTTGTTTAATGCTAATTTATTTTAGTGTTGAGCGAATCATTTTTCTTATTGAGAGTTTGATCCTGGCTCAGGATGAACGCTGGCGGCGTGGATAAGGCATGCAAGTTGAATGTCACATTTCGGTGTGACATGGCAAACGGGTTAGTAACGCATAGGAATCTGCCCCAAAGTCGTGAATAATTTGGAGAAATCTAGAATAATACACGATATGCTCTACGGAGTAAAGCTTTAGTGCTTTGGGAGGAGCCTGTGTCCTATCAGCTTGTTGGTAAGGTAATTGCTTACCAAGGCTATGACGGGTAGGGGGCGTGAGAGCGTGACCCCCAACATTGGAACTGAGACACTGTCCAAACTCCTACGGGAGGCTGCAGTCGAGAATATTCCACAATGGGCGAAAGCCTGATGGAGCGACGCCGCGTGCAGGATGAAGGCCCTAGGGTCGTAAACTGCTTTTAACTGAGAAGAAGTTCGTACCTTTTTGGATTTAATTTAGATTTGGTTTAAACTAAATAAATTGAATTTAAAAAGGTGCGAAATTGACGGTATCAGTTGAATAAGGGGTTACTAACTCTGTGCCAGCAGTAGCGGTAATACAGAGACCCCAAGCGTTATCCGGATTTATTGGGCGTAAAGCGCATGTAGGCGGATATACTAGTCAGATGTCAAATCTTCGAGCTCAACTCGGAAACTGCATTTGAAACGGTATATCTAGAGAAAGTGAGAGACCAGTGGAATTCATGGTGTAGTAGTGAAATGCGTTGATATCATGAGGAACACCTAATGCGAAGGCATCTGGTTGGCACTTTTCTGACGCTGAGATGCGAAAGCGTGGGGAGCGAAGGGGATTAGATACCCCCGTAGTCCACGCCGTAAACGATGCATATTAGATGTTAGGAGTATCGACCCTCCTAGTGTCGTAGCTAACGCGTTAAATATGCCGCCTGGGAAGTACGAGCGCAAGCTTAAAACTCAAAGGAATAGACGGGGATCCGCACAAGTGGTGGAGCATGTGGTTTAATTCGATGATAAGCGAGGCACCTCACCAGGGCTTGAAACTTAACTGTGGCTTTCAGAGATGAAAGTGTCTTCGAGAATGTTAAGCAGGCGCTGCATGGTCGTCGTCAGCTCGTGCCGTAAGGTGTTCCCTTAAGTGGGGTAACGAGCGCAACCCCTGTCGTGTGTTATATATGTCACACGAGACTGCCCAGACTAAAGCGCACTTTTGTGCTTAAATTTTCAATTTATAATTTTTAATCAATTTTCAATGAATCAATTTTTTAATTTAGAAATTTTGTCATTAGGATTTGTTTAGAAATTTAAAATTGGAAATTAGAAATTTAGTGCAAACAAAGTGAAGCGCGTTTCAGTCTGGGAGGAAGGAGGGGATGACGTCAGATCAGCATGGCCCTTTGACGCCCTGGGCTACACACGTGCTACAATGGCCAATACAGAGGGTTGCTAAATCGTAAGATGGAGCTAATCCCATAAAGTTGGTCCCAGTTCGGATTGGAGTCTGCAACTCGACTCCATGAAGTTGGAATCACTAGTAATCGGGAATCAGCTATGTCCCGGTGAATACGTTCCCGGATCTTGTACTCACCGCCCGTCATGTCAAGAGAGCCGGCAACACCCGAAGGTCCTGTTTCATAACAGGAACAACGGTGGGGTTGGTGATAGGGACAAAGTCGTAACAAGGCATCCGTAGCGGAAGCTGTGGATGGATCACCTCCTTTCTAGGGAGATATGGTGTACACTGTTTAGGCAGTAAAAAACCTTATCAGATCGATTGTCCTGTCGCTCTCGAGCGACTGGATAAAACAACTGTTCTTGTGAACAACGGGGAACCGCAAAAGTTTGTGAACTACTATAAAAAATAAGACACCCAATGGATGGGTGTTTTTTGCTTATCTCCCTGGAAACGTTTTTTCTTGGGTATATTTTTATGCATTTTTAGTACCCCGCTCCGCTTTTGTGTTATTATAATTTATATGAACCAATATCTTATTCAACAAAAAATTAAAACCATTGCATATTTATGCATAATCAAGGAGACTGAAAATCAGCCTATTATTATTGATAGAATTAAATTTAAGCAATGGGATTTTAACTCAAGGGACGGATGCAAAGGTGATACCTGGATTGCAGAAAGTGTGGAATCTGCAGAAAATTATCGCGATGCCTTTAATAATTTTAACAAAAAATTGAGTCAGATTGTTCCTAAGCTTGCATTTATAAGTCAGTGCTATATGGATTTTACACAAGAATCTTTTGTTATTTTTAAAAAAAATGATAATTCAGATAAAGTCGTTTTTATTCATCGTGTATCAGATAGAGGTTCTACAGGATTGGTTTTTTCTGAAAAAGAAAAAAAAGATTTTGATAAAATTGAGAAAAATAGCAAAAATGAGTTCTTTTGGTATATAAATGATTGTTATAATACAACAGGCTATACTGCTAAGCTATTATTAATGTTTGCATCACTTGAATGTTTAGCTGGTAAAGAAATCAAGATTGATGGTGATGGGATGGAGTATGGAGTTTATGATAAGAAAAATATGAAAAAAATTCTTGGCGATAGTTTATTTAATAAATTTTATGGAAAAGGTGGTCTGAGACACAGCTTAACTCACGGAAGATATATATGTGCTTCTTTTTCAGGAAAGAATTACGTGGAAATTATCCATAAACTTATTCTCGAATACTTTAATAAAGAATATAGAACAAAGCTTAATACAAACGTGGTAAATCCCCAGAGACATCCTTTTAGTAATGCATCATATTATGTTAATACTTTTATAAAACCGAAAAATGATTGTAGCGTTAATATAAAAAATATATTGAAAAATATAAAATCTGCAGACTCTCTTAGTAATTCAAATGCAAAATTTGAATTAATTCCAGGACAAGATTTAAATAGCACATATTAAAAAGGAAAAGTGGGTAACTCTCCTTGACTCCCTGTGTCACGAAGCTAATGTGTAACTACTATGAAAGATAATAAAAGAACTATAAAAAACACTGCTGAAGAATATTTAACCTGGCTTCAAGTAGAAAGAAGATTCACTCAGAGTTCCATCATTAGTTATAGGTCAAGATTAAAATGTTTCATTTTAGAGATGTCGGAGATATATACATAGAAGAATCTTATATAATTTTATGTAATCTTATATAGTTTGAATATAGCATTGATATTGGACTTTTCATATCATAAATGATATAATTACGGCATATAAATGATATAAAAAATATATGGTAATTAACAACAAATTAAATAAAAGACAAGATGTTATTTTAGCCTTCATTGAAACCAATAAACTTGTTTCTATCGGACAGATATTTGATTATGTTCAAAAAAATATTGAAGAGGTGACTAGAATTACCATTTCTAGAGATTTGCAAATATTGTTGGAGCTTAACTTGATTGAGAGGAAAGGAGCTGGACGAGCTGTTGCCTACCAACCATCACTTCAATATTCTATTCTGAAAAAGATTGACGTGGAAAAATACTTTACGAAAGATATTGACCAAAGAAAAATTATAGAAACATTCAACTTTGAAATTCTTAACCAGCTCAAAAATATTTTTACTGATGATGAAAAAAAGAGGTTAAATGAGTTAGATGAGAGTTATAAAAATAAGGTAAAAGATATTACAGTTGACGCTCTCAAAAAAGAAATTGAAAGACTCAATATTGATTTCAGCTGGAAATCTTCAAAAATTGAAGGTAATACATATAGCCTATTGGAGACCGAACAATTGATTAAAAACCAGCAGGAAGCATTAGGTCATTCTAAGGAAGAATCGACTATGATTCTCAATCACAAGAAAGCCTTGGATTATGTCAGAACTAATAAAAATGATTTTCAAGCCGTTTCTATCGCTAAAATAGAAATCATCCATTCTCTGATAATGGATGATTTGAATGTGACTAAAAATTTGAGAAAAAGTCTGGTTGGAATAACAGGCACGAATTTCAAGCCCTTGGATAATGAGTATCAAATCAGGGAAGCTTTGGAAAAAACTTGCAAGTTAGTAAATAAAACCGAAAATGTTTTTGAAAAAGCAGTTATTTTGATGCTCCTTATCGCCTATATCCAGCCTTTTGTGGATGGCAATAAACGCACTAGTCGCTTGAGTGGTAATGCTATTTTGCAATCTTTCGATTCCTGTCCGCTTTCGTACCGAAGTATGGATGAAATAGAGTATAAGAAGGCAGTTTTACTCTTTTATGAACAGAATAATATCTCATATTTCAAGGAACTTTTTCTAGGACAGTTTGAGTTTGCAGTGGAAAACTATTTCGGATAAGACTAGATTTGTAGTGTTGTGAGGGAGTAATTTTATAAGATTTACACTTTATGCACACGATAAATTTACAGTTCTTCTAATATAAGGAGATTTAAAGAAGCGGAAGGTTCTTATCATTTCGAGTCTGCTGTTTTTTCATTGATTTTGTGCGTTCTGTCTGTTTATAATCATCTCCGTTCTGCTGCATAGTTGATAACCCTAAAAAGGGTTGTTTTTTTTATTATCACTGAATAAAATTAAGCTTCTATGGTAGAATAAAATTGTAAAAATAAACTTTATAAAACATTTTATTAGTTTAATTATTTTTATATTTTAATACATAGAATCGATAAATATAAAAATAGGCGAATTGTTAGTTAATAAAATATCTCTGATTTCCACAAATGCAGTAGTACATCCTAGTAAAACTACAATAAACGGGGAGCTTTACTTAGCTAAAAAATAACTCTCTTCGGCACAACTCCAGTTCACGGGGATTTTCTGGTTTGAAAACTTTTTTGGTAGCATGCGTATAATATAGTTGAAAGAACATTGCATTTGACTGCGTATAAATATATAGTAGTAATAAATAAGTAAATAATAAAATATGAAAACAGTAGTGATTATTGTTGGCATCACAATCCTTGGTGGTGTGGGCTATTTTTTAGGATCAAGACCATCAAGTGTAGATACAGGTACTAATAAGGATGTTTTACAGCAAAAAACAGAACAAGGCGATAAAGAAAGCAGTGAGACTAGTGGAGAGATGGTAAGAGGTCGTGTTATGGATATTTCAGAAGAGGAGATTATTGTGGGCTTATATAAAGAGCAAGATCGCAATACGGTTGACCGTGAAAAAATGGAAAGTATGAGTGATTCTGAGAGACAGGCATTTCGAGAAGGAATGCGCTCACAAAGAGAGGCTCAAGGAGCGCCAGAAATTATCGGAGAGAAAGTCTTAACTTTAACGAATAATACCGTGTACATAAAAAGCACAGGACGACCAGGGCAAAGAAATAGGAGCAATAAAGAAGGAGAAAGAGGTGTCTTTGAGGGAGAGGAGATAACCCATGGTGAAATAAAAGAGGATGCAATAGTCAATGTAATAATAAAAGATGATACGCAAGAAGTAGATCGTTTAATCGTACAAATGACACAAATATAATGAAATATTTAACAAAGAAAAATTTCTTCTGGCTAAGTGTGGCGGCTGGTGTATTTTTAATAGCTCTCTGGTTAGGTGGACGCAACAGCAGCTCAGAAGGCGTAGTCGGTGAGACACAATATGAGTACACTAAGGTACGTTTGGGAGATATCGATATTGTTGTTTCAGGAATCGGACAACTGCAATCTGCTCAACAGGTTGACCTTAATGCTGTAGCGGCAGGTGATGCTACAGACGTAACAGAAGTATATGTCAAAAATAATCAGGAAGTGACAAAGGGGCAACTTCTTATTTCCCTGGATTCACGTGAAGCTTCACGAAAAGTATATGATGCGCAGCTTGCATTAGATAGTGCAGAAATTACATTAAAAAAAATTAGTGATACTTTTGATAAGCAGACTGTTGATGATAAGCGTGAACGACAATTAAAAGAGATTGCTGTAAAGGATCGCTCAAGTGCACTTGCGCAGGCTCAGGATAATTTAGCGGATTATCAAATTCGAGCGCCTTTTGATGGAGTTATCACAGATCTTACTATAAGTAGTGGTGACAGTATTTCACGTACTGATGTTTTTGCGTCAGTTATTACGGAGGATAATAAGGTTGTAGTCAGTCTCAATGAAATTGATGCTCTGAGTGTAGAAGAGGGCAATACTTCTATTTTAACATTCGATGCAATACAGGGACTGGAAATTACAGGGAAGGTATCACGCGTAGATACAATTGGAATAAGCACATCAGGAGTGGTAAGCTACGATATTGAAATTTCACTTGATAACCAAAATTATGAAAAGTTACGTCCAGGCATGAGTGTAAATGCTGAAATTACTGCTGAAAGTATTGAGGATGTTATTATTATTCCAAATAGTGCCGTTAAAGGATTTGGTGACAGTGCGTATGTAGAACAAATGTCGGATGATGGAGTTTCGCAAACGGCAGTACAGTTAGGCACTTCAAATGATTTCTATACACAAATCATAAGTGGATTATCAAAAGGAGATCAGATCATTACAAGTACGACAACTATTCAGGAAGCGAAAGAGGACGATAGTGTGAGTCTGTTTGGTAATATGCGTATGCCTGGATCAGGTGGTAGAAGATAATATCAATTATATGATTTCATGTCGCAATCTTACAAAAGTATATAATCCTGGAAAAAATGAAACATTAGCTCTTGATCATGTAGACCTTGATATTGATCAAGGAGAGTTCGTTGCCATCATTGGACCAAGCGGAAGCGGGAAGTCTACTCTGATGCATATTATTGGTGCTTTAGACTCTCCGACAGAGGGTGAGTATTTGTTTCGCGATAAAGATGTTGCACAATTCAGTTCACAGGAGTTAGCTTACTTGCGTCGTAGTGAAATTGGCTTTGTATTTCAATCTTTTAATCTTTTAAAGCGTACAGATGTTTTACGTAATGTGATGCTGCCATTAGTCTATGATGAAACACCCATAAAAGAACGTATCTCTAAAGCCAAGGAATCTTTAAAAGCAGTACAAATTAAACCAGAGAGGTGGAGACATCTTTCTAATGAGCTTTCTGGGGGACAGATGCAGCGTGTGGCAATTGCACGTGCATTAGTTAATAATCCTGCGCTTATTCTTGCAGATGAGCCGACTGGAAATCTTGATAGTAAGACAGGGGCGACAATAATTAAAATGTTTCGTAGGCTAAATGAAGAGCAGGGGCACACAATTATGCTTATCACACATGAAGAAGATATTGCGATGTATGCAAATCGCATTATTACAATTAAAGATGGTAAAATTATTAGCGATAAAAAAACACAACTATGTTAGTAAGAGATTTATTGTTAGAAACATATACGGCAATCACGGTTAATAAGGCACGTACAGGTTTGACTATCCTTGGTATTGTAATTGGTATTGCAAGTGTGATAACAATGATAGCAGTAGGGCGCGGTGCACAAGCTGATATTGAAGAAAATATTGAGTCTATGGGATCAAATTTACTCATGATTCGCCCAGGTGCTGGGCGTGGATTTCGTCCAGCGGCATCAGGCTCAAGCGTAGATACTCTTAGTTTAGATGACGTTGAGGCTATTAGAGAAAAATCACAATATATTAGCTATGTAGCACCACAGGCATCATCGCGGCAACAAGTTATTGCTGGTAACGAAAATGTGAATACAACAATTATTGGGACAACAAGTGATTATATGTATGTTCGAGGTGTGACAATGCGGTATGGGTCATTTCTAACATCAGTGCATGATGAACGAATTTCGCGTGTTGTAGTTCTGGGGTATGAAGCTGCTTCAGATTTATTTGGCGAAAACGTTAATCCAGTAGGAGAAAAAGTACGCATAAAGGGCGCATCATTTACTATTATTGGTGTTACTAAGGAAACTGGCGAAAATGATAGTACAGTATATGCACCACTTGTTGCTGTGCAACAATACTTAACAGGGGATAAGATACTTTCTACAATTGATGTTTCTGTTATGGACGCAAATAATATGACGATTGCAGAAGAGGAATTATTCAATATCATACTTACATCACACAATATTAAAGATACATCACTTGCAGATTTCAGTATACGTAATATGGCAGATATTATTTCTACAGCATCATCTGTGACAAATACGCTGACGATATTACTTGGCGCTATTGCAAGTATATCATTGGTTGTAGGTGGTATTGGTATTATGAATATGATGTTAACGAGTGTTACAGAGCGAACAAGAGAAATTGGTCTTAGGAAGTCATTAGGCGCAACTGTTGGAGATATTAGAAAACAATTTCTTCTTGAGGCAATCTCGTTGACATTTTTTGGGGGAGTGCTTGGTGTGATATTAGGGATAGGAATAGCATGGATTTTCGATACATACGTTGGCCTTTCCTCTGATGTGTCACAGTCTTCGGTGATACTAGCATTTAGCGTGTCTGTACTGATTGGTGTTATTTTTGGTATTTATCCAGCATGGCGCGCTTCACGATTAGATCCAATGGCAGCACTAAGATATGAATAATTTTCGATAACTCCAGTTCGAACGTTTTCTATAGTCTGGCTTCGATTATTGATTTCTCTTCCATTATAAAGTAAAATAAAAGTGTAAATTAACAACTTAATTTTTCGAGATATTTGCAGTAAGTATCATTGATTTTGTGCGTTCTGTCTGTTTATAATCATCTCCTTTCTAGGGAGATATTTGGTAAAATTTTAGAATATTCTATATTAGGATATGAATTTTACCCACTGGTCGAATCCGCCTTAGGCGGATAACAGTTAAGGCCTAACAGGGCTGAATAAAATACTGTAATCATGTTTTGTACAAACATGTAAAATAGTTCAGAACTATTAGGGAACCGCAAAAGATTTTGATTTATTTGTAAGAAACCCTAGCGTTGTTTACAAAAATTGTTAAAATTAAGGAATTAACAATTATTGTAAACACAAACTTAATGAAAATTCATAAGAATACCAAACTAACACAATTACAGAGAAAAGAGGTGTACGAAGATTATCATGTCCGTTATATCAGAAAATGTAATTTAATAAAAAAGTGTGCTATTATAAAGTTAAAAGAAAGAAATCGCCCAAATATTGTTCAGTCGTTCGGAAAAGATTGAAAATTACATTTCCATCTTTTTTTACTCTCTTGCAAGACTTCGTCTAGTCATCGCGTTATATGGAATAGCCAGAAATTTTTTTATTATTTTTTAGACTTTTTTGGCAATTTATTTCAGGTCTAATATAATTTATGGTATAATTTAGTAAAGTATTATTAATTAATTTAACAAATAAAATTATGAATCAAGAAAAAATGGGGATGTCAACACCCAAACAAAAAATTAGCAAAGAAATAAATGCAGGAATTCAAGAACATCAAGGGTTAAACACAGAAGAAGAAAAAAAAGAAATGCTTAGAGAAAGAAAAGAAAAATTATATGGCTCTTTAACTTCACTCGAAAGGTCGCATAAGGACTTTCTCAATAGAATAAAAGATGAAATGCCTAATGAACTTGAAAATATAACTTCAGAGATGTTAATGAAGCTAGAGAGGGCTGGATTAAACTGGTATAATTACGACAATGCTTTTTTTAAAGATGGTAAAACTGGCAAACCCAGAGTTGCACAAAGTAAAGTAAGTGGTTGGTATGGTATTCCTGAAGATGCAAAAGATTTATTTGTTTTTGACCATATGACCTATAGTGAAAGAAAGTGGGGTGAAGAAGCTTTTCTGTATGGAGAGTCAGATGATTTAAAAAATATTCCTGAAGAATTTGATATTGTTCCAGATTGGATAATTATAGAAAAACTAAAAGCAAAAAAACTATTTTTAGAATCACAAAAATATGAAATGAGTGAAGTTGGAATAAGTAAATTTTTATTAGACAAACATGAAGCTACAGAGAAACTAAATAAAGTTATAAACAAATATACTTTACCTGTGCCAAATGAACCTCATGTTAGGTCTTGGCCTTCATCAGGCACCGAAGAGTTAAGAACTATAAGAGACGCTGAACATAATTACAAAAATAATTTTAATCCAGAAATGACAAGATTTTTTGGGATATCAGAGAAAAATGTATAGCGTACAATTAGTTCAATAAAAATAATAAGGAGTTTTAGGCAAACGGTATTTACTCTTTCATTTTCTCTCTGCCGTTTGCCTAAAACAAAAAAATAAAACTTTCTTTTCTGTGAGAAAGAATTGGCTTATAATTACTAAAAACGAGATAAAAAAACTTACTCTGCGGATTTGCTTGCAAAGTTTAATTGTAAGAAACCCTAGCGTTGTTTACAAAAATTGTTAAAATTAAGGAATTAACAATTATTGTAAACAAACTTAATGAAAATTCATAAGAATACCAAGCAGGAAGTTGATAGTGAAATTAAGGAAAAATTAGAAGAAATTAACAATAAAAAATTAGCTACATTTAAAAAGGATATTAGACTTCTCCAGAAACCTCGTTACGATTTTTTTTGATTTTTTAGTGAGACAAGCCTGCCTGTCGGCAGACAGGTCTGTCTGCCGAATAGACAGGGAAAGTAAGTAAAATATTTTGATAGCATACTGTAAATACGGTGAAAGACATTTTATAAAATTTGACGAATTCGTAGTAGAAAATCAAGAATTGTCGTACCTAAGGCAGATCAGCCTCAGGCTGATAGTAATAGGGTTTTTGGAGAGGTCTATCATATAAAAAACAGGGATAGACTTCCTGTTTTTTGCTTGCCACATGGTCATTTAGACTTTACGTGGTGTTATCTATCAGGAAACGAATCATTTCCTGGGTGTTTTTTTACGCATTTTTATACTACCGCTCCGCTTTTGTGTTAATATATGAATATGAATTCGTGGCTGTATTATATATAATTAAATATAATCTTATATGTTAAAACATAAGGAAACTTAAAACACTTGACAAATGCGTATATAATCGTATATAATCGTATATAGTTAAATATATACAATAAATATATGGAAAATAGATTTGCAAAAAGAGTTAAATTGGATAATGAAATACTTCAAAAAATAGCTCAAATAGACGAGTTCAAGGGTTTGTGGAAGGGAAGTTTGCGACTTAGCCCTCAAACATTAGGAAGACTTAAAAGAAGTGTTCTTATCACTAGTACCGGTGCTTCTACTCGTATCGAAGGTTCGAGAATGTCTGATGATGAAATAGCAATACTTATCGCTGGGTTAAAGTCAGAGCCTCCCAAGGGAAGAGACGCTCAGGAAGTGGCAGGATATGCTGATTTATTGGGGAGAATTTTTGATAATTGGAAGACTCTCAAAATCACTGAAGGGAGAATTTTACATTTTCACAAAATCCTTCTTGATTTTTCAAAAAAAGATAAATTGCATAGGGGTAAATACAAGACATCAGATAATAAAGTAGTTATGCGAAAGGAAGATGGTGAAGATATTATAATGTTTGAACCAACCCCACCATATCTTACCAAAAAGGAAATGGAGGATGCTTTATATTGGCTCAATGAAGAAATGGGAAAAAAAGAAACACACTCTCTCATTCTTATCGCTAATTTTATTTTTGAATTTTTAGCAATTCATCCTTTTCAGGACGGAAATGGAAGGCTATCAAGAGCATTAACGACATTACTTTTACTCGAGACTGGTTACACTTATGTCCCTTATGTTTCATTGGATGAAATAATTGAGGAGAAAAAAATAGATTATTATCTTGCTCTTCGAAAAACTCAATCCAAGCATAAGACAAAAAATGAGGATATCGCTCCTTGGATTAACTTTTTGTTGGATGCTCTTTTGGAGCAAATAAAAAGAGCCAAGGAAATAATGCAAGAAGATCAGCCAGAAAAATTACTCTCAGAAAAACAACTTAAAATTTACCAATTATTCGAAACAGAAACATTGAGTGTTTCAGAAATTAGTAAGATTATTAAAAATTCAATTCCGGTGGTTACAGTAAAGCAAGCGCTATCTCGATTAGTTGAGTTAAAATTGATTGAAAGAATTGGTTCTGGCAGAGGAACAAGGTACAGAAAACTGTAATCATGTTTTGTACAAACATGTAAAATAGCTCGAACAGGGGAACCACAAAAGATTTTGATTTATTATTATGCTACAAAAAAAGACAGGGATAGAGCCCTGTTTTTGTGTAGGATTTATTGCTTAGAAGATTAAAAGATGTTATATTTCAAGCATAAAGTTAGGAGGCTTTTAAAAAGTCTAATAATTAATTTATATTTTTATGTCGTTTGAAAGAAATCTTTCGTTTGAAGCACCTAATAATTTAAAAAAAGAATCTCAGGATAGAAAAATTGAAGATCAAGAAGGAGAAGAAAGATTAGAAAAAATAGAAATAGTAGCTACTAGATTAAAAGAAAAATACAATGAATATCAAAATTTTTCTTATTTTATAGATTACCTAGCTAGCATGGAGAGAATTTCTGTTTTATCAGAAATAGAAAAGCAAGGAAAAGAAAATATAAAAAAGTCTTTTATTGATGCAGAATCACATCTTATGTCATTGGATTCTGGCATAGACAAAGAAATTTTCGATAAAATAAAAGAGGATTTTGCTGATGAATGTGAAACGCTGGATGGAATAGAAAAGATTGCAAATAAATTAAAAAATAAACACGAAGATTGTTCTGGATGTGTTGATTTTATAGAATATATGAAGGATTCACTAATTTTGATGTCTAATTTATCCGAGAAAAGTAGAGAAAAAATAATGCAATCACGAATGAGAATTATTTCAAATAATACTAATGGAAATCCAAGTCTAACTATTTTGCAAAAAGCTTATGATGAATTTAAAGAAGAATTGGAAAAATAATTAGAAAAATAATTCTCAATAAATTTTAAGAAATAATTTGAATGAGTAGCATTATAGTAGAT
>Ga0209344_10001867_pt1 | contig 25458 bp, 22 predicted proteins | sample Cruoilmetagenom6_FD_187293 | JGI IMG/M metagenome (GOLD analysis project Ga0209344, IMG submission 187293) | Oil polluted marine microbial communities from Coal Oil Point, Santa Barbara, California, USA - Santa Barbara Oil Seep Sample 6 (SPAdes)... | ecosystem: Environmental > Aquatic > Marine... | reverse complement strand
TCTAAAAATCCAGACAGAAAAAAAGTAGATTATTATTGGCTAAAAATATTTGAATCAACTGCAGGTGCTTATTGTATTATCAATGAAATTTATCATAAAAATATATCAAAGCGATTAGCTATATTTAATAAAGAACTAATAGAACAGGATGAAGAATTAAATGAAACCTGCAAAAACTCATTTCCTTTTATTAATCATGCTCTTTTAGCAAGAGATAAACATGATTTAATACTATTTAAGAATAGTTTAAGCGTTGATGAGCGGAAAGAAATTATTATTTCATGGATGGATTATTTTGAAAGAAAACTATCGATTCAAGAGAGTTTACAAATAGAAAGTAATAATTTTAATAATAGATACCTTAAAAATAGGTTATTACAAAAGAAGTATTTAGGTTTTAGTCATAAGTTTAATATTATTGTTTCAAATTTAGTACGGTTTATTTATAACCCTAAATTATTGAATTTAAAGTTTAAGTTTTATAATAATAAATATAGTTGGAGACATATTGTTCTTTTGTGTGTATCATCGACTTTTAAAGAACAATATTATGGAATTCAGAATTTTCCTAAAACCAAAAAAATAATAACCAAAATAGTAACCAAAAAGTCTATAGATAATTTGAATAATGAAAATTTCATTCATACTATTCTCGGTTATTGGAAAATTTTAAGATAAATGACTAATAATAAATACATAATAAAAAGTTTAGCTCCCTGGATGATCGACGAGCTGTTAGCTTTTTCTAAAAATAATACTTTTGATATAATCTTTTTAAGAGAACAAGAGATATTTTATAAAGATGCGATTGAAAAATTAAAATCTAGAAATATCAAGATTTATGTTAGGCCATATTCAAATAAAGATTTTTTTAAAAAAATAGTAACTGTACTTCTGTTTTTATCATCACATCTATTCAAGTTTAAATTTAACTATAATGGGGTAATAGGTTTAAAAAGCATCAGATGGTTTTTACTTTTAGATACTTCAATTTTTTCTAAGAGTTCTAATATTCATGCTCAGTTTGCTACTCAGGCAGCACTTATATCATTACTTATTAAAGAATATGTTAATGGAGATCCTAAATTTTCATTTACTTTTCATGCACATGATATTTACTTTAAAAACTCATGGTTTAGCCTATTGGTTAATAAGAGTCATAAAAGCTTTAGTATTTCGGATTATAATATTAAATATGTAAATAAACATTATCTGTTTTCTGATAAAATTGCTTTGGCTAGGTTAGGTGTTTTTCGAAAGAATATTAAAAAGAAAGAATTAACTAATAAAAGTAATCCTTCAATCTTTACTCTTGGTTTAATGAGTAGATTTGTTGAGAAGAAAGGTATTAGTTATTTAATGAAAGCTATGTTAAGATTAGAAAATGAAGGATATCATTTCATTAAACTTATTTTAGCAGGTGATGGTCCTTTAAATGATGAAATTCAAGATTTTATTGAAATAAATAATTTATCAGAAACTATAAAATGTTTGGGAAGGGTAAAAGGCGATGAAAAAGAAAATTTTTACAATTCAATTGATGCATTTATTCTGCCATCAATTTCAATTAAAAATGATCAAGATGGTATACCAGTGGTTTTAATGGAAGCAGTCGCTTATGGATTACCACTAATTAGTACTAATGTATCTGGTATTCCTGAAATTTGTATTAATGAGTATAATGGATTTTTAATAGAAGAGAAAAGCGTCGAAGCAATATTTGAATCTATTATAAAACTGAATGAAAATACATTGAAAAGGAAAAAGTTTTCCGAAAACTCAATTTTGATGAGTGATAATTACGATATACAACTAAATTCGAAGAAAAAGTTGTTAGAGTTAGAGTGGGAATAATAAAACATTTTAAAATAAATAATGAAGATACTATTTGATATTTATCACTTGCCACAAGTAAACTTATTTAAGCATAGCATAAGAACATTGGAAACCGATGAAGTGATAATAACAACAGTTAATAGAGGAAAACTAGTAAAAGTCCTGGAATTTGAATTTCCTGAAAACGAAATTGTAGTAATCGGCGATTACAAGTACAATAAAGGCTTTTTTTCTATGCTGTTTAAAATAATTATCCCTAGATTATTTAAATTATCAAAAATCATAAAAAAAAATACTGTAAAACTTGTTTTTTCATCAAGTTATCAATCAAATGTTGTGGCAAGGTTTAAAAGTGTTCCAAACTATATTTTCACGGACGATTATCGGGTTTTTCATCCCTTCATAAAATACTTTACAACTAATTTGTATATGCCAAGCTTCATTGCACCACAAAAGAAAATCATCTCATTTCATGCGTTGAAAGAATGGGCATATTTATCACCTCAGTATTTTAAACCTAATCATAAAGTTTTACAAGAATATTCACTTAAAGAAAAAGATTATGTTTTTATTAGGGAAGTATCTACAGAATCTCTAAATTATTTACACCAGCTAAAAAATATTGTTGCTAAGATTACTCCACTTATTGATCCAAATATTAAAGTTTTATTTTCGTTAGAGAATAAAAATGAAAGGGAATTATATCCTTCTAATTGGATATCATTGAAAGAACCAATTAAAGACATACACTCTCTTATGTATTTTAGTAAGTGTGTGATTTCGTCTGGTGATAGTATGGCTAGAGAAGGTGCGATGTTGGGCGTAAAGAGTTTGTATTTGGGAGAAAGAGACATGCCAGCAAATACTATGTTAATGAATGAAGGATTATTGAAAAGAGCAAATATTGATACTTTTCAAAATACTTTTGAAACCATTATTAGTAGTGATAATATAATAGAAGAACAAAGTAATTTTAGAGAAAGTTTAAATAAAAAATGGATTGATGTAACCTCATTGATTCTAAGTGTAATAAAAAAATATAAATAATGAATATATCAATTTTTGGTTTGGGCTATGTGGGTTGTGTTAGTTTAGGATGTTTATCTAATAATGGACACAATGTAATTGGAGTTGATGTTGCTCAAAATAAAATAGATCTTATTAATCAAGGAAGGCCTACAATTATAGAGAAGGATATAGATAATATTATCAAAGAACAATTTGAAAAGGGAAGAATTAGTGCTACAACAGATAGTGAATATGCTGTTCTAAATAGTGATGTATCTTTTATATGTGTTGGTACACCATCATCTGCTAATGGACAATTGGATTTAAAATACGTTTTTAAAGTTGCAGAAGATATCGGTAAAGCAATTAAAAATAAAAGTCAATTTCATGTTATTTCAATTAGAAGTACAGTGTTTCCAGGCACAAATTTAAAAGTGAGCGATATAATTGAAAAGAGCTCAAATAAAAAAAGGAATATTGATTTCAGCGTTGTTTCCAACCCTGAATTTTTAAGAGAAGGCAGCGCTGTTCATGATTATTATAATCCTGCAGTCACGGTTTTAGGAAGTGATAATGAAAAGGCACTGGATATTATGTCTGAAATCTATCAAAAAGTAGATGCACCAATTTCAAAAGTTGAGATAAATGAGGCTGAAATTATTAAATATGTAAATAATTCATTTCATGCTTTAAAAATAACATTTGCTAATGAAGTAGGTAATATTTGTAAAAAGTTAAAAATAGATTCTCACAAAGTGATGGAACTATTCTGTAAAGATGACAAATTAAATATTTCAAGTTATTATTTTAAGCCTGGTTCTGCTTACGGTGGTTCATGTTTACCCAAGGATTTAAAGGGACTAAGAACAATAGCTCATGATCATTATCTTGATGTTCCTGTAATAAATTCGATTGAAGAATCTAATTTATATCAGAAAGAGGTTGCATTTAATTTAATTAAAGAAAAGGGTAAAAGAAAAATAGGAATTTTGGGATTAAGTTTTAAAGCAGGCACTGATGACCTGAGATATAGTCCCGCTGTAGAATTGGCTGAAAAGTTAATCGGTAAGGGATATGAAGTTTTAATTTATGATGAAAACGTAAATCTTTCTAGAATTACTGGAACTAATAAAGAATATATTGATCACCATATACCCCATCTTTCAAACTTAATTACAGATAATTTTGAAGCGGTAATAGATTTTTCAGATATTATTGTTATTACACAAAAGAATAAACTCTTTGAAAGCATCCATGAAGATTATTTAGATAAATCTATTATTGATTTGGTTAGAGTAACGGAAGATTTTGAGCCAAATAATATTGAAGGTATTTGCTGGTAACCCAAATTAGTAGAATGGAAAAATATTGTTTATTGTCTAATGATGTAGAAACAACTTCTATTTGGCACAATACATTAAGAGACGAAACTGGTTATAAAGTTCTAAAAGAAGGCATGCCGGCTCTTTTAGAATTATATGAAAAATATAATGTAAAATCAACTTTCTTTTTTACGGGATATATTGCCAAATTATACCCAGAAATAGTAAAAATGGTAATGCCTTATGGCCATGAGATAGGAAGTCACGGTTTGTCTCATGAAAAAGAGGACGGTTTTGATGTAATGCCACTTAAAAGACAAATAGAACATTTACGAAAATCTAAGAACATATTAGAAGAAATCTCAGGAGAAGAAGTTATTTCATTTAGAGCACCAGCTCTTAGAATTAATAACGACACAGCAACTGCTTTAAAAGAATGCAATTTTAAAATAGATAGTTCTGTAGCTTCTCAACGATTTGATATGTTTATGTCTTTCGGAGGGATAAAAAAGTTAAATTGGTTAACGGCTCCAAGACTACCCTATTTAACAAGTGAATCTTCGTTGTTTAAAAAAGGTGACGGAAGTATTGTTGAAGTACCGCTAAGTGCTTCCTTAGTACCTTATTTAAGTACAACAATGAGGATATTCCCTAATCTAACTGCTTTTCAACGGAATATTATGGCTTTTGAATCTTCTAAAACCGGAAAACCTATTGTTTTTGACACCCACCCCAATGAGTTTATAGATGAGAGTGATGAAGTTAGAAAAATTAATAAGAGATCCAGTAACCCTATAGCTGCTTTTTTACAAGATACACTTCGGTCAAAATTAAAAGTTAAAAATCTAGGACCAAAAGGATTAAAGATATATGAAAGGGAGATTGCTTATTTTGATAGGCATGAGTTCAATTTTTGCACAATTAAAGAATATTGTAAACAAACAAGACTATTAGTATGAGAATTTATATCATTACAATGGATGATCCTATTCAGACTTATCGTTTCATAAAGGAAATAATTGATGCAAAAACAGATGAAATTGTTGGTCTTGCAATTCCAAAAGGAGACCGATTGACTTTATCTAAAGGAAAATCAAAATATACCTATGTTTTGTCGTTACTTTTAATAATGGGTCCTTGGCAATTTTTTTCAACTTCATTTAGAACGGTAATTCATAAAGCTCAGAAAAAAATACACAAGTTGGGTCTTGGAAAAAGCCCCTCAATAGCAGGTTATGCAGAGGCTAAGAATATTCCTGTTAGAATTATAACTACTCCCAATAGCAAAAAATTCAAAGAATTTCTGAAAACCCTTGATTTAGATCTGATTATTAATCAAAGTCAAAATATTATTAAAAAAGAATTATTAAATATTCCTAAAACTGGGGTATTAAATAGACACAATGCTCTATTACCTAAAAATAGGGGTCGATTAACACCATTTTGGGTTTCATATAAAGAGGAAAAAGAAACAGGGGTATCTATACATTTTGTAGAAGAAGGTATTGATTCAGGCGACATTGTAGTTCAAAAAAAGTTTAAAGTTCGAAAGAATGATAATTTTAATACAATCGTTAAGAAAAATTATGAAATTGCTTCAAATGCAATGATAGATGCAATTGATATTTTATCTAAAAATAACTATAAGTTAATTGATAATGATGATACGAAAGCAACTTATAATACCACTCCAACATTAAAAGAAGCCATAGAATACAGAATAAATAGAATCAAAAAATTTATTAATTTATCTTAGGAAAACTAGATCAAGCTTTGTTTCACGTATGTATGATATATGACATAGCTCTGGTCAGTATCTCTAATAAATTATGTATCAATATGTTGTTAAAACCGTACCATTTGTTGGCGAAAAGGGTACAATCGTTGATTTTTCGTAAAAAAATCGCTCAGTTTGATAGAAATGTAATATATTTGTTACGCTATAAAAAAGAACTCCCCAATTATGTCAAGTATTAAAAGACATTACCCCCAAACTTTTATAGCACCAAAAATTATTTTAATTCACTTTGAACTGAAATTATTGAAGGTGTATAATTGTTATGAATACATTACTAAGCTATTAAGTGTTAAAAGCTTCACCAATCATTTGATCTCTGACATTAAAGGAGACTCTTTTATAGATAATAATATATTGTTTAATAAACTTGCATATCGATGAATGCAAGCTTAATTGTACATTAAAAAATTATGCTATGAAAGAATTTTTAAATGATACCTTAGAGTTAGATAGAGTTTTAAATTCTAATCTATTTTCAGTTGAAAAAAGTACCGTACTAGGTGAGGACAATTTTCAAGAACGGAATCAATTTAATTTATCGAAACGAAGATTACTTGACAAGACAGTCAAAAGAACTAAAAGGTTAAGTGAATTCTCATCACTTGAAAGAATCAGGATTGTCGTTGATGCCCTGATTGGTGATAGTAGTGAAAAAGAGATTTGTAAGAAAGAAGGAATTTCTTTTAAGGTGTTCTTACAATGGAAAGAAGATTTTTTTGAAGCTTTTAATGAATTTTCTGAAGTTAGTAAATTGCAAAAAGCATTAACTTCAAAGAATAAAGAAGTAATAATAAATGAATCGAGTTTTGAAGTTTTTGATTTTTATAAATCCTTTACCGATATTACGTCTCATAAAAGTTTAGTAATTTCTAAAAAGAAATTATTATCAAATTATGATAACTTTAATAAAGTTAAAAATCTAGTATTCTTAAATAAGATAAATAATTTTAGATTAATTAATAAGCAATTAGAAGAGGCGAATAATAAATTACCATTGGGAGGAATATTGATGGGAAGTTTTGAAACTTCAAATTGTAGAAAGTGTTTTGGATTGACATCTAAAATTCGTGTAATCAGAAATTTATGTTCTTCAATAGATTTTATTATTCATCGAGTATGGCCGAAATTAGCATTTGTTAATAAGCTATATTTTTTTATAACTAAGGGCAAGAATAGGTCTTTATCAAAAGCTGAGGCTTTAGGTAGGTTAGTGTCATGTGGTTTTGATATATTAGATTATAAATTAATAGATGGGGTTCATTATTTCGCATCTTTAAAAATAAATAAGCCTGTTTATGATTTGAATCCAAGTTATGGACCACTTTTTAAGATGAAAAGAGTAGGTAAAAATGGAAAGATGATAGGTGTATACAAGTTAAGAACTATGCACCCATATTCAGAGTATTTACAGGATTATATTCTAAAATTGAATGGTTATTCAGAAACAGGTAAACCTGCTAATGATTTTAGACTAGTTCCTTGGGGAAAATTTTTTAGAAGATATTGGTTAGACGAATTGCCTCAACTTATAAACCTGTTTAAAGGAGAATTAAAGTTAGTGGGAGCTAGACCTGTATCCTTACGTTATTTTCAAGATATTCCTAACGAAATTCAACATTTACGCTTAAAACAAAAGCCTGGATGTATTCCACCTTATGTAGCATTAAACGCTAAAAGTTCTGTAAAAAGTGTTTTACTGGCTGAAAAAAAATATCTGGAAGAAAAAATAAAGAACCCTTATTTTACTGATACGAGGTATTTCTTAAATGCTCTTTATAATATCTTCTTTAAAGGTAAAAGAAGTGCTTAAACAATAGAATAATTTTCAGAAAAAGACCAGTAACTAAGTTACTGGTCTTTTGGAATATAAGTTAGTATTCATTCATCTAAAGTATTAAGCAAATTTCCACCAGCGTTTTTTAGGTTTTTCATATCCATATCCATATCCATATCCATATCCTTTTTTAGTATCAACACCATTTATCAGCAAGGCAAGATTAGGAAATATTTTATCTTTATATACAGATTTTAAATATCTTAATTGTCTTTTTTCTATATGATTTGCTCTTATGACGTATATGAATGCATCAGCATATCCACGTAGTAATGTTGTATCCGTGATAATACTTGAGGCGGCAGTATCTACAATAATATATTCATAATTCTTTTTAACTTCTTCAAATAATTCTTTAACTCTTGAATTCATTAATAATTCTGATGGATTAGGAGCAATATCTCCTGAAGAAATCAAATCTAAATTTTCTACTTTCGGTACCTTTAGTGTTATGTCGTTAATTATAAAGTTATTATCTATAATATAATTGGTAACACCCTTTGAGCCTCTAATACCTAGATAAGATTTGATTTTAGGAGCTCTAATGTCCATTCCAATTAATAAAGTTCTCTTACCTGCATGAGCCAAAGACGATGCTAAATTTGAAGCCACAAAAGATTTACCTTCACCAGCGATTGTAGAAGTTATGAAGATTGTTTTCCCTTTATCTTTTTCTGAATGAGTTAATAAAAAACTTAAATTTGTTCTAAGTATTCTAAATGCTTCAGCAACACTCGAATGATCATTTTTCGTAAGTAAATATGGTTTTTTTGAATCAAGTTTTGGTATATCTCCTAAGACAGGAATATTCAGAAGGTCTTGAACTTCTTCACGACTTTTTATCTTAGTGTCTAAAAAATCAATTATAAAAATTATAATAATTGGAATTAAAACTCCAGCCAAAAATGCCGCAATATAGAATATTTTTTTGTTTGGTGAAATTGGAAAAGGTGTACTTTCTGCGGAATTAATAATTTTTGCATTAGGATCAATAACTCCTAAAGTTATAGCAGTTTCTTCTCTTTTTTGAAGCAAATATAAATATAGTTGTTCTTTTATCCCTTGTTGACGCTGTACATCCCTGATTTGTCTTTCTTGTTTGGGAGCAGAATATATTCTCGAGTTAATTAGTGCATCTTGTTTATTTAAAGCGTCGATGGATATTTGTTTTGATGAACTTAAATTTTCTAATCCAAGTTTAATATTATCTTCTAATCTGTTTAACTCTTCATTAATATTTACGACTATAGGATTCTTTTCAGTAGAATTTTTTAGTAGTCGTTGCTTTTCCATTATAAGTTCATTATATTGAAGTGAAGCAGATTGGACATTATTATCGCCGATACCTAAATTTATTGGTATTGGAGTGTCAGGATCTTTTTGTGAAACATAATCTTTAACTGATTCAATTAATTGTAACTGAGTATTTTCACCAACTATCTGCGTTTCTAGTTCTTGACCACTTTGCATATTAAGGCCAGTACTAGATGCCGCATCAGATAGGCGATATCGGGTTTTAAGGGATTCCGTTCTTAGATCAACATCTGATAATTCATTAGATATTATTTCCAATCTTTGCGTAACAAAATCAGAAGTACTCTTTGATAATTGTTCTTTGAGAAAAATAGCTCGTTCATTATATTTTATTACTAACTCATTCAAAAAATCTTCAGATCGTTGTCTAACACCGTCCTTTATGCTCAAACTCAAAATACTTGAGAAATCTGATTTAGGCTCAATTTGTAACCTATTTGCATATGATTTTGCCAAGTATTTAATAGAGGAAATTTTTATCATGACATTTGTTCCAATAAAATTTCCCCTTTTTAAATCTGTATTAGGGGTTATAATTAGATCTCCAAAATCTGTGTTTATTTTTTCTCCAAAATCATATTTTTTCTCAATTGATTTATCATTATCAATATAAGTAAAGCTATTTTGAGAGTTAATTGAAATTATAAATTCTGCATTCGTTTTATATAATGCTGAATCACTAATAAAAAAATTAATTTTTAAAGGTTTATTTTTATATTTTTCATTTTCATAGAACTGAGTATTTAACCCTAAATTATCATCTAAAAATTTACTTATCTCATTTTTATTAGTAAAAATTTTCACATTTAATTTAAGAGATTTAACAACCTCTCCTAACAAACCTCTTGATTTCAGAATTTCAATTTCATCCTCAATATTATCATTGGAACCATTTACAACTCCTAAGTCTTGGAAAACGGACAAGGTAGAATTATCGCTACTATTTTCATCTTTAATTTTTATAGTTGCTTCAGCTTTATACTGAGGTCTAATAAAGTTTAATTGATAGAAAGCAAATGCTAAAGCAATTATGATAGAAAGAATAAACCATTCCCATTGTCTTAGATATTTAAGAATTATATCTTTAATATCTTGATTAGAGTTTTCTGAATCATTATTTTCTAAAAGATCGACACTTTGACCAAATTCCATTTGAAGTAAAAATTTTGTTCTTATCTTGAAAGACTAATTGCAAAAGCAGCAGCAGTAATTAATGTAGTTATAAGCTGAAAAGTTGCCCCGGTATTAGGGCCAACAGTTGAAGATTTTACTCTTGAATTATTAGGTTCAACATATATTACATCATTTTGAGAAAGATAATATACGGGTGAGTTAAAAACATCTTCTGAAGTCATATTAACTCTATTATATGTTTTTTTTCCATTTTTTTCTCTAATAACCAATACATTTTTTCTTTCGGCTTGAATAGTCATATCTCCAGCTAAACCTAAAGCTTCAATAATTGTAATACGTTCGTTAGGGATAGTAAATGAACCAGGTCTTGAAACTTCACCGAGAACGGTCACTTTAAAATTAACAGTCCTGATATTAACAATTGGATTTTTAATATATTCTGTGAGCATGTCTTTAATTAAAGAAGTAGCTTGAATTCTACTTAAACCTTCTAGTTTAAGACTTCCTAACACAGGAAAATCAATATTACCATCTGCATCTACTAAATATGATTGTTGAGAAGGTCTTCCAAATTGTTGCCCATCACCCGAAAAAGTTATATTTGCCAAATTAAAAGGCCTAACAGCATCTTGGTCTAAAGCAGAAACAACAATAGTAAGCATATCATCAGGTTTAATAGTACGGTTAAATTGAGTAATAGAGCTACTGCTTCCAACTGAATCTACATTTTGAAAATAAACTATATCTTGTTTTGAACCGCAAGACATAAAAAATAATGAAATACAGATTAAATAGATATATTTTTTTAGCTCGATAATTGATATTTTGACTTTCATTTTTTACAAGTATTTAGTATAGGTATATTAAGAACAAATATATACAAATAACTCTTTCTTATACTAATTTAAGTGTTTTCATTATAAACTGTAGTAATTCCGTGAAAAATTATTTAAGAATTTTAATACAAAACTATTTTTTTGGAATGGCAATAACTTTTTCCTTGAAACGATAAAAAACAGTAGTATCGTCTTTTATAGGTTTATGAACGACCATACCTGCATGAATCACATTATTATTCCCAATTTGAACATGCGGTATTACCGCCGATCTTATACCAAAATAATTATCATTACCTATTTTAACATGACCCGTAATGCCAGTAGTTGCGAAAAAGTTATTATCTCCAACTGTACAATCGTGACTTATAAAACTATACGAGGTAAAAATATTATAGTTACCAATAACAGCATATTTTTCAAGGATACAAAAGGGGTACACTATATTTCCAATCCCAATTTTGAGAGATTTAGGTAGTATTACAGAATCATGGACAAAGCTTCCTATTACAGCATTTTTTTTATGTAAGATGTCGATCATTTTTTTTCGAAATTTGATATCTGCAATACATACTAGCACTTCTTCATCTGGGGCAGGAGAATATCGATCAATATCACATATTACAGGTGCTTTGTAATTATACCCCTGATAATATTTTTCTAAATTATAATCAAATTCAATATATCCTTTGATATTTATCTTTTCTTTTTCTGGAACTTTAGCATTGTGATCTTCTATATAAAAAGTTACTTCAGCGGCACATCCACCGGTTCCTAGTATTATTATGTTTTTCATGTTTTGATTTTATCAACTGAATACTAACCTTATAACAAAGCAGCCCAATCTTAAATAAATAACTAGGTTTGCATTTCATAAATCTATCAATTATTTTTTATAATCTCAGCTTCAATTTCTCTAATTTTTTTTAAATTTTTATCATCACCTTCTGACAAATCCAAATTCCATGAACATGCTCCAAACTGTGAAGATAGTTCAGCCAATTTACGGCAATGATTTTGTTTTTCCTGTACAAATTTTCTAACTCGTTCCTCTCCATGTATGCTGATATAGTCATTAAGAGCTCCCTTAAGTTCTGACCTACGTTTTTTCAAATTTTCAATTATATATTCTACAGGTGCCTCTAAAAACAACAATTTTCTTCCTGTAAAGAATTTTTTTAAAACTTCATCTGAAATTAACTTTTTTTCAATTATTTCAACAATATGAGGAGTAAAGTTATGGCAAAAACTGTCATCCAGAAACCAACCGCTATCATCTAGCAAGCCTGAAAGGTTCAAATATCTATCGTTTTTAGCTGAGACTGTCATGAAATTTAATAATCTCATATTTTGATCAAAGTCTCTCTCATTATTATTAAATTTTGAGATTGTTAATGAAATGTTTAGTAGGTAGAACTCATCAAGAAAGGAATTAGATTTAATACTTTGTTGTTTATTAGTTTTATAATAATCTAAATTCCAATTATAATTTAAGACTTTACTTGCCTTAGAATGAAAAGTAGTTTTACCAATACCCGATGTTCCAATCATTTCAAAAATAATTCCTCTTGTTCTTAAATTTTTGACATGTACTTTCTTAGGCTTTTTTATGAGTTTGACCCGATATCCAAGTATGTCAAAAATTTTTCTAAAGTATTTTTTTACATTCATTAAATAGTTATTTTTAGTCTTATGTCATTTAGATAATATAACTCAAGTTATTTATTGCTTAAAGGAAAAAGTAGTATAGAATTAAAGGAATAATAATAAATCATCAAAAATACGAACTATCTTATTTTTGCCTTTTGTCATAATTTATTCTTCTAAAAACTTTCCTCCTTTTTTTAAATATAATCTTGACCATCCTGGATATTGAGCATATTTAGGCTCTGGTCTATATGGAACATAAAATTTATATCTTAATGTTCTAATAGAATCATATAGATAATAGATTCCGGTATCAGTATCTTCAACAAATATATCTTTTGATGATAATTTTGATACGCGCCCCTGCCATTTTGTATTGGACATATTATTTAATACAAAATTTGTTTGATTCGTTTTGAAATTGAATAAGGCAATATTATTACCATTCTTTACCTTATCATCTAAGAAAGAAAGGTTATTATTGAAAATTGATATTATGGAATCGTTTTCAATATCAATGTCATGTTGATTTAGCCAAGGACCTTGTCTTTGCATAATTATTTTATCAGTTTCAGGTCGAAACAATGCTACTAAGCTTTTATTTCTCATACTCAGAAATACGTCTCCTTTTTTCCAATAAGTACCGTCATTCATAATGGGTTCAACATCATTTAAATGAAATGGGTCTTTATACTTATTATTCCAATTATATCCAACTGGTGTTGATTCAACTGTACTTTCGAAAAGATTGTTTTCCAAATAAATATCTGTTAAAGATTTATGATATAGTTCATTGCCTTCTTGATCTAAACATAAAACAGCATCATCTTTATAACCAATAGAGTTAGCGGTATCATTATTAAGATCAATAGAACAAGCCCAAATATTACCATTATCGTCTAATTCTAATGAATGATGGGTAATTTTTTTGCTTCTCCAAAGAATTTTAGAATTTTTATTCATTTTATAAATAAATCCATATGAGGCCACTTTAAATATTACAGAACCATCTTCAAGCATCATCTGATGTCTTATAATAATCTCCTCTGCTTTTTTAGGAATGCTCTTTTCCATCTCTTCAGACAATTTTTCATTTAGATTCGATTTCACAAAATTAGACCTTACAGTATCTAAATCTGCTAAGACCCTATCTAATGGAATGGTCCACTTTCTAGTGACTTCACCAGTTTTAATATTTTGTAACAATATTTCACTTGTAGAATTATTAACAAATGAAGTGTGAAGTAAAAAAATTGAATCACCAATATATTTAAGATCATTGGCTTTCCCAATTTCTCGAAGAGAGTCAATCCCTTCTATTTTTTTTGCATTATGAGGTACTATTTCTTTGGATCGGAACCATTTTCTTATTTCATATGGTGTATTGTAAAGTTCTACTATTAATTTATTATACAGTCCAGAATCCCCTTCTTCAACTACTTTAGAGGCACGTATACTGGACCAGCTAATTATCCAAATTAAAAAAAAGAGAACTAATATAACACGAAGAATTTTAATGAACTTATTCATAATTATTTATAGCGATTTTTTTTAGGTTGTTATATAAATTTACATATTTAATATCTATTTGATTGGTATTTTCAGTTGCCCTTGATTCAAATTTTTTTATTTTGATGGAATTAACTAATTCTTGTGAGAGATGAATTTTTGAGAGCAATGTTTCCAAGGATTTTTTCGGATTAGAAACAAAATCTTCATAACATATGAAATGTACATTTTTAACTTCCACGAATACTGTAAGTACTTGATTATAAAACAAATACCATATTTCAAGCCAATATTCAATACTATCTTTGTCTAATTTCAACACAAACTGAAGATCTTTTTCTTGTAGTACCGGTATTTTGGTATGCAAACCAAATTCATGATGGACTAAGAAATCCATGTAGTCTAAAGTAAAATTATCTTCTTCTTGTAATTTTGACAGTAATTTATGCTGTTTTAATAGAGATTTTGCCTGCTCGAAAGGATCTCTAAACGGAATGATAGTTATTGTTTTATTATTATGGTTAGTATCTAATTGCTGTAACGACTCGGCTCGTAGTAAATGATTATTATTTTTTGCCAAATAAATTTTATTTCCGGCAATTAATCTTCTAAATGCGTTATATTTTTTGAATATTTTCTGATTTAACTCGTGTTTAACTATTTTATCATCTTTAATATATAGTTCGCCTAAATTATTTCTAAAAAAGGGTTCTTCTAAAGCCTCATAAGAATTCAAACTATGTTTAACACCATCTTGATGAAATCTTTCTTTTTCCTGCACTCTTTTTTTTGATATTAAACGTGGCCAGGTTTTTGGCATAAACAGAAAAGGTAAGTTTCTGTAAGAAAGACTTTTAAATTCTTCTAATTCTCCCAAATATTGCATTAAAACAGTAGTTCCGGCTCTTGCCATACCTGAAATGTAGACATTATGAGTGGAAATATTAGCTCTCAATTTTCTCCTATTTAAGAATAATTCAATTTTAAAAATGAATAGAGCTATGTTCTTATTCCCTAAAAAAATATAATGGAGAAATTTGTCGATTGCTGAATAAGGTTCTTTCTCTTTTGATTTTTTATTAGATATTAAGGGAACTAATATTATAGGTAACAAGGTCCCCAGAATAAATGGCCATTGAAGCAAATATTTTGGAAAAAGTTCCGACAGAAATTCCTCCGATTTAACATTGGGAATTGCTTTTCCGTTCAATAAGTTTATTACAATTGACGAAATACCAACTAAAAAAATAATAACAAGAAGAAAGAGTATTGTTTTTAATAATACCACCAATAAAGTACTAGAAACACCTCTAAATCTTTTTTTAATTTGATCAAATATTTCATCATCATTTAATATTGGATGTCCGCTATAATAAACAAATTGTGATGTCTTAAGTATCCAATCATTAATGCTTGAAATATATCTCAATTTTAAAAAAAACAAAATTGTCAATAATGAAACGACAAAGCCTGCTAAAAATATCAAGATGATTTATTTCTTTTTTTTAAATATCGCTTAATAGGAAACCATAAAAAAGTAAAAATAGTAATTAAAATCAAAATTACTACACCAATGATTACAGCTAATATACCTCCTCCAACGCCTGGGCCTAAATATAAATAGTACATAATAAATTAATTTTTTCTTTTATCAATATTCGCAATTAATTCCAAAAATAGTAAATTTAGATTTAAAGTTTATAAATATTCCTTTGGTATCATGTTTTACAATATATGAATACATCGAAATGTTCCACTTTGGTAGTGTAAAAATTTTCGGAAGGTCCTTGATATTAATACAAAAATGAATTTCTCTCAATTCCCAATGCTAAAATTAGCAAATATATTGCGTATAAGATGCTCGGCACTAATTTTTCGGTGATTTCTCCTAAATAAAACAGTACTTATTTGATTTCGGTAACAATGATATATATAAATTAATTTAAATCAATTCTTTATTTTTCATTTGAAATTTATCATATTTTGTAAGTGTATAACTAACATTTTTGTAGATAATCTTATTTTATGTTTCCAAAACCGTAATTATCTACAAAAATGTTCGACTAAGACAAAGGAATTGAATTAAGGGATATATTATTAAAAAATGACGCAGAATGATTGAGTCAAAGGTGATATGCCCTTTATGTAAAAATAGTAGTTTAAAAGAACACTACCATACGTTCTGGATGTGTAGTGAATGTGGTGAGAAATATTCTTGTGTAAGTGGTATCCCTAGGCTTTATTTAGAAGACTCTGTAGGTAAGGCAGATAAGAGACTTAGAGATAGTGTTTATAGGTATATGGCATGGTTTTATAATTTTTGGAATCCTTTTTTTATGCTTCCAGTTAGACCAATAAAAGTATCTGTGAGATACTGGCTTGTATATTTTCTATTAGTTTTTTCCTTAATTTACTTAGCGTATAATTTAATAGATTTGATTGCATTTCGTGGCGCTTATAAAGTAATAAGCTATAATTCTTTATTATTTATACCTTTAGTAGTTTTAATTTTTTTACTAACAAAATATCCGCGATATGCTTACTTGCTTTTGCTTTCGATACCAATAAAAGTCATACTTGGGATTCGAAATTTTGTGCCTAAAAAAAATCACTCTTCTGTTCATGCTGAGTTTCAAAAAGAATATCTAGAGTCAGATAAAAAAATACAAATGCTTGATATTGCTAGTGGTAGTGGCAATTCACTTTTTCGACATGGTTGGATGAATTTAGATTCAGATTATACTGCGGTAGACTATTCTTTAGAAATGATTGTACAAGGAAGACGATTAATGAGTAAACATAAAGTTCCTGCAGATTTTATTATGGCTGATGCTACCAATCTTCCTTTTCAATCTGAGACATTTGATATTACAACGAATTACGGAGCAATTAATGGATTTGATGACCCAAAAACTGCTCTGAAGGAAATGGTTAGAGTGACTAAAAAAGGTGGGAAAATCTTATTTTTAGATGAACAAGAGTATGAATCAGCAACATGGTTAGAACATTTTTATTTTGATAAAGTATTTGCTTGTCGCAACACTATTGTTGGATGCCCAGTTGACTTGCTACCTAATGACCTTGAAGATATAGAAGTATATCAAGTATATGAGTTTGTTTATATATGTACTGCAAGGAAAAAAATGTAATAAAAACTGACTTATTCATTAAAAAAGGAAGGAATTTAGTTCATTTTCTTAACATAACTTAAAGAGATATTTACCTCTATAATATTTTCAATACCCTGAATTCTCACAATAACTCTGTGCTTACCATTTAATTTAATACATTCGGCTATTAAACCTTTAAATATTCCCTTCTCAACAATAATTGAATCGCCTTTTTTAAGATTACTTTCTTCAATAATATTGAATTTACTAGAATCTTCCAGCAAAATTTTCAGGTTTTTAATCTCATAATCTTTTATCACGGCTGGTTTACCTAAATGTTTGAGAACATTTTTTACTCCAGGAATTGGCAATACATTAATTAATTTATTTTTATCAATTTTAACGAATATATATCCGGGAATTAAAGGCACTTGCACTTTCTTTTTTCTATCACTCCATTGTCTGACTGTAGTAATTAATGGTAAAAAAGATTCATAATCATTAAGTAACAAGCGTTCATGAGCTTTTTTTTCAGCTCTTGAATTTGTATAAATAGCATACCAATTTTGATCCGTTGTATTTTGAGTACTCATTAAATTTGAATTATTATAAGTCGAAAGATAGTAAAAAGATAAAAATAATTTCTTAATTATTTGCTTTTAAAGCTCATCGAATTAGCTTTAAAATCCGTATGAATTGCGTGCGTTTTTTACTTGCTCATCCTCAGTGGTTTCAGGATAGAGTAAGTATCTTGGTGCTATAATGGGTTTTGTATATTCAACTGTAATTTTGATAATACTTGAAAATGGAAATTTGCCTTCAGTCATTTTCAAAAGAACATTTTCCATATCTATAAAGTCGGGATCAGAGCTCGTTACTATTTTAGCAGTCCCTTTTAGTTGAAATCCTTTTTGTACCAACACATCAATAAAACTCAAACATACATTTTTATTTTGTTTGATATTTTTTAAACTTTGAGGTGAGGCAATGTTTGCTATTATTAAGGCATTATCTCCATAATAACTAAAAATTTCTTTTGGAGAAACATTGGGAATGTTTTCAGTATTAGAGGTTGCGAGCCAACATAGCACACTTTTATCAATATATTTTTTTATTTCTGAAGTTAACATAAGCTATCTCTTATTGGGTGGTATATCAATATTTTGATCTAATCTTTTTTTAAAGGCTAAGGCATCTATTGGTTTTAAAACAATGATTGTAGATGGCGGATTCCTTTGTAATTGACCCTTTGGCCGTACCGGTCTTTTTTCAAATCCACCTGAACAATTTGGGCACACATTATAAAGAATGTTTGTTACACAATCTTCACAAAAAGTACATTCATAGGTACAGATCATTGCTTCAGTACTATTTGGAGGTAATGCTTTATCGCAATTTTCACAATTTTGTCTTAATTCCAGCATTGTTATATTTTTAATAATGGAGATTCATAACTTAAGTTGATTAATTGCATATATTTAGTCAACAAATTAATGAATTTTTAAAAATATTCAACCTATAACATCATTAAATTTAAATACTGATAGAATTTAAGCTTTAAATGAAGACTCTCTAATAATAAGATTGGTTGTTATCTCAACAGTTTTATTTAAGAAATTATCTTCGTTATCACTTTCAATCTCCTCAATCAAATATTTAACAGCAGTTCTCCCGATTTTTTTACCGGGTTGATCTATGGTTGTCAGATTGGGTTCAATAATAGTGGAGCTTAGTGAATTACTAAATCCTATAACAGCAATTTCTTGTGGTATTTTTACTTTAAATTTATTTAAGGTTTTAATTACTCCAATGGCAGCTTTATCAGTAATAGCGAAAATAGCATCGGGAGGTTCTTTCAAACTTAATAATATACTAGTAAGTTCTTTTCCTTGTTCTATATTTATATCTTCACAACTTAGAATTATTTTTTCATCTACTGGGATATTATGTTCATTTAATGCTCTTATATAACCTGTATATCTTTTTTCTGAAGTATAAGAAAATTTCGTTTCTTTAATTATGGCAATCCTTTTTTTACCGATATTAATAAAATGCTCAATAGCATTAAAGGCGGCGGCTTCTTCATTTATTACTATTTGCGTACAAGGAATTTTATCTGATACTTTATCGAAAAGAATTAGCGGAACTCTACTTAAAACGCTCAAAATATTTTCTATATTGCGCGTCATTTTTATTAAAGACATTAATATTCCATCAACGCCAAATTGGATCATAGTTTCTAACATTTCTGTTTGTTTCTTTGTGTCATTATCTGATTCAGAAATAATAACTCTATAACCTCTAATATCAGCTTCTTTTAAGATTCCTTTTAAGATTGTGTCTGTAAAATAATGGGTGATACTAGGCACTATTACACCAATAATTTGAGTGCGATGACTTCGAAACCCTTGGGCAAATATATTCGGATGATAATTTAATTCTTTCGCCTTTTTCTTAACAGATTCTTTCGTGTTGGAATTAATATCAGGATGATCTTTTAGAGCTCTTGAAACAGTTGATATTGACAATTCCAGCTCTTTTGCAATTTCCTTTAAGGTGATACTACTTTTTTTTCTCATTTTTAAAATTCGGGAACTTATAAATCACTAAAATACAAATTGCAAACGTTTCCGGAAACGTTTGCGGTATTTTTTTTAATGATTTCATAAAAATCAGTCCACTATTCTAATAAATTTGAAAATAATAACTTAACTATTTACTAAATATTTAAAAAATGAAATCACTAATTTTTACTTTTATTTGCGCTTTTACCTTTGTATATGGCACTGCACAAACCGAAATTTCGGGAGATGTAAAGGATGGTTCTGGCAATCCAATCCCTGGAGCGAATATTCTAATTAAAGGAAGTACATCGGGAACAACATCAGATTTTGATGGAAACTTTAGTTTTACAACTGATCTAACGGGAGAACAAACATTTCAGGTATCTTATATCGGACATAGTATTTTTGAGCAATCTGTTACACTTGATGGTACAGCTATTAATTTACAAATTGTTTTGCAAGAAGTAGCTAATACTTTGGAAGAAGTCGTGCTTACATCTTCAGCAACCTTTAGATCTCAAAAAGAAGCACCTTTGTCAATCAGCTCAGTTAGACAAAAAGAAATAACAAAACTTTCAGCTAACAGCCAGGCTGATATTATTAGAAGTATACCTGGAATTACCGCTGAAGGTGGTGGTGGTGAAACCGCAACAAATGTTTTTGTTAGGGGTTTACCTTCAGGCGGACAGTACGTATTTAATCCGCTGCAATATGATGGAATGCCACTAATGAGCACATTTGGTTTAAACTCCTCGGCACATGATGTATATGCAAGACCAGACATAGGATTTAAAGGCGTTGAGTTTGTAAGAGGTGGTGCTGCCGTTTTGTATGGAGCAGGATCTGTTGCTGGGATTATAAATTATACAAGTAAAACTGGAGATACAAATGCAGAAAATATAGTTAATGTAGAATGGGCAGATAAAGGTCGATTAAAAACCGACTTTTATTCCGGTGGAAAATTAGGAGGAGATGATTCTAATACATATTATGCATTCACAGGATTTATAAGAAAGGATGATGGACCAATTGAAACTGGTTTGCCAACTAAAGGGATACAATTTAGAGCCAATATTAAAAAGAAATTTGAAAACGGCTCATTTACTGTTCACGGTCAATTTATTAATGATAAAGCACAATTTTTCTTACCGTTACCTTTAAATGGTGCTGATAGAACAAGACTGGCTGGAAATGATGGAGAAGACGTATCTCAGCTATTGTCAGGAGAATTAGCTCAAACATCTTTTTTAACTGCAGGAGGTGTATACAAAAGTCCAATAGAAGATGGTGTCTTTACACAAGGAGGGTATATAATGGGAGATTTTAATTATAATTTCTCTGATGATCTAACATTCAAATCAAAAGTAAAATACGCAAATTACAAGCATAACTTCGCTTTGTACATTGGAGGTAATGGAGATAATAATAATCCTATTACATTAAATGAATATGTGGCCAACGTTGCACCCGGAAATTTAGGTTTTAATGCTTCTTATCAAGGAACAACCGGAGCTATCAACGGATCTGATTTGATCCTAGACAATTTGCATATTGACAGATTAAGACCAATGACAGATTATTCTGGAGAGGCGTCTTTAACTAAAAGACTTGAGTCTGGAAGTGGTAGCCACAATATTACAGGTGGGGTATATTTAGCTCGTACAGAGGCTGAAGATGTAAATTACCAATACAGAGTATTATCTGAATTTAATAATAATCCACGTTTAGTAAACTTAAGTTATACAGATGCCGGAGGTAATGATGTAACCTTTTCGGACGGTGGTTTGTACAATAGAATAGGGATGACCTCAAATAAATTTTTATCTCAAAACAAATCAGCATTTTATTTAACGGATGAGATGATTTTTGATAAATGGCGTTTTGATGTTGGGTTTAGAATTGAAAATACTGAAGGAACTTTTAGCAATGGAAATATTGTGGAAAGCCAGGTATATGATGATGCTAGTTTAACTCCAGAATTGGCAAATGTTAATTTTGCAGATGGTAGCTTTACAAGAGCGAATGTAAGTGCAACAGATTGGGCCGTATCCCTTGCAGGATTATATGAATTAAATGACGAAGTTAACTTATATGCTAACTTTTCTAAAGGATTTTTCTTTCCGCAGATTAGAGGTTTTACGCCTATCTCCACTGGGGTAACTGGTAGTAAATACGATTCTGAACAGATCGTTCAATTTGAAGCTGGAGCAAAAATAGGAACTGCTAAATTATCAGGGTCTTTTGCTGCTTACTATGTAGCTTTAAGTGATAGAATAAAAATTGACCAAGGTTTTGTAGGTGGTTCTTTAGTAGATTTAACAAGATCAGAACAAAGTACTTCTACCGTGGGAGCTGAATTAACTTTTGATTGGAGTTTTGCCGATAACTTTAGCTTACGAGGAACTGGTACTTATCAATCTCATGAAATAACTAAAAATGTTTCTACAGATTTAATAAGTAATACAGCAACTACTACTAATGAAGGGAATGAGTTAGCAAGACAGCCAAATTTTTTAGGAAGTTTAGGACTGTATTTTGATAATAGCAAGTTTGATGCATTATTCACGTTTAATCATACAGGAAGTAAATTCGCAGCTGATAATAATACCGTAGAATTAGATGCCATTACTATTGCTCGTATAGGTGCCGGATATTTATTTGATATGGGAGAAAGTAATGAATCATTAAGATTAGGTTTCTCAGTTTTTAACTTGTTTGATGATGATGGTGTTACAGAAGGTGACCCGAGAAACGTAAACCAAGCAGGTGCTGCTGAATTTTTCTTTGGAAGACCAATATTACCTCGTAGGTTTTTCCTAACAGCAACCTTAACGTTTTAAATTGAAGTAGTTTGAATTAGTAATATTTGTTTCTAAACTCATTACATATTTTAAGAAGATGTGATGAGTTTTTTGGAATTTGATGTATAATTAATATGAGTGATTTAAAGAAAAAAGCAAAGAAAGTTCTTGAAAATAATTGGAAAAATGGCTTTAGCATTCCTTGTAAAGACCTTTATCCATTTCAATGGAATTGGGATTCTGGTTTTATTGCCATAGGGTTTGCACATTTTGACATGACAAAAGCTGAGCAAGAAATAACAACTTTATTAGATGCTCAATGGCAAAATGGCTTTTTACCGCATATAATTTTTCATACGGAGACCGATTCTTATTTCCCGGGTCCCGATTTTCATGGTTCAGATTTACATCCTCAATCTTCTAAAAAATACAAGTCAACTGGGATGACTCAACCCCCAGTCACGGGTTTTGTCTTACAAGAGATATATAAAATAAGTAAGAATAAAAAAGCCACTTTAAATTTTATTAAAGAAGTGATTGATAAAGTTTATGACAATCATAATTATTTATATACAAATAGAGACCCTCAAAACGAAGGATTGGTTTATATATATCATAATTGGGAGTCGGGTACCGATAATTCGCCTATTTGGGATGATATATTTGCAACAATGGAATCTCCTGAATATGAGTTCAAAAGAAGGGACACATCACATGTTGACCCTTCACAAAGACCTTCAAAAAGAGAATATGATCACTATTTACATATCATTGATATTGCAAAATACAATAATTATGATGACAAAAAGATAGCAGAGCTATCGCCTTTTTTGGTTCAAGATCCGTTATTTAATTCAATGTTAATCAAATCAAATCAAAGTTTAATTGAATTATATCAACTTATCGGAGGTAATCAAGACAGAATAGAACAATTACAAAGGTGGCAAGATAAAGCTGTTAAAACCTTTAATGAGAAACTATTTGATAAAGAAATAGGCGCTTATATTCATTATGATTTAAGAAACGAAAAGCCGTTGAGGTTTGTGTCTTCATCTTCTTTTTCTCCAATATTTGCGAATATTCCGAGTAAAGAAAGAGCAGAAATAGTAGTGAAAACAATGATGGAAAAATTTGGAAACGAGAATCAATATTTATGCGCTTCATTCGACCCAACTAGTGAACATTTTAATCCTAAAAAATATTGGAGAGGCCCTGTTTGGGTCAACCTTAATTGGATACTATATAATGGATTAAAACAATATGGTTATAGTGATATCGCTAAAAAAATAAAAGAAGATACTATTGAAATCATTGAGAAAAATGGCTTTTATGAGTATTTTGATTCAAGAAAAGAAATGCATTCTGACGGAAATGCCGGTTATGGAGGTAATGATTTTTCCTGGAGTGCCGCTTTATTAATTGATTTATTAGAAAGTTGAGTTAGTTATGTTGAATTTTGATTATTCAAAAGATTATATTTTAGAGGATGATTTCGTAAGATTGAATTACTTAAAAATTGAACATGTTGAAAGCTTGCTGAAGATATCAAACGAATCAGATCTTTGGACTTATTTTCTTGAAAAAGGTAACGGGCTCAAGAATCTAACTAAGTATATTCAATCGACTATTAATAATCGAAAATTAGAAAAAGAATACCCGTTTATTATTTTTGATAAAATCAAAAAAGAGTATGCCGGAACAACCAGATTTTATGGTTATTCAAAAGACTTAAAATCCATAAAATTAGGGCATACTTGGATAGCTAAAAAATTTAGAGGCACAGGACTAAATAAGCATTGTAAATACTTATTATTTGAATTTGCTTTTCAAAAATTAGAAGTTGAGCGTGTTGGTTTTGGTGCACATATAGAAAATAAAATTAGTATTGCAGCAATGAAAAGTGTTGGATGTAAAGAAGAAGGGGTATTACGGAATTTTATTCCATCATATGATGGAAAAGAACGAAAAGACGTGGTTTTGCTAAGTATTTTAAAAAACGAATGGTTTGATTATACAAAACCTGATTTAAAGAAAAGACTTAAAACATTAAAATAATGAATTGGTTAGATTATAGTATTGTAATTGGGTATATAGTGTTCTTTTTAGGGATGGGTTACTTCTTTAAGGATAATAAAGACTCTAAAGATTATTTTTTAGGAGGTAAAAGTTTAGGATGGTTTCCTTTGAGTTTGTCAACTATGGCCACTCAGTTATCCGCTATAAGTTTTATTTCAGCACCAGCATTTGTAGGGTTAAAATTGAATGGAGGTATGAAATGGTTAACATTTGAATTCGCTGTACCGCTAGCTATGATCTTTATTATGATAATTATTATTCCTCCATTATTTCGGTCGGGAGTTGTCAGTATCTATGAATTTGTAGAAAAACGGTTTAGCACATCCACGCGATTGATTTTAAGTATAGTTTTTCAAATTAGCCGTGCTTTAGGTACCGGGGTAATGGTTTATACAATAGCTATTATTTTGCAGGCAGTTTTAGATATAGATTTTGTTTACACTATATTAATAATTAGTGTGATTACTATTATATATTCCTGGCAAGGAGGAATGAAAGCCGTTGTTTGGGGAGATGCCATACAAATGATCATATTATTCGCAGGTCTAATCATTTGTTTGTATTTTGGATGGAATCTTTTACAAGAGCATGGCGGATTAGCAGAAGGTTTTGATCCTGAAAGATTAAAAGTCATAGATTTTAATCTTTCAGGATCAAAACCTTCTGCTA
>Ga0209344_10001866_pt1 | contig 25471 bp, 16 predicted proteins | sample Cruoilmetagenom6_FD_187293 | JGI IMG/M metagenome (GOLD analysis project Ga0209344, IMG submission 187293) | Oil polluted marine microbial communities from Coal Oil Point, Santa Barbara, California, USA - Santa Barbara Oil Seep Sample 6 (SPAdes)... | ecosystem: Environmental > Aquatic > Marine... | reverse complement strand
TTTATAGTCAGTACCGTCAGCTATACTGCGCATGGTACTGCGTAAAATTTTTCCTGAGCGGGTTTTGGGTAATCGTTTCACTATAACGGCATGTTTAAATGATGCCACCGGACCAATTTGTTGACGCATTAAGGCAATTAACGCATCTACAATTTCATATTCACTACCAGTCGTATTAGATTGTAATACAGCAAAACCAAGTGGGATTTGTCCTTTTAATTTATCGGAAACACCAATCACCGCACATTCAGCAACATCAGGGTGAGAAGCAATCACCTCCTCCATTGCACCGGTAGAAAGCCGGTGGCCAGCCACATTGATGACATCATCGGTACGTCCCATAATATAAACATATCCCTCATTGTCTTGGTATCCAGCATCTCCAGTTTCATAATAGCCTTGATAGTTGTTCAGGTATGAATCTAAAAACCTTTGATCATTGTTCCAGAGGGTTGGGAAGGTACCTGGTGGCAATGGTAGTTTAATGGCTATAGCCCCCATTTCGCCAGTAGGTACTGGTTTACCCTGACTGTCTAGAAATTGAATGTCATAGCCGGGTACTGCTTTTGTGGGTGAGCCTGCTTTCACTGGAAACGCTTCTAGTCCAAGGCAATTCGCAGCGATAGCCCAACCTGTTTCTGTTTGCCACCAATGGTCTATAACCGGTACTTTTAATGTGTTTTGTGCCCAAACCAAGGTATCTGGGTCACACCTTTCACCCGCAAGAAATAATGCACGCATGTTGGACATGTCATATTTTTTTATATACTCACATTCGGGGTCTTCTTTTCTGATGGCCCGAAGTGCTGTGGGTGCGGTAAACATTGAAACGACTTTGTGTTCAGAGATGACTCGCCAAAAAGCCCCTGCATTGGGCGTGCCAATGGGCTTGCCTTCGTAAATCACAGTGGTAGAGCCATTTAATAAGGGCGCGTAGCAAATATAAGAATGACCAACCACCCATCCTATATCAGAAGCTGACCAAAATACTTCTCCAGGTTTCAGATCATATAAATACTTCATTGTCCACATCATCGCCACAGCATGGCCGCCATTATCACGCACCACCCCTTTGGGTTCGCCAGTGGTGCCAGATGTATACAATATATACAGCACGTCTGTTGCATTGACTGAAGTACATCCGACCGCAGCTGATTTATTTACCGCAGATTCCCAATCTATGTCCCGACCTTTTTGCATTGCGGCTTTGACTTGTGGGCGTTGTAAGATGATTGTATTTGGTGGCTTATAAGCAGACAGTTCAATGGCTTCATCTAACATCGGCTTGTATTCGATGAGGCGACTGCCCTCTATGCCACAACTGGCAGAAAGAATGACCTTGGGCTTGGCATCATTAATTCGTGTGGATAATTCATTGGCAGCAAATCCGCCAAAAACAACGGAGTGGATCGCCCCTATTCTGGCACAGGCTAACATCGCCATGATGCCTTCAGGAATCATTGGCATATAAATCAATACACGGTCACCTTGGTTGATACCCAGGTCGGTAAGAACACCAGCGAGTTTTGATACTTTTTCAAGGAGTTGTTGGTATGTATACGTTGTTTTCGTATTTGTAACTGGGCTGTCGTAGATTAAGGCCGGTTGATTGGCTCGACCATTGATGACATGTCGATCCAGCGCATTGTAACAAGTGTTTAGCTTTGCGCCAGTAAACCAACGATATATAGGCGCTTGTGACGCATCAAGTACCGCTGTGGCGGGCTGATCCCAGTCAACCAGTTTTGCCATCTCTGCCCAAAACGATTCAGGATCATTTAGTGATTGTTTGTATTGTTTTAAATAGTGACTCATTGATTACTCTTTATTGTTGGCGATTAGAGTTATTTTCTTATTATGTTAATTATGGGTTCAATATCTATTAGCCTTTAGTATGAATTGGTTGGCACTATACTAAAGGCTAATAGAATTTATTTTAATTGTTTTTTAATATGAAGCTGTTAAAAAATGTTATCGGAGTAAATTCAATGAAATCAGATAAGAGAGTTGGCGCTTTAGCCATTACACTAACATTGTTATATGGCATGAGTTCTCAAGCGGTAGCTGGCGGCGATGAATACCAACGGTTAGAAGACAAAATAACTGCCTTGGAAGGTATGTTACATGCGTTAAAAAAGGAATTGAATGAACGGCCTGTTAAAGAGGTTGTGGTAAAACAAAAAATGGTGCCTGCACCCGCAGTAAAAAAAGCCGATACGGGTGAGTCACATGATTATAGTTTTGGTGGTTTCATAAAAGCAACGGCATCTTTTTCATCCTACAGTGATGGGGATTTGGCTTCAGGAAGTGCTGGTAGAGACTTCTATATTCCTGGGACTGTACCAGTAGGTGGTGATGGTGAAAGCACAGATTTTGATTTCAGCGCCAAAGAGTCAAGGATTAATTTCAAAAGCGCTCATACATTAAGCAACGGGGCCAAAGTAAGTACGTTTGTAGAAATGGATTTTTTACTGCCTCCCGGCGGAGATGAAAGAGTGAGCAGTTCCTATAACCCAAGATTGCGTCACGCCTTCTTCAAATACAATGATTGGTTGTTTGGACAAACATGGAGTACTTTTCAAAATGTAGGCGCATTACCAGAGTCTGTTGATTTTTTAGCGGCATCTGAGGGCACTGTATTTGAAAGACAAGCCATGGTTCGTTATACCAAGGGACCTTGGCAAATGGCTTTAGAAAATCCAGAAACCACCATCACACCATTCGGTGGTGGCAGCAGAATCATTTCAGATGACAACTCATTACCTGATTTTGTATTGCGTTATAACCATGAACAAGATTGGGGCCATGTGACGCTGGCAGGTTTAGTCAGGTCACTTGAATATGACGGACCAAGTAACAGTGAAAGTACCAGTAGTTTTGGATTAAGCTTATCTGGGAAAGTGAAGATTGGTGCTAAAGATGACTTTAGATTTATGCTCAGTACAGGCAGTGGCATGGGAAGGTACCTGGGCCTGAACACAGCAAATGGTGCGGTCATAACCAGTGATGCATCTTTAGATGCGATTGATTCTACGGCAGGTTTTATGGCTTACAGACACCATTGGAATGATACCGTTAGATCGAACTTTATTTTTTCAACCATTCAAGTCGATAATGACATAAACAACACAGGTTTGAATATAACCAAATCGGCAACCAGTATCCAGGCCAATGTTTTATTCTCCCCTACCAGTAAAGTCACCCTTGGCTTGGGTTGGCTGTATGCCAATCGTGAGCTTGAAACAGATGTCGATGGCGAGTTGAATCGTCTGATATTCTCAGCCAAGTATGCATTTTAAATGCCATCGATTTAAAATATAATAAACAGAGGTGTTCTTAATGGGCTCTTTTCAAAGGTGTAAATTATAAAATGACAGACAACAATGTATGAATAGACACGTAAAGATAGCTTTGGTTATGGCCCCCTTTCTTGCTCTGATTTCTTATGGTTTAACAGGTTATTTTCAACCAACCATAAAACAGCAAAAAGGGGTCTATGAGCTTAATCAAGCGGGACAATGTCGACCCAGTGACAATTCATGTGTGATGAAATCTGGCGAATTTGAAATAATGCTTATCAGCACAGTAAAACAAGGAAAACGCCAATTAGGGATTTTATCTAATCAACCAGTTTCTTCTATTTCAATTGCTTTGGCATCAGATAACAATGAATTCACCCAGTTTAATATTCTGCAATCTGACAATGAAAAATATTGGCAAATTGGATTAAATAATGAACAAGAATTAGCAGACTACAGCTTATTTAGACTGGCTGTAAGTGCCAATGGGTCTAACTATTTCATTGAAGATACAATGACATTATAATGGAAATAGAAAAACTCGAGATTTATGACTTCCTCAGTTCATGTAATCCCTTAAATAAGCTGACTGAAAAACAACTAAAGGAAATAGTCCTGTCAATTGAGATTACCTACTCGCCAAGAGGCACCGTTGTATTGGCCCCTGATACTAATAATAAATGGCTTTATTTAATTCGCTCTGGTGCAGTCGAAAGAACTGACAACAACCATGGTTTAGTCGCTCGATTTATTGAGAAAGATTTTTTTGGACACAGGGCCATTGAAAGAGGTGGTGTTATTCAGAAAAAAGTAACGGCCATTGAAGACAGCTTATTCTATTTAATTCCTGATGACATATATTTTAAATATATGGAATTACACAGTGGTTTTAAACAGTATTTTCACCAAACCAAGAACAAACGATTACGCAGTGCGCTGAATGACATCCAAAGTCAAGAAAACAATATATTGCACACGACAAGAGTTAAAGACTTACAAAACCATTCAATCTTAACCATACAAACCGATACCAGCATAAAAGAAACTGCACAGTTGATGTTGGCTAAAAATATGACTGCCGCCATCATTGTCGAAAACAATGAAATTAAAGGCATTGTTACTGACAGGGTTTTTTGTACCAAGGTCGTTGCTGAAAACCTCAGCCCGCAATCAGCAATCTCTTCAATCATGAGCAAGGACCTGATTACCATTTCTTCACAAGACACTGGTTTAGATGCCATGTTGATTATGGCGCGCCATAACATCAGACATTTACCTGTTGTTGATGCGAGTGAGGTGAAGGGTTTGATCACAGCTACAGATTTAATCCACCACCAAAGTCACAACCCAATTTACGTCGTTAATGAAATTCACAAAGCTCAAGTTATTGATGATTTGATAAAAATTAGCCAGCAGTTGCCAACTGCTTTATGTAAATTAGTTGATGCAGGACTCAAGCCGCATGACATTTGTTATTCAATCAGTTCTGTCGGTCGAGCGATAGCCCAAAAACTGATTAAAATGGGCATAAAAGAATTGGGAGAGCCACCGATTCCATTTGCCTTTATCGTGGCAGGATCATTGGCGAGGAATGACCAAACGGTTCATACAGACCAAGATAATGGCATGATTTTATCCGATGATTATGAAGAAAAGATTCATGGCGACTATTTTAAAAAATTATCTCACTATATTTCTAACGGATTGAATGAATGTGGTTATATTTATTGCCCAGGCGATGTGATGGCTACAAACCATCAATGGAGACAGCCTTTTCATGTCTGGTTGTCTTATTTTAAAAAATGGATTCACACGCCTGAACCCAAAGCTTTGATGTACTCAAGCATTTTTTTTGATTTAAGGTGTATATATGGTGATCAAAACTTATTAAATAAACTACACACTGAAATCAATCAAATGATCAGCGAAAATAAAATATTTTTGGCTTTTATGGCAGGCAATGCCACCCTCACCAAGCCACCTCTTGGCTTATTTAGACGTTTTGTTTTGGAAAAACACGGCTCAGAAAATAAAGCGCTCAATATGAAGAAACGAGGGATTATGCCTTGTACTGATATTGCAAGGGTGTTTGCCCTTGATGCGGGTGTTTCTCAGATAAATACTCGAGAACGTTTACATCTGGCTTATGACAACAACGTCATTACTAAAGAAGCCTTCAGAGATTTAACGGATGCCTATGATTTTTTAAGTATGGTTCGATTAAAACACCAAGTTATTAAAATCAAGAACCAACAAAAACCAGATAATTTTGTAGAACCCATTGAATTGTCATCACTTGAAAGAAGACACCTCAAGGATGCATTTGAAATAATTAGTACCTATCAAGATGTTTTATCAAATAAATACAATCAAGGCCGAATGTAATGATTAGCTGGTTAGACAAAAACCAGCGTTGGATCAGAAAAGGCTTGAAACAATCAAACAATGAGTGCTTTAGAAATTATTTATTAAAAGGCCTGCCTGATATAAATCAATCGGTTCATAATTCGCACTTTTTTGTATTAGACTTTGAAACCACCGGGCTAGATGTAAATAAAGACCACATCATCAGTGCGGGATTTACAGAAATACAAAACAACCGTATCCTGCTGAATAAAAGTGAACATCACATTGTCACCACTAAACTAAAATTGGGAAACAAGAACGTCAGTATTCATAACATCACTGATGACATGGTTTCAAAGGGCATGCCGATTATTGATCTGATAGAATACTTATTAGAAAAAATGGCGGGTAAAATCTTAATTGCGCATTACCAAAGGATTGAATACAGCTTTATTCAACAAGCTTGTCAGTCATTGTATGGTTTACCCTTGCCATTAATCATGCTGGATACCTTGGCAATTGAAAAACGCAAACTAGAAAAACTAAACCGCCCTATTGTTGCGAACCAATTGCGTTTATTTAATTTGCGCAAAGCATACAATTTACCAAGGTATAAGGCGCACAATGCTATGGAAGACGCCATTTCAACTGCGGAGTTATTTATTGCCCAGGTTAAAATCAGAAATATTGAGAACAATCAAACTTTGATAAGAGATTTGCTCTAAGACTATAGTCTAATATAATCTATATTTATGAGCTGTGATAATACAGCGTTAAAATATTCAATGACATCAAAAGAGAAAAACACAATGAAATCATTATATCCGGTTCCAGAACAATATAAACAACACACCAATTGTGATTTACAAAAATACCAAGAGATGTATAAAGACTCCATTGAAAATAATGTGGATTTTTGGGATAAACAAGGTCAGCGCTTAGATTGGATCAAAGATTATTCACAGGTTAAAGATGTGTCTTTTGAAAAGGAAGATTTACATATTAAATGGTTCGCTGATGGACAATTAAATGTGTCTTATAACTGTATTGATAGACATTTAAAAGACAAAGCAGATCAAACCGCCATTATATGGGAAGGTGACAACCCTGAAGAATCAGAACACATAAGCTATCGAAAACTGCATCAGGAAGTTTGTAAATTAGCCAACTCACTTAAAAAACTTGGCATAACAAAAGGTGATTGTGTGACTTTATATATGCCGATGATTCCTGAAGCGGCCTATGCAATGCTGGCCTGTTCCCGTATTGGTGCGATTCATTCAATTGTGTTTGGTGGGTTTTCACCCGATGCTTTAGCCAATAGGATTATTAATTGTCAATCAAAACTGGTGATTACGGCCGATCGCGGCGTACGTGGTGGGAAAACAATTCCTTTGAAGAAAAATGTAGATTCAGCGGTTGGAATTACCGGCGTAAAAGATTACTTGGAGTCAGTATTGGTGTTTAAAACCGCTGATGTTGAAGTTGAATTTTCAGACCACGACCATTGGTACCATGAACTATCTAAAGATGTGGGTTTAGACTGTCCACCAGAACCTATGAATGCTGAGGATCCTTTGTTTATTCTCTATACCTCGGGTTCAACAGGACAACCCAAAGGGGTTTTACATACCACAGGTGGCTACTTGGTTTATGTCTCACTTGGCTTTGAATATATCTTCGATTACCAAGCTGGAGATGTGTTCTGGTGTACTGCTGATGTGGGTTGGATTACTGGACACAGTTATGTCGTGTATGGACCGTTGGTGAATGGTGCCACAACACTTATGTTTGAAGGGGTTCCTAATTACCCAGACTACAGCCGCTTTTGGCAAATTATTGATAAACACCAAGTGAATATTTGTTACACAGCACCCACCGCTATTCGCTCGATCATGCGAGAGGGCGATGAATTCGTCACCTGTACTTCTAGAAAATCATTAAAATTATTAGGGTCAGTCGGTGAACCAATTAATGAAGAAGCCTGGCATTGGTTTTATGAAATGGTTGGGGATAAACGCTGTCCTATTGTTGATACTTGGTGGCAGACTGAAACCGGTGGCATTATGATTACCCCTCTACCAGGGGCCATTGATTTAAAACCAGGAATGGCTTGTGTGCCATTTTTTGGAGTTGAACCCCTGTTATTAGATAATGACGGTAATATATTAGAAGGATCAACCACAGGTAACCTGGTCCTTGCTGGATCATGGCCAGGACAAATGCGTACCATATGGGGTGATCACGATAGATTTTATAATGCTTATTTCAGTGAATTCCCTGGTTATTATACGACTGGTGACGGAGCCAAAAGAGATGAAGATGGCTACATCAAAATCACCGGTAGGTTAGATGATGTCCTTAATATATCTGGCCACCGAATGGGCACAGCAGAAGTTGAAAATGCTTTAGATGAACATAAAAGTGTGGCAGAAGCTGCAGTGGTTGGCTTTCCTCATGATATCAAAGGACAAGGTATATATGCCTATGTTAGCTTGTATAATAACATCGAACCCAGCGAAGAATTAAGGTCTGAATTAATCAATTGGGTCAGAAAAGAAATAGGACCTGTGGCCACTCCAGACATCATTCAGTGGGCTCCACAGTTACCCAAAACCAGATCTGGAAAGATAATGCGTAGAATTTTAAGAAAAATTGCGGCCAATGATCATGGAGATTTAGGTGACGTTTCAACCTTGGCAGATCCGGGTGTTGTCGAAGATTTAGTTAATAACAGGATGAACAAATAGATTTCTCAATGAAGTTCACGGTAAATAAAATAGTTATTGCTGACGATCATCCAATGTTTCGTGTTGCGTTAAAACAGTCGATTAGTAGTAAATATGACTGTGAAATTATTGAATGTGAATCATTAGATTCTTTACGCTCTGAATTAAAAAACCACAATGCCTCTGATTTATTAATCCTTGATTTAAATATGCCAGGGGCTGACGGGTTTTCATCATTGGTTTATGTGCAGGAACACTATCCACACTTACCTGTCATCATGATTTCTGCAAATGATAAGTTAGAGGTGATTAAAACAGCGAAATCATTTGGCGCATTAGGCTATATCAGTAAATCTGCTGATATAGAAACAATCAGAGCAGCCATCACTGAGGTTTTACAGGGCAATACATTTTTTCCAAAAGAGCTTGAATCCATTGAGAACCAAAACCATGAAGCTGAATTGTTAACCTTAACCAAAGGTGTTGCGAGCCTCACGCCGCAGCAATACAAGGTTTTACAAAAGCTTAAACAAGGATTGCTTAACAAACAAATTGCTTATGATCTTGATGTTTCTGAAGCCACAGTAAAGGCCCATGTTACCGCCATCATGCGAAAGTTTGGTGCCAACAACCGCACTCAGACTGTTATGAAGCTCACTAATATCGAATTAAATGATCAGTTTTAAAGGCTGATTTTATTAATTACACTCCTCAACATGGCCGGTTTTATAGGCTTTAATAATAAATGATAGCCTTGTTCTCTGACGTGATTTTTCAACGCTTCAGTTCGATTGGCAGTGATAATTATCACGGGGCAATTACAGCCATAGCTACTGAATATCTTTTCAATTACCTGCAACCCTGTTTCATCATCTAAATGATAATCTATCAATAAAATGTCAGGCTCCAGACCGGCTGCAAACAAAGCCAATGCTTCTTTAGAATTTCTGACACAATGAATCTCATGACCCCAGCCAGAAATAAGTTGTTCCATCCCAACTAAGATTTGTTTTTCATTGTCTATACATAAAATAGAGGGTTTCATTGCATTGTTGGCATTTTGAAATGTGACGGGCTGATTCTTTTCCGTGACAGGGGCTTCAATATAAGGCAGCTCAATCATAAAGGCCGTGCCCTTTCCTACCACTGATCTAATCGACAGTTTGTGGCCTAATTGTTTTAATATTCTTTCTACAATGGATAAGCCTAAGCCAAGGCCTTGTTCTGCTTTGTCTCTCGGTTTGTTTAAACGAACAAAATCCTGAAACACCAACTCTTGCTCACTTTCACTGAGCCCGTTGCCAGAATCAATCACGTAGATTTGAATGTGTCCTTGAAACTTTCTACAAACAACCAAAATACCACCACTTTCCGTGTATTTTATTGCGTTACTGGTTAGGTTTTGTAAGACCCGATAAAATAATTTTTGATCGGTATAAATGTAGTACTTTGATTCAACAACTTTGAGTTTTAATCCTTTAAGTTTTGCTTTTGTTTGGTATTGGTTGCGCAATTGATCAAAAATAGAATTGATAGCTAAGTGGCTTCTTTCTATGGTTATGCCACCGGCATCAATTTTGGCAATATCTAACAATGCCCCCAATAAATTTTCCGCTGATTTTAATGATAAATCTAAGTTTAATACGGTGCCTTTAAATTTTTCTGGAATTTTATCAACTTGCTCAGTCAGAATTGATGAAAACAACCGAGCTGCATTAAATGGCTGTAGTAAATCATGACTCGCATCTGCCACAAATTTTGTTTTACTTGAATTTGCCAGGTCAGCTTTTTGTATGGCTATTTTTAAATCTTCATTTAATTCAATGAGTTCAATGGTTCGCTCATTAATTTTCTGTTCCAGGCTTGTTTTAGCGGTTTCAAGTTCTAATTCAATTTTTTTATAATGGCTCACATCTGTATAAGTCGTCACATAACCATTGTCTGGCATTGGATTACCTTCAATTTGTAGGTACATTGAATCACCATATGGTTTCTCATGCCTGTAATGGGTTCTTTGACGTAAATATATCAATCTTTTTTCAACCTCAGAAGCTATGTTTTTTTCACCCAATAAGCCACGGCTTGCATTGAATCTAATCAGATCTTCAATTGGCATGCCTTTGTAAACCATTTGTTCAGGATAATTAAGTAGTTTCAAATACTGCTTATTCCATGCAACCAACCTCAAATCGCCATCAACAACACTGACACCTTGTGAAATACTGTCAAGAGTGGCTTCATTCAAGCGCCTTTGAAAACGAATGGCTTGGGATGTATTGTCAAGTATATCAACGATATCATTAACCGCTAAACCCTTGCTTTTAAATAATGCGGTGATAACGGCTCTGGCTGATGATGAGCCAATGGATCCAGCCAATAATCGTTCTGTGAATGCAATAATTGGCGTAGTGACTTTTGAATCATCGTCAATTTCTGAATTAAGACTGTGGTAAAAATGTTTATAAGTACTCTCAACCATTTTTTTACCAATAATTTGGCTTATCGCAGTTTTAAGCTCTTTTACAGTCATCGTGTTAGTGCTTTCACTGTTGTTCGATACTTCATTAACTATATTGTTTTTGTTAAACATTTTGGATAAAAATGCATACAACACATGAACGCCAATATTGCCGAGTAATGAGAAACTGACTAGTTTAAATAAAGGGGAATTGTCACCAGTTAATTGCTTCAGCGTAAATAGGATACCATTTTCAACCGTGTTAGCTTGTGAACTAAAAAGATGAGGGAAAAACACCAAGACAATCCATACAAGAACACCCGCAATTAAGCCTGCAAAAGCAGCATTTTTATTAGAATGGCTCCAATAAACACCCAAAATTAGGGTTGGCGCAAATTGTACGGTGAGTAAAAAAGACAAGTTTCCAAATGAAGCCAAAGGAATATCAGTATTTAAAAAGTAATAAAATGAAAAAGCCATTAAAGTGATGGTTAAGATACTTATCCGCCTACTCCATAAGACCGTGCTTTGGATACCTGTTTTTTTCGGTAAATTGTAATTTTTATATTTTAAATACAGAGGCAAAACAAGGTCATTACTTAACATGGTACTTAAGGCAATCGTAGAAATAATTACCATACCCGATGCGGCAGCTAGACCACCAAACAAGACCAACAAAGTTAACCAGTCTTGGTTCATCAACATGGGCAGTTTTAACACATATAGATCAACTGAAATTGAGTTACCTAACCATTCATTACCGGCAGTAGCTATCGGAATCACAAAAGTGGTAAAGATTACAAGGTATGCGATAAATACCCAACGAGACCACTTCAAATCTGACCTGTTTTCATTTTCAACCACTGTCACATGAAACTGTCTAGGCAAACACATGAATACCAAAAATGCCAACAAAACCTGTGACAGAAAATTCAGTGTTAAAGAAGGACCATTGGCAATTTCAGGAATACTTTGGGCCACTTTAAAAAAGCCAAAGGGCCCAGAATAGAAATAAAATATGACAAATAAACCGACCACAATGAACGCGATGAGTTTTAACAGAGATTCAAATGCAATTGCAATCATCAACCCCCTATGGTGTTCGGTAACATCTAATTTTTTAGTGCCGAAAATAATAGAAAAGAAGGCCAGCATGATGGTGATGAAAAACGTTCTTAATTGAGTGGACCAAGACCCGGGATCTTCATCATTAATAGCAATCACTTCTAGGCTAGATGAGATGGTTTCAAGTTGTAAAGAAATATAAGGAATTGCTGCAATTACAGTGATGACAGTAACCAATACAGCAATTTTTCTCGACTTCCCATATAAGCTGGCGACAAAGTCAGCAATAGACGTGACATTTTTTTCTTTACTAATCTTTACAATTTTTTTAACTAACGGCCAGCCCAGTGTGAAAAGAAGAATGGGACCTAAATAAATGGGAAGAAAATTCCAGCCTGTTTTGGCAGCGGTTCCAACCGCTCCAAAAAATGTCCAAGACGTACAATAAACAGCAATAGACAGACTGTAAATAGATGCGCGGATAGGTTTGTTCTGACTAAAATCCTGTTTATCACCCCATGTCGCAATTAAGTACATGAGTCCCATATACATTACTAGAATGATATATATTGTCCAATTTCCAATCATTGTATGTCTTTGTCATTGTCCTCAATTAATAAGTATATATTACCAATATTGCGATTACACCTATACCAAAGTCTAAGATTAATTTTAAATTAACTCTGTTATATTGCTTTTACTTAATGTTTTAGTGGAGGGTTATATGTCTTCAAAAGAAAATCGCGAAGCTTATTGGAAAGCAAATCTCAAGTTAATGGGGGTGTTGTTAGCCATATGGTTTTTTGTATCATTTGTTTGTGGGATTTTATTGGTCGATGAACTCAATTCTATTCAATTTGCTGGTTTTGAACTGGGATTTTGGATGGCACAGCAGGGTTCCATGTATGTATTTTTAATCTTGATTTTTATTTACGCCAAGAAGATGAATGCGTTAGATAAAAAGTTTGGGTTGGAGGAATAACCATGGAATTAAAGACATTAACAATTTTATTTGTCAGTGCATCATTTGCTCTCTATATTGGCATCGCAATTTGGGCCAAGGCCAAAAGCACCAAGGACTTTTATGTGGCCGGAGGCGGTGTTCACCCTATAGCTAATGGCATGGCTACGGCTGCTGATTGGATGTCAGCCGCCTCATTTATTTCATTGGCTGGTATTATTTCTTTTGCTGGTTATGATTCATCTGTGTATTTAATGGGTTGGACCGGTGGTTATGTGTTATTGGCATTACTGTTAGCACCCTATTTACGTAAATTTGGTAAATTTACTGTGCCAGAATTTATTGGCGATAGATATTATTCAAAAACTGCGCGCATCGTTGCGGTTATTTGCTTAATTATTATTTCCTTTACTTATGTAGCGGGTCAAATGCGGGGTGTTGGCATTGTGTTCTCGAGGTTTCTTGAAGTTGAGATTGTTACCGGTTTAATCATCGGCATGGGCGTGGTATTTTTCTATGCCGTTTTAGGTGGCATGAAAGGCATTACTTATACCCAAGTCGCTCAATACTGTGTCCTAATCTTTGCCTACATGGTGCCTGCAATTTTTATTGCATTACAAACAACAGGCAACCCTATTCCACAACTTGCATTTGGTAGCGAGGTAACTGGACAAGGGATGTATTTGTTAGAAAAACTCGACCAAACTGTTATGGCACTGGGGTTTGGTGCATTTACCGATGGCAGCAAAAGTACAATTGATGTGTTCTTTATCACTTTAGCTTTGATGGTTGGAACAGCAGGCTTGCCTCATGTGATTGTAAGGTTCTTTACCGTACCAAAAGTATCCGATGCACGTAAGTCAGCTGGTTGGGCCTTGTTATTTATTACCATTTTATACACCACTGCGCCTGCCTTGGGATCGATGGCCAGATTAAACCTCATCAACACAATTCAACCCGGAGAAATTGGAACTGTTGATGGCAACATGCAATATGCAGAAAGACCCACTTGGTTCAAAACTTGGGAAAAAACTGGTTTGTTGGCATTTGAAGATAAAAATAATGATGGCAGAATCCAATATTATAATGAAGGAAATGCCGCATTCAAATCTACTGCAGACAGTTATGGCTGGAAAGGCAACGAATTAAAAGTTGATAGAGATATTATGGTTCTTGCCAATCCTGAGATTGCTAACCTGCCTCATTGGGTGATTGCGTTAATTGCTGCAGGTGGTATTGCAGCCGCATTATCCACAGCTGCTGGGTTGTTGTTGGTTATCTCGTCATCAATCTCCCATGATTTAGTCAAAGGTATTATGGTTCCCAATATATCTGAGAAGAAAGAATTGATGATTGGTCGAGTCGCGGCCGCGGTTGCCATCATGATAGCGGGCTATCTGGGGGCTAATCCCCCTGGCTTTGTCGCTCAAGTAGTCGCCCTTGCATTTGGGTTGGCTGCTTCTTCACTATTTCCTGCCATATTACTGGGTATTTTTTATAAGAAAGCCAATAAACTAGGCGCCATTTCAGGTATGTTGGTCGGTATCATATTTACTTTGACTTATATTATTTACTTCAAATTTATGAACATTGAATTAAATAATTCCGATAATTGGTTGTTTGGTATATCTCCTGAAGGTATTGGCTCTATCGGTATGATTCTTAATTTTGTTGTAACCATTACCATCAGTAAATTTACAACGGAACCTCCTCATGAAATTCAAGAATTAGTTGAGTCTATAAGGGTCCCTAAAACCATGTAATTTGATTACACGGTTAAGATTAAAGCCTGTGATTTATCACGGGCTTTTTTATGCTTCTAAATCACCTATCTAAATAACAAAACTGTTCTAAATACAACCACTTTAATTATGACGTGTGCGCTTTTTTAATTCTGCTCAAACTAACAGGCGTAACACCTAAATAACGGGCCATGTCATTTGGGGTCACCTGTTCTAAAATTGAAGGCTTGTTGCTGACTAATTTCAAATACTGTTGTTCAGCGCTTAAGCATAAAAAATCAAATTCCCGCTGTTCTTCTGAATACTCAAAGCATTGTCATACCTTTGTTCTGATTTATTACTGAGTTGTCATTTTTTTATCACCTTTTATCACCGAACTTTTGTAAAAAATTAAAAACGTTCTGAATTTTTTCTCAGCTTAACTGGTTAATTTTCTCAATCTTTTAAACACCACTTGATTACATATTCATAAATGAGTATCATTCTCATTCTCGTTCGGGTTGATTGAAGTTTATCTAAGTGGATATTCTATAAATATTAAGAAAGTAAGTTATGTAAGACATACATTCAAAAAAAATGAGAAAGATTTAAATGTATTGTACTAACCTATATTGAGCCGCAAGAAATGAAATATAAGCGGTAAAACCGACACAATAACTACTCAACAATCAATTAAATAAACCATATTAAAACCATAAAACCATAAAATTATGAAAATTAAGAAAACCAAAGCAGCAACACTGATCAGTTTATTCGTGTGTGGCTCATCATTGGCTCAAGTAGAAGTCATCAAAGAGAAAACCTTATCAAAGGATGTACATAAAGACGTTCCCATCAATCAAACAGAAGATATGGAAGCAATGAAAGTTTGGGGAACCAAAGTACAAGCCTCGTCTATTAATATCAGTGAAGAAGACATAACCATCAGACAAGCCGATCACTTGAGTGATTTACTGCGAAGTATTCCAGGGGTTGATGTCGGTGGCGCACATTCTTTAAACCAACGGATAAACATACGCGGCTTAGATGACAAAGATTTGGCCATCACCATTGACGGTGCGGTACAAAATACTTACATGTATCACCATGCCGGAAATTTACAGATTCATGCAGACATTCTGAAAGCAGTTGAAGTCGAAGTAGGCACAAATTCTGTGATTAATGGAGGTTTGGGTGGAGCCGTTAGATTTGAAACCAAAGAAGCCAAAGACTTACTTGATTATGGACAACAATTCGGCGGTCGTGTACAAGCTTCTTTTGCAGATAATGACTCGACTGGTGGTTCAGCTTCTTTGTTCGGGCAATTGTCTGATCATGTTGATATTTTAGGCTATTACAACTATGTGGATAGGAATAACTACACTGTCGGTGGTGGGCGTATTTTAGGTACAGACGGTGTTGTCATCAATGAAACGGGTGAAGTGAAAGGGTTAGCGGGTGAAACCAATGATGCTTTGATTAAGTTAGGTTGGGACATCAGTGCCAATCAACGCTTAGAATTCGGTATTGAAAATTATCAAGACGAAGGTGATTATAGCTATAGGCCTGACATGGGACTGGCAACAGATACAGCCATTGCTGATAGTTTAGGCTTGCCTTTGGTTTATCCGACTCAATTTACTAGAGACACATACACCTTAAATCATGATTTATTTTGGGGCCAAAATTCCAATTTAAGAACTTCGGTTTATTACAACAACAGTGAACTCAATCGTGATGAAAGCGGTATTGCTGCGGTTTTTGATGACAGTCCAAGTTTGGTGGAAGGTTTTGCCAAAAACAAAGGATTCAATGTACTTGGAAACACCTCTTTAAATTTCAATACATTGAATGCGCTGACCTATGGAATTGAATTGATTGATTATCAAACCCAATATAAAGAAGATGGTCAAAATATTTCTGGTGAAGAAGCCACCAATTTAGCAGTGTATATTCAGGATCGTATTTCATGGGACAATGGTTTATCTTTGACGCCAGGAATGCGGTATGACAGTTATGATGTGGATTCTAAGGTTGTGAACCAAACTTTTGACGACATCACATTCGCATTGGCTTTGGAATATCAATTCAATCCTAATTTCACAGCTTCATTGAGTAGTACAGAATTATTCAAAGGACCAGAATTATCAGAAGTCTTTGTCGGTGCTGGCATCAGTGACACAGAAAATCAAGACATCGAAGCTGAAACTGGTATCAATCACCAGCTCTCATTCACCTATCAGGCACCTCATGGTATTGATTTAGGCGCTACGTTTTTTAGAACTGACATAGATAACTACATATATGAATATGTAGATGACAACATTGGCGACCTGCAAATTAATGGTTATGAATTGTTTTTAAGACACAAAACGGGACACTTAAATACCTTGTTGTCTTATGCCGCACAAGAGAGTGAGTTGAATGCATATTCTTCGTATTCTCAATTTGACGGAGCCAGATTAGACCGCTCAATTGGTGACAACATTAACTTAAGTTTTGACTATGCCCTGCCCTCAAAAAACCTTAACTTTCATTGGAACACCATGTTTGTTGATAAATTAGATGCACAAATTGATTTAGATGAATTGAACAACCCAAAGAAAAGCTATGTTGTGCATAATTTATCTATGAAATGGTTACCCCAACAAAATTTTAAAGGCATGGAATTAACTTTAGGCATAGATAATGTTTTTGATAAGCACTATGCCTCACATGCATCCAGGACAGGTGATTCATTCCACCCAAGATTTGGTTCATTGCATTTAACAGATTATGAACCGGGTAGAAATATCAAAGCCACAATCGCATATAAATTTTAAAGGTTCTCTGCGTTCAACCACTTCTTTAGCTTTAAGTGGTTGAACAAATTAAATAATGAATTAAAACACGTACTATTAATCATTATTGGTGGTGTTTACGTATAATAAACACCCCGCTAAAGCCACTGCAATATTATTTTGGGTTTCGACAATTCTCAGGCCTTACCAAAGAAGTCTATTCCGAACTTAAAGCCACCACAGGGTCAAGGTAAGCGGCTTTTCTTGCTGGCAAATAACCAAATAACACACCGGTTCCAACCGCACAGGTAAACGCAATCACCGGAGGCATAACAGAATACATAATATCAACATCAAACAACGACAGTATGTAGGCAGCGCTGAACCCCAAAGTCACTCCAATGATGCCGCCTATGGTACAAACAACAGCGGCTTCGATATTAAATTGCATCATAATGTCACGCCTGCGAGCTCCGGTTGCCATACGCACGCCAATCTCACGCGTCCGCTCTACTACACTGACCAACATGATATTCATCACGCCAATACCACCAACCAACAATGAGATGGCAGCGACAGCACCTAAAAGCATAGTGAGTGTGTTTTGTGTCGCCGTTGCCATTTCTAGGAAAGACGCAGAATTTAGCACACTAAAATCTTCTGTTTGGTGGCGGTTCAATAACAATGTGGTAATGTCTTCTTCAGTTTGGCTTATTTGCTCAACATCATCCACTTTGACTACTATACCATTTAAATAATTGGAACCGAATAATCGAGCCATTGCAGTTGTGTATGGAACCCACACGGTATCATCTTGATCATTGCCACGAGGATCAGCCCCTTTGGTTTCCATGACGCCGATAATTTCAAATGGAATGTTGCCCAACAGAATATATTGCCCCATTGGATCTTCTCCATCAGGGAAAAATATATCAGCAACTGTTGTGCCAAGTACTGCAGTAGAAGAATAAGACTCCACATCTTGTTCTGAAAAGAAATCACCACTTTTCAAAGCCCAATCTCTCGCCTCTGGGTATCCTGAACTGACACCCTCAATGCCACTGGAATAATCAATGTTCCCCATTCGCAAGGTTTTCGAACCGTTGCGCTGAGGTACGACTACACTGATGTTGTCAACTTGTTCGGCTATGGCTTTGGCATCTGCTGGTATCATGGTAGCGATATTTGCTGAGCGAATGCCTGGCGCGCCAGGCCTGATGCTCAATATATTGGTGCCCATTGAGCTGATTTGGTCAAGCACATTTTGTTTACTGCCATTACCGACCGCCAACATGGTAATAACCGCCGCCACCCCAATCACAATTCCTAACAAAGTTAAGGCTGTTCTGAACAAATTAACCCGCAAGGCACGCAATGCCGTTTTAACGGCTTCACTTGACTCAGCCAAAAGGTCACTGGACTTAATAATTTTTTCTTGGTGCTTATTTTCTGCTCTGGCCTTAGCCATACCTATTTCGTCGATACCGCTGTCAGATTCAATTTGTCCATCAGCAATAGTAATCATCCGACGGGCGTGTTGCGCCACTTCTTCTTCATGGGTAATTAAAATAACAGTGCGCCCCTGATTATTCAACTCTTCCATTAGATTCATCACATCCGCACTGCTCTGGCTGTCCAAAGCACCAGTGGGTTCATCAGCCAAAATAACCGGTGGGTTGTTGACCAAGGCACGGGCAATCGCCACTCGTTGTTGCTGTCCTCCAGACAGCTCTGAGGGGTTATGGTGACCACGATCGCCTATCCCAAGTTCAGTCAGCAGGGTTTTGGCACGCTTTTCTCTTTGAGGGGCTGACATGCCAGCATAAATAGCCGGAATTTCTACATTTTCTTCAGCCGTAGCGTTATTCAATAGATTGTACCGTTGGAAAATAAAGCCGAATGTTTCGCGACGTAATCCAGCCAACTCATCTGCATTCAGGTCTTTTACATCGCGACCATCGGCGACATAAGATCCACTGGTTGGACGATCCAGACAGCCCAGTATATTCATCAAAGTTGATTTGCCTGAACCTGATTGGCCCATGATGGCAACAAATTCACCGGGGTAAATCTCTAAATCAACTTCATCAAGTGCTTTAACAACGACGTCACCCGTTTGGTAATGACGAGATAAACCGCTCACCTTAATCAGTGCTTGTGTACTCTGTGTCGTCATTAGATTCTTCCCATTCCTGGAGGGCCACCACGGCCACGGTTTCCATTTGTATTATTTTCTTTGCCTGAGCTATCACCTTTTTTATTGGGTCGCGGTGTGGTAATGATTTTATCCCCCACTTCCAGCCCTGATATTACGGCTGCATGGCTGCGATCGGCAGCTCCAACAATAATTATTCGTGGCTTCGGACCAGTTTCCTCTTCAACAACAACGCGATAAGCTTGGCCTAACGGTGAGTCTTGTTCTTCTACCCGCTTTTTCAATGCACTGACAGGGATCACAGGCACGTCTTTGGCACTGGCAAGAACGAAAAACATTTGTGTTGTCATGCCGCTCATCAATACGCCATCGGCATTATCAACATCAACCAAAACGTTATACAAAACAACATCATTAAGTATTACAGGGGTTGGTTCAATTTGACGCACCACACCATTCCATTTTCGATCGCCAGATCCCAAGGTGCTGAAATAAACATCCATACCTTTTTTCAACTTCATCACATCAGCCTCAGCCACTTCAGCCACCACAGTCATGGTGTTCAAATTAGCCACTTGCACTATGGTTGGCGTTGTTTGCGAAGCATTGATTGTTTGACCCTCTTGAACCGCTTGAGAAACGACCGTTCCGTTCATTGAACTGTATATTTTGGTGAATTCTAAATTGGTTTTGGACGCATCAAGTGTTGATTCTGCTTTTTCAATTTGTGCTTCGATGGCCATCAGGTTGGCTTTTGTGATTTCGAGTGTATATTCAGAGTCTTGTAGAGTTTCCTCGCTGACTACTTTCGAGTTGAAAAGTCCTGTGTAGCGATCAACTTTTTGTTGCGCCTGCTTCAGCAAAGCTTGCTTTTCTGCTTTTTGAGCCTGGAGGTACTTTAGCTCAGCTTGATTAGCCAGTACATTCGCTTCATAAACGTCTGGATCAATTTCAGCGATCAGATCACCACTCTCTACATAATCACCAATTTCCACATGCATCAGTAAAATCATACCTGAGACTTGAGCACCGATATCAACATAATTTTTAGGTTCTAAAGTTCCTTGAGATGTCACTACAGATTCAATACTGCCTAATTCTATGGTGCTCAGCGCATTGGCTTTATTCTCAATAGTTTCATTTTTAGACTGGTAATACTTCCAGCCTATACCAAAGAACACAATGAGGATAAGTGTCATTACAATTAGTTTTTTAGTCAATTTCATATATTTCTCTTAAGTTTTACAACCAGTCATCTAATTAGTCCTACTGAAACAAAAAATCCTGCGGATTTAATGATGTTTTTACATGTGTTAATACCCCAAACTAAAAAATCAAGGCCTCAGCAAAAAATGGAATGAACGACAAAGCCATTGAAGCCAACAACATCGATACAATCACAACGGCAAGATTCTTTTTTGTTTTTTTAAGGTTCATAACATTTCAATTTAAAAGTGATTGTTTGGCTTTCAGCAACAACTTGTTTGTATTGAACATTGATGTGGTTACCCTCACCTCCCCAAAATATCAATTTGATAAATAAGTTCAGTTTGTTAAACATTAATGCTCTACTGGTTTATAACAGTTTTAATTTTGCAATTTAAACAAGTAACAAATATGCAAGAATTAAGGAAATTGTACTAATTTAAAATTAATTTAACTGAGGTCGGAACCTGTTTCATGATTAATTTAATACGTAAAACTTTTGTGGCTGGTATTTTTTGTTGTTCTAAGCTCATTGCCTAACCCTATTTACCATCTGTCGACAATTATTTTGACCATGTTAATGTGAATTTAAAAGCGCCTTCGTCATCGATCCCAAATGACCCATTTATTTTCCCTAATGCAATAATAGATGCACATCAATACCATCTTGCCGTGCAAGCCAATGGGCTGTCTATAGACTTTTCATCCACTTGGCAATTAGCCAAAGGTCATGCCATGGTCGGGTTGATGGATACTGAAATTAATGGCAATCATCCAGATTTGTTAGGAAATTTCAGACACCACCTTTTTGCCCCATACATCGTGTCTGAACAACCCTTATCTTATCAAGGTATTTATAATGACCATGGCAGTTGTGTGTTAAGCGTATTAGCACCCCCTAGCAATAATAATGAAGGCTTAACTGGTGTATATCAGGATTGTAATGTGGTTGCAGATAGCAGTTTTTTTTGCAGGCCCTACAATATAAAAATTTGGTAAGTAATGCCGTACAACCTATATGTTACCTGATTTATGCGCGTATCAGACGCGCTCCACTTTTCATCAATAGTTAACGATTAATACTTGGCAGCTTGCCCATTGCTTGCGGTGTTTTTAATAAAGTCTCTGATGTCATCATTGGCTTGTTCTAAATCAGTTTTTCGCAAGTACATCATGTGACCACTGCGATAGGTTTTAAAGCTTATTCTGTCTTTCATTGTGCCACTGGGATCAACCTGACTCATCGCATATTTAGCCGCAAAATAAGTGGTGGCGCCATCATAATAACCAGATTGCACCAGTACATTTAAATATGGATTTTGCGCCATGGCTTGGCGCAATCCTTCGCGAACATTATTCTTGGTTCGGTCCCATGGATGAACGTTCCCAAACATGTTGTAAGGCACATCGGTTTTGTAATTCAGTTCTTCTCGGAGGTAATAATTAATCGCTGGTGTAAAAGAGTGTAACCACGATGTCAGTTCAGCACTGTAGTCTGGACTGTCTCCAGTTAAAACTTTGTCGATTCCTAAATACCTTGAATCTAAGCGCCCAATGGTTTGACCGGTTTTATTGCGCATTAATTCTTTCCAAAAAAATCGCGGGGATAAATCCAAATGTCGTTGCAAAATGGCTTGCTCACTTATCCCTGAATAATGTGACATTTTTGTTGCCACCATATTTCGTTCTTGTTCATCAATAAAACCACCTTTGGCCAAAGCAGGCATCAGTTCATTGATGGCAAAATCTTCAGCTTCAGATAAAATATCAGTTAAATCTTGGCTTTGTAAGGCTTCGGGTAGCATTTGATGGTACCAAGCCGTCGCAGTCATATATGGAAAATCTATGGCTGTTGAAATCGCTGGATCAGAATCCAAAGCTTGATAATCGGCAGGAGATACCATAATAACGCCATTTAAGTACATCCATTGTGAATTTTGTAAAGCAGCAGCTAAACCCATTACTCGAGTTCCACCATAACTTTCGCCAATGATGTATTTAGGTGATTGCCAACGGTTGTTACGCGACATAAAAGTAGTGATCCACTTTGACAGGTATTCAACATCGGCGTTGATACCAAAAAACTGTTCTCTGTCGGGGTATTTCCCATCTTTATCTTTGACCAATCTTGAGTAGCCCGTATTAACCGGATTTACATAGACAATGTCTGCCACGTCTAAGATCGAATGCGGGTTTTCCTTAACACCATAGGGTTGAATCGGATAACCTTCATCATCTATATTTAACACTCTTGGCCCGGTGTAAGCGACATGCATCCAAACAGAAGCTGAACCAGGTCCACCGTTAAAAGAAACGATGACAGGTCTTGTGGCATCATTCTTAACATCTGAACGTTTGTAGTAAGTATAAAACAAGGTCGCGGTCACTTTTCCATCCTTGTTCCAAACAGGTTGTGTGCCGGTGGTGGCGGTATATGGCACAACCTGGCCATCAATCTTCACCTTATTATGGGTAACAATGTGAGAATCAACGTCAATACTCAAATTATAAGGTGTAGAACCTTTTTTCTCAGTATGGGCTTCTTTCGCGTAAGCATTGAAGAATGTAAATAGACAAATATAGATCAGTACTTTTTTCATGATATCAACTGGGTTATAGGTTAATTAAAACTTTAAAACAATTTTCTTGCTTACCCAACAAATAAAATTTTTAAAGTGTTATTGATTTCTTTGGTAACTCGCTTCATAACAAACTTATTTATTTGCACTGAAAATAGTCCCCTGTGTTTACATTGTAATAAAATTAAATGCAGCTTGCCAAGAATATAAATAAAGTCCCTATCACCATTATTACGTGTAAGAAGGTCTGAATCAGAGAATGGTTGGATATTTCATGGCGATTTCATCTTTATTTCAGGATTTTATATCACGTTTAACTTAAAAAGGTCCGTACTAATTAAAAATCTGGAGTTTAAAAAACGATGAAAAGCAAGACAGCTATTCTTTCAATCACGCTGGTATTAAGCCTCGTTCAAAGCCCCACTTGGGCACAATTTGAAGCCACTTTTGAACTCAGTGATTTAAACAGCCTCAATGGCTTCACCTTAAATGGTATAGATAATGGAGACGCTTCTGGGCATTCAGTCAGTCCAGCGGGGGATTTTAATGATGATGGTATAGATGACATCATCATTGGTGCTTATGCAGCAGGCGTGGAAAACAGTGGCAGCAGTTATGTGGTGTTTGGCTCTGACGGCCAGTTACCCAACCCAATTAACCTTTCGACCCTCAATGGCAGCAACGGCTTCACCATCAATGGCGTGACCGATGGAGACATTTCTGGGTTTTCAGTCAGTGCCGCTGGTGACATCAATGGCGATGGCAAAGACGACATCATTATCGGTTCCATGGGCGTAGACATCGCCGGTGACAACGGTATTGGCGCCAGCTATGTCTTGTTTGGCACCAGTACACCTTTACCTACCCCCTTCAACCTCTCAGACATTAATGGCCTCAATGGTTTTGTCATCTATGGCATTTCGGCAGGTGACCGTTTGGGTTATTCAGTCAGCCAAGCTGGTGATATCAATGGTGATGGCGTTGATGATTTAATCGTTGCGGCCCGTGACGTCAATTTCTCCACTGGCAGCAGTTATGTAATCTTTGGATCCACCGACCCGCTGCCCAATCCTTTGTATGTAGAAAACCTTGATGGCAGCAATGGTTTCAGCATCATTGGTGTTCAGGATGGTGATACCTTAAATGGCATATCAGTCAGTGGTGCTGGTGACATCAATAACGATGGCTTTGACGATGTGCTAATTGGAGCCAGTCATGCAGAAAATGCGCATGGTGTCGCTTATGTTGTGTTTGGTTTCGATGATGCTTTTATCAGTAGCATCAATCTGGTAAACCTCAATGCCATTAACGGCTTCACCATCAATGGTGCGGACCAATTTGATAAATTAGGACATTCAGTCAGCTCTGCTGGTGACATGAATGGCGATGGTATCGATGATTTAATCGTTGGCGCTAAAGACAGACACGCCAATGGATTCGCCGGCGCTGGCAGCAGTTTTGTGGTGTTCGGCTCAAACAACCCCATGCCCAACCCACTGAATATTAATAGCATCAATGGCATCAACGGCTTCACCATCAATGGTGTGGCGCAAGATGACAATTCGGGTACTTCAGTGAGTTCAGCGGGTGATATCAATGGCGATGGTTACAGCGACCTCATTATTGGTGCGCATGCTGCAAGTCCAAATGGAAAAAGCAATGCTGGCAGCAGCTATGTGGTGTTCGGCACGGGCTCTCGACCGCCCAATCCTTTCAACCTGTCCAACCTTGATGGCAGCAATGGCTTTGTCATCAACGGCATAAACAGTGTTGACCAATCTGGTTATTCAGTCAGTTCAGCCGGGGATGTGAATAACGATGGCATAAATGATCTATTGATTGGGGCCCCTTATGCTGACCCAAATGGTAACGAAGGCGCTGGCAGCAGCTATGTGGTGTTCGGCAATGATGTGATATTTAAGCATGGACTTGAGTGATCGTAAATTAAAAATAACAAGCAGAAACCAAGTTTATGCCATCTAAATTGAATAAACAGCGACATATAATTAAAAAAAACAATGCGCTCTTAATCAGAGGCTGAACCATTTATTAAAGTTCAGCCTCTGAAGAGAGCTCACTAATTTAACAGGAGACTTAAAGTGTCATTAGCAACCATACAAAACAATTTAAAAGCAAAATCAATTTTTTACTCAAATGATTCGATTGAAAATT
>Ga0209344_10001865_pt1 | contig 25481 bp, 24 predicted proteins | sample Cruoilmetagenom6_FD_187293 | JGI IMG/M metagenome (GOLD analysis project Ga0209344, IMG submission 187293) | Oil polluted marine microbial communities from Coal Oil Point, Santa Barbara, California, USA - Santa Barbara Oil Seep Sample 6 (SPAdes)... | ecosystem: Environmental > Aquatic > Marine... | reverse complement strand
CAATCTGGAGAAGTCCGGCGCGATCCGGGGCTATGCCGCGCATGTGGATGAGGCCGCTTATGGCCTGCCGGTGACGGTCTTCGTGCGGGTTTCGCTGGCGCGTCATACCGAGGAGGCGGTGCAGCAGTTCGAGGCGGCGGTGGCGCGGGTGGATCAGGTGCTGGAATGCTTCGTGATGACGGGCGTGCAGGATTACCTGCTGCGCGTCGTGGTGGCCGATCTGCCCGATTACGAGCGGTTCGTGCGCAGGCGGTTGCACACGATCGGCGGCATCGCGTCCATCGACACCAGCTTTGTCTATGGCGTGGTCAAGCGCACCAGCGTTCTGCCCGTGGTCTGACCGCGCGAAGGGGTGCCGAGGGCATGAACCGGGCGCGAAGAATTGTCCGACAGGGCAGTGTGGTTCAGACTTGAGGCTCCATTTGCCTTAATCATCAAGCTGCTATCCGAAGATACTTGATTCCGTCAGGAGGGGACTGATCCGGGAACCGGTGCTAATGTTGATCCTCGGCACACATCATCAGTATACCTCAAGGGAGAAAAAAGTGAGCAGAATCTTCGGAAGCATCCGGCAGTCAGGCTATGTGGTCCGCGACATCAACGAGCGGATGGCCTTTTTGTCCGGGACGGTCGGGATCGAGCCCTGGTTCGTGGCGCGCAACGTGCAACTGCCTATGTGCACCTACCGGGATCGGGAAATCGAACTGGAAATGCACGTGGCCTTGGCCAACAGCGGTACGCATCAAATCGAACTGATCCAACAGGTAAGTCCGGTCGGCAGCATCTACACGGAATGGCTGGACCTCTACCCATCTGGCAACCTGCTGCAGCATGTCTCGTCCTGGGAAGAGGATTTCGACGGCGTGGTGAGCCGGGCGCAGACCGTTGGCTGGCGCATAATCCAGGAAGGCCGGTCAAACTATGGGCCTTTCGCCTATCTCGAACACCCAGATGATCCGAAAATGGTTTTTGAAGTGACCCTTAAGGGACCCGAACGCGCCTCGATTTTCGAGCAGGTCGAGGCGGCTGCGAAGGGCTGGGACGGCACCGACCCGATCCGGGAAGGTTGGCCGAAATACGAGGGCTGAAACAGCCGGCAGCGGTCTGCGCGATTGCATCTGAAAAACAGATACCACCCTTATTGTTATTAAATTTGACCATAGTGACCGCCCCCGGAATACTGGATGAAAGCAAGATGTCGGGGGAGATTGGAAGGTGCCATTCATGGCTTCACACCAAGAAAGCGGTCACGTGCATATGCCAAGCATCAAAAGTTATCGTGACGTTCATTATCGTGACGTTCAATTGTCTGCAAGGAGGCTTTAATGGGTGGCCAGGTCATAACCGATTACCACGAGATCACGCGCGTCCTGACGGATCGTTCCATGCGTCAGGCGCTGTATGACGAAGGCGGCGTCGTCATGGACGATGTGCTGCTGAAGTTGCACGGAAGAGATCACCACAAGCGCCGGGTCCTGGAGTTTTCCGTTCTGCGCAAAGACTTTTTCTCGATCTATGAGACCGAGATATTCCTGCCCGCTCTGGCGCAGGTCATCGGGCCGCTTTCCGCAGACGGAAAGATGGATCTGATCGAATTCGGGTATCGCGTCACGATGAACCTTACTGCGGATTTCGCGGGCCTCGACCGCTCCGAGAAATCGCCCGAGGAAACCGAACGCCTGCTGAAGCTGGTCAAGGTATTCTCGGAATGCGCGACGCTGGTCCATTCGACCCGAAACAAGGAGGAAGTGCGCACCGAGGCGCGCGCGGCGCTCGAAGAATTGCGGACAGCCTTCCTTGAACCATCGGTCGAACGGCGTAAGGCGCTCTTGGCGAAAGAGGACGAGGTCCTGCCGCGCGATGTGCTGACCCTCTTGTTGCAGAATCAGGAAAAGCTGGGGATCACCGATGAGGTAATCCTGCGCGAGATGGCCTTTTTCCTGCAGGCTGGATCGCATTCCACAGCCAATTCAATGGTCCACGCGCTGCACGAGATTTTCACTCGATGGCCCGACCTCGATGCGCGAAGGGAGTTGCGCGAGGACCGGATTTACGTCCAGCGCTGCGTGCATGAGAGCTTTCGTTTGCATCCGGCCAGCCCGGTGGCCTGGCGTAGCCCCGAAACAGCCTGCCCGATGTCCAGCGAGGGGCGGGTCGAGCTGGACTTTGCAACTGCCAACCGGCAACGCGATCTCTTCGGCGAAACGGCGGACGATTTCGACCCGGATCGCCCGCTGCCGGAAGGTGTGCCGATGTGGGGCCTGACCTTCGGTTACGGAATGCACATGTGCCTCGGCCGCGATCTTGACGGCGGGCTGCCAGCCGGACCCGACACCGATCCTGAAACCCATCAGTACGGAATCGTGGCACGCCTGGTGCAGACGCTGCTGGACCGGGACGTGCGTCCCGACCCGGACCGTCCCGCGGTACAGGATGCCAACACCTCCCGTATGAACTTTTCGTCCTATCCCGTCCTTTTGAAATCGGAAGCCCGGACATGAGCATGAATTCCGTGATCGTAACCGGGGCTGCCGCCGGCCTGGGGGCAGGCGTCGCAGCCAAATTTGATGCGGAAGGGTATCGCGTCGGGGTTATGGATCTGGACCCCGAACTGACCCGCAAGACCGCCGCATCCCTTTCAAACGGGGTTCCGCTGGTCGCCGACGTGACCGATCAGGCCGCTGTCAATGCCGCATTCGAGCAATTCGGTGCCCTGGACGTTCTGGTGAATAACGCGGGCGTGCTGGCCACTGGCCCGCTGCTCAACCAGACTGCCGAAGAGTTCCGGCGCGTTCTGGATGTGCACGTCATGGGCACCTTTCTGTGTGCTCAGGCGGCGGCCGGAAAGATGAGGGAAAGTGGCGGCGTCATTGTCAATTTCAGCTCGATCAACGCGGTGACACCCGGTCCAGGCGCCGGGGCCTATCCAGCGGCAAAGGCAGCGATAGCAAAGTTGACTGAACAGATGGCTCTGGAATGGGGCGGCCTGGGCATTCGCGTCAACAGCATTGCTCCGGGTTTCATCGACGGGGGCATGTCCGCGCCGTTCTTCACCGATCCCAAGGTCCGGGCCGCGCGGGAAGGCGCTGTGCCTCATGGCGGGCTTGGTTCGATCGACGACATCGCCGAGGCGGTCTGGTATCTCGCTTCGCCGCAGGCCCGCTATGTCAATGCGCATCAACTGGTCGTGGATGGCGGGGTCTGTCACAGCCTGCTGCGCGCGCTGCCGCGGGAATGAGCGGATGCGCGTGGTCATTCTGACAGGCGGTATCTTCCACGACTTCGGGCAAATGACCGCAGCCACAGCGGGCATCCTGGCCACAGCGGGCATGGAGATGGAACTGGTCGGTTCGCCGGCAGAACTCGTCGCCGCGCTCGACAGTGCGCCGGCAGATGTGGTGGTGGTGCAGGCGCTACGGTTCCGGATGCTGGGAAATGAGAAATACGCGCCCTACACAGAACAATGGGCCTATGAAACCCAACCGGACCTGGTGCGCGCGCTCGAAGCGCATGCTGGAGCGGGTGGCGGGATCGTCGCCCTTCATACGGGCTGTATCTGTTTCGACGATTGGCAAGGCTGGCATGACCTTCTGGCCGGTGGATGGGTCTGGGGGCAAAGTTATCACGCGCCCGGACTGGAAAGCGTCGATGTCACCCCGTTGGGCGATCATCCCGTGACAGAGGGTATCGCGCCCTTTTGCGTAATCGACGAACATTACAGGGATCTGGCCATCCACCCCGAGGCCATCATCCTCGCCCAGGGCCGGACGCGCGAAGGGGTGGATTACCCCGTCGCGTGGGCCCGTGACCGCGGCGACGGGGGCCCGCGGGCGGTGACGCTGACGATTGGTCACGACCTGGCCTCTATAGCCAATCCGGAACAGGCTCGATTCATCCAGCAAGCCGCGCTCTGGGTTGCGGGTAAGAATGGGAACAACAACAGATGAAACCTATGAACGAAATGTCGATCCTCATCACGGGAGGTGGCTCGGGCATCGGCGAGGGGACGGCGCGCTATTTCGCCCGCCATGGCGCCAAAGTCACGATCTGCGGACGGCGCGAAGAAAAGTTAAAGGCTGTGGCCGACAGCATAGGCCCTCTTTGCCATTACGAAGCCGGGGACATTACCCGCGACGAGGATTGTGTCCGCATCGTCGAGGCGGCGGTGGCGCAGGGCGGAGGGCTGGACGCGCTTGTCAACAATGCCGGCAACATGCTGCGCGGGTCGATCACCGAAATGACGCGTGACGGGCTGCGGGAAGTCTTCGACACAAATGTCGTCTCGGGCATGATCCTGACCGCGCTGGCCCTGCCGCATCTGGAGGCGCGCCAAGGCGCGGTGATCTTCCTCGGCTCGGTGCATACCCGGCGCGCATATCCGGGCGCATCGCCTTATGCCGCGACCAAGGGCGCGGTCGAGGTGCTGGCCCGGGTGCTGGCGGCCGAACTGGGCAATCGCAAGGTGCGGGTGAACTGCGTCATTCCCGGTGCCGTGTCGACTGAGCTGAACATTCGCGCGGGCGTGGTCTCCGAAGAGGAACAGAAGGTGCGCATGAAGGCACTGGAATCCTCGCACGCTCTGGGCCGGATCGGCACGTCAGAGGAGCTGGCCGAGGCGATAGCATACATGTGCTGCGCCGAATGGACCACGGGAGCTTCGCTGGTGATAGACGGCGGATTGGCTTTGGGGATTTCGGATCTTTGAAGTTGAAAACTTAAAAAAAATCTAAGGGAGGAAAGAACATGCATTCTGTCAATGACTACGCGAACCTGGAGCCGACGCTGCGGGTGCCGGATCTCAAGCAGGCCCTCTACGATGCGGACCCGCTGTTCCTGACCTCCACGGTGGTCAGCCTTCATGGAGAGGAACACAAACGCAAGCGCCGCGTGGTGCAAAGCCTGTTTACGCGCGAGTTCTTTCGCCAGTACCAAAACCGCGTATTCCCCCTGGCCCTCGATGAGACGCTGGCTCCGGTCGTGGCGGCCGGGCGCGGCGACCTCGGCACCTTTTCCTACCGTGTCCTCGTCAACCTGGTGGCAGATGCGGCAGGGCTCGACCGGGACCATACCGAGGCCCAGACCGACCGAATGCTGGAGATCATTACCAAGCTGGGCAAGGCGCCAACCATCGGCCAGATGCTGAGCGGCAGCATCGACGAGGCGCGCGCAGAGATCCAAGAGGCGCTGGACCTGTTCAAGGTCTCTTTCTATGAACATTCCGCCGCCCGCCGCCGCGCGCTTATCGCGAAAAAGGCCGAGGACCCTTCCGTCGATCTGCCGCGAGACATGCTGGTCTGCATGCTGCAGGCGTTTGACGGGGAGATCGAGGAGGACCAGCTGGTCCGCGATACCGCCTTTTTCATTCTCGCCGGCGCCTTCACGCAGGCCAATGCGCTTCAGAACACGATGTGGGAAATCCTGACCTGGTGCTCTGCGCATCCGGAAACGCGGGCCGAACTGCTGACTGACCCCGCGACCTTGCAGAAATTCATCTGGGAATCGCTGCGTCTGCATCCGGCCAGCCCCGTGGCGCGGCGCAAGGCGCTGTGCCCGATGGATCTGCCTGACGGCGCTTCGGTCGATGAGGAAGAGATCGTCGACGTGAACATCGGGACGGGCAACCGTGACAACTCGGTTTTCGGAGACGATGCCGCCACCTTCAATCCCTATCGCGAGCTTCCGCGCCGGGTTCCTCTTTACGGTGCGACATTCGGGGCCGGCGCCCATGCCTGTGTGGGGCGCATTCTGGCGGCGGGTATGCCGATGGCGGTCGCCGGAGACGAGGAGGGTGAAACAGAGTATGGCACCCTTTACCTCGTTGTTCAGGCGCTGCTGGAGGCGGGAATCGAGTTCGATCCTGACGAGGCGCCGGTCATCGACGAAAGCACCGAACGCAAGCATTTCGAGTCGTTTCCCTTTGTCCTTCGCCAAGGACAGGCTTGATGGGGGAGTCGTCGGCGGATTTCGATCGCAGCGCGGACATCGTCGTTGTCGGTTTCGGTTGTGCCGGACTGGCGGCGGCGATCTCCGCCTGGCGTGCGGGAGCGGAGACGCTGGTGCTGGAGAAACAGGCGCAGGACGCCCATACTCCCAGCACCCGCATGTCCGGTGGCATGATGATGGCCGCGACAGATATCGCCGGCGCGACGGACTATCTTGACCGTTGCGCCGGGGGAATGGTGCCCCGGGACGTCAGCGAAGCCTGGGCCCGTCGCGCGATAACGCTCATCGACTGGTTGCTCGAAATTGCGCCGGGGCTCGACCTGAAGCATGTCGGCGGTGCGGAGCATCCGGACTTCGAAGGCGCCGAAGCATTGGGCGTTTACCAGCCCGGAGGTGCCAAGACGCGGCTCGATCAGAATGGCAAGGCGGGGACGTTCCTTTGGGACCAACTGGTGTCCAATTTCCATGAGAAGACCAAGGTGCCGGTTCTCTGGAACGCACCCGCCGACCGGCTAATTCGGAACCGGAGTGGCCGGGTCATCGGGGTCGAGACCACCGATGGCCGCCGGATCGAGGCCCGCAAGGGCGTCATTCTGACTTGTGGCGGCTATCTGCACAACGCGCAGATGAAGCAGGACTACCTGCGCACCTGGCCGGTCTATTTCTACGGCAATCCCGGCAATACCGGCGACGGTGTGCGCATGGCGCAGGATGTGGGTGCCGATCTCTGGCACATGAACCAGATGATCGGGCGGGCCATCGGGAATTTTCCGTTGGAGGACGGGAGCGACCTGCCGGTGATGCTGTTCCTTAACCCGCCGGGCTACGTGATCACGGACTGCAATGGCAAACGCTTTGCCGACGAAAGCGCCCAGGCCGACCTGCTTCATGGTTTCTACTATCATCTGCTGTCCTATGACCCCGCTACCGGGGAAACGCCGCGCAACCCTTCTTACTGGTTCTTCGATGAAAAGCGTCGCAAGGCGGGCATGCTGACACTGCCCTCGGTCGGGGCGCACGCGGTTGGCCTCTATAACTGGAGCAGTGACAACAGGGCCGAGATCGAGCGCGGCTGGATCGCCTCGGGTGCGACTATTGCCGAGGCGGCGGCCGCGGCGGGGGTCGAGGATCCCGAGGGTGCCGAGGCGGAGGTGGCCGCGTACAACGCCGCCTGCCGCGACGGAGCACCCGACCCGCACGGCCGTCCGGCCGAGACGATGGTGCCGCTGGATGAGGGGCCATTCTACTGTGTGCGTCTCTATCCCGGAGGCTCGAACACCACCGGCGGTCCGCGCCGCAACGCGCGCGCGGAGGTATTGGACACGCGCGGCCAACCGATCCCCGGACTTTTTGCAGCCGGAGAGTTGGGACAGGCGACAGGGATGCTCTACCCCTCCGACGGATGCAATCTCTCCGAGGGGTTTTGTTTTGGCCAGATCGCGGCGGAAGCCGCATTAGAACTTCAGGAGGTTAACACATGACCGAAGGACTCCCATCGAACTTGGCCGACAAGGTCGCCCTCGTCACCGGCGCCGCCTCTGGCATGGGCCGACGCGAGGCGGAACTCCTTGCCGCTGCGGGCGCACGGGTGATCGTCGCGGATATCCTGCGCGACGAGGGCGAGGCCGTCGCTCAAGGGCTGCGGGACCAAGGGCTTTCGGCGCGTTTCCATGAACTCGACGTATCTGGCGAGGCGGGCTGGGCCGACCTTGCTGCCAGCATTGCTTCGGAGGAAGGCCGGGTCGATGTCCTGGTCTGCAACGCAGGGGCGAATGGCTCCGCCGCGCCGGATGTCTTGTCGTCAGACTTGATGGAAAAGCTCATCGCGATCAACCTGCGGGGTACCATGCTGGGCGTTCAAGCGATCCGGCCCTTGATGGGCAGGGGCGCCTCGATCATCACTACCGGCTCGATCTGCGCACGGGTCGGAACGCCGGGAGTGCACATGGCCTATCATGCGACCAAGGGCGCGGTCGAAGCCTTCACGCGCGCGGCGGCCGCGGAATATGGCCCCGAGGGCATCAGGGTAAACTGTATCCATCCCGGTGTAATGCCGCCCATGCGCGACCGGCAGGGTGCCAGCCATGCGACGCGTGACCGCCTGATCGAAAGCATCCCGCTGCGCCGGATCGGCGAATGGGACGATGTCGCGCGGGTGGTCCTGTTTCTGGCGACTGACGCTGCAGCTTATGTCAGCGGCACGGCTATCCCGGTCGATGGCGGATTTCTGGCAACCTGAGATGGAGGTGCAACAGATACCCCGCCCCTGCGACCACGAAGTGCTCACCAGCGGTTTCGACCTGGGCGGCTTGCGGCTGCGCAACCGGATTGTCATGGCGCCCATGACTCGGGAATGTGCGCCCGATGGTGTACCGACCCTGGAGATGGCCCGCTATTATGCCCGGCGGGCTGAAGGCGGCGTCGGCATGATCGTGACAGAGGGCGCGGCGCCCAACGAAGAGGGCAGGTTCGGACGTAACGTGCCCCGGCTCTACGGTGCCGATGCGCTGGCGGGCTGGGCGCGTGTCGTCGCGCCGGTCAAGGCCGCAGGGGCTGCGATCCTGGCGCAAATCTGGCATGTCGGCGGCTTCACGCCCTCGATGATCAACATGCCCGACAGCCTCGACGTGTCACGGGTCAGCCCGTCCGGGCTGGCCGCGACGGGGTATCCGGTGGGAACAGCCATGACAACCCGACAGATCGCCCGTACAGTGCGCGACTACGGGCAAGCGGCGCGACAGGCGCGCGAGGTCGGTTTTGACGGGGTTGAGATCCATGCCGCGCATGGGTACCTGCCCGACCAGTTTTTCTGGTCGGAAAGCAATTTGCGCAAGGACTGCTACGGCGGCGACATCGCGGCCCGCTGTCGTTTCGCCGCCGAAGTCATCCACGAATGCAAGGCGCAGGCGGGGTCGGACTTCATCGTCACCTTGCGCATATCTCAGTGGAAACAACTGGATTTCCAGGCCCGTGTCGTCGGAACTCCTGAGGAACTCTCGGACTGGCTGAAGCCGCTGGTGGCATCCGGTGTGGACGGGTTCCACGTCTCGACGCGGCGTTTCTGGGACCAGGTCTTTTCGTCCAGTGAAGCGAGTCTGGCGTCCTGGGTGCGCCGTCTGTCCGGGCGTCCGGTGATTGCCGTAGGCTCCGCACTTCTGGATCGGGACTTCAAGGCGGCGGATGGCAAGAAGCGCGGCGCTCTGTCGCCAAGAACCCTGCAATGGGCCGCCGATGCGATTGAGGATGGCGAGTTCGACCTGATTGCCTTCGGGCGGGCACTACTGGCCAATCCCGACCTTGCGCAGCGCCTGGTGTCCGGTGAGGTGGCCGGGCTCAGGGATTATGACCGCAGCTACCTGGAAACACTGAAATGAGGAGCCGGCGACGATGATCGTAGAAGAAAGAACCTACACCTTTCATCCGGGACGTCTGCAGAAATTTCTGGAGGAATATGAAACTGTGCGCGACCTGCAAAGCCGCACGCTGGGGGAGATGGTGGGCTATTTCACCTCGGAGTTCGGAGTGCAGAACCAGACCGTCCATCTGTGGGCGTACGACAGTCTCGAGGATCGCGACGCGCGACGATCAGAACTGGCGGCGGTGCCCGAGTGGCAAGCCTTCCTGGGGCGGATTCTTCCGCTTCTGGACCGGCAGGAAAACCGTATCCTGAAGCCCTTGGCGTTTTCACCCCTTGGGAGCCCGACATGACGGTGTCGGCAATTTGATCAGTACTGCGGCCAAATCGTGGCCACCTAACACGGGAGGATAATGATGCTGCTTCAGCAATTGTTGAACGGGCTGGTCGTCGGGGGGGTGTATGCACTGTTCGCGGTCGGTTTCAATCTGATCTTCGGCATTCAACGCTTTCTCAACCTGGCACATGGGGCGGTCTTCATGACCGGTGCTTTCGTGGCCTACTATACCGTCGAGGCCGGCGGTCCGCTGATCCTGGGGTTCCTGGCGGCGATCATCATTTCCGGCCTTCTGTCGGTGCTGATCGAGATCGTCTGTTTCCGCAGGCTGCGCAAGTCGGGCGATGCCGAGTTCGGCGCTATCCTGTCGTCCATGGGAGCGAGCCTGGTCATCATGACGGTTTGGCAGTGGATCTCCAAGACGCAGGTCGTCCGATTCCCCTTCGATACCGTTCCGGTGGTAATCTTCCGATTCTGGGGTCTTCGCGTCTCGCTCTTGCAAGTGATCATGATGGTGGCCGCGGTCGTGATCGTGATGATCATGGCCTGGTTCCTCTACCGCACCTCATTTGGCCGCCAGGTCCGGGCCGTCACCGACAATGAGAAGGCAGCGACGCTGGTGGGGGTGAACCCGAACCGCACCTACAGCTTGACCTATTTCATTTCAGGCGCATTGGCCGGGGCGGCGGGTGTTCTGGTCGGGCTGGCGTTCAACAACATCAACTACATGATGGGTGAGCCCTATCTGCTGTTCGGGTTCGCGATCATCATCCTGGGCGGCCTGGGCAGCATCCCGGGCGCACTTCTGGCCAGTCTGATCTTCGGCATGGGCCAGACGCTGGCCATTGCCTACCTGCCGTCCGGTCTGACCACGGCATTCATCTTTTCCGCCATGTTCCTGATCCTTCTCGTCAAGCCCACAGGCCTGATGGGCAGGGAAGAAGCTGGCATCCTGCGCGGTCGGAGGTAAATTCATGACAAACATCCTTTTGGGATATCAGCCGCTCTTCGATCTGTTCCTGCTGCACCTTGGTATGGCCTATAGCCAGTGGTTGGTGCTGCGGGCCGGGGTCTTTTCGCTGGCCACGGCGGGCCTTGCCGCGGTGGGCGCCTACACCGGCGGTATCCTTGTTGTTTCACTCGGGTTCCCCGCGCCCGTAGCACTTCTTCTGGCAGGGCTCGCAGGGGGAATCGTTGCCCTTGGACTGTCCATTCCGCTTGCCCGGTTACGCGGGGTCTATCAGGCCATTGCCACGGTGGCCTTCATCCAGATCGTCCTGTCGCTGAACATCTACGCCAGCGGGTTGACGGGCGGGCCGCAGGGCCTGAACGGCATCCCCAAGACAGTAGGGACCGTGACCCTTCTGATCGCCGGCATCCTGACCGTCTACCTGATGTACACCATCACGAACAGTCGCCTGGGCCGCGCCTTCGACGCCATCCGACAGAACGAGGCCGTCGCGGCCTCGCTGGGCGTCTCGATCGTCCGGCACCAGACCCTGGCCTTTATCATTTCCGGTGCGCTCGCCGGAGTCTATGGCGCGCTGGAGGCCTTCCACTCCTACGCTTTGGCACCGTCGCAATTCGGCTTTACCTTCCTGATCTCCATCCTGGCCTATGTGGTGCTGGGGGGGCGGAACACGATTATCGGACCCATTGTCGGCACCGCGATCTTGCTGCTCCTTCCCGAGATCGCCCGGCCGCTCGCCGAGGCGCGGATGCTGGTCTATGGCCTGCTGCTGATCCTTGTCATCAACTACCTCCCCCACGGGATCGCGGACACTCTGATCGAGCGCGCCCGTGCCCGCAGGCTGAGCGCGCGCCTAGCCAAATCCGACTCCGTAGCCACAACTGCCACGAGGAACTGAATTATGTCTCTGACCCTACAAAATGTCAGCAAGCGGTTCGGTGGCGTCGTCGCGTCCGACTCGGTGAACATCACCGTCCCTAAGGGTAAGATCACCGGCTTGATCGGACCGAACGGGGCCGGCAAGACCACGATCGTCAATATGATCACTGGAATGCTGGCGGTCAGCGACGGACAGATTTCGGTCGGAGGTCGGGACATTACCCATGCCTCCGCCGACGAGATCTGCCGCGCCCGGCTGGCGCGAACCTTTCAGAACATCCGAATTCTGCCGGACAATTCGGTTCTGGAAAACATCCTGATCGGCTTTCACCGGCACGAGAAATGCTCGACCCTGGCGGCGATCCTGGGCCTGCCCAGTGCACGCCGGGAATCCGAGAAGATCGGCAAAATGGCCGAGGAACTGCTACAGCGCTTCGGGATGAGCGCGTTGGCGGACTTCCCCGCGGGCGGGCTGTCATACGGACACCAGCGCAAGCTGGAGATGATGCGCGCACTGGCCTCGGAGCCCGAATTCATGCTGCTCGATGAGCCAATCGCGGGGATGAATGATGTCGAGTCAGACTCCTTGGCGGAGCTTTTCCAGGAACTGGCCTCGACGGGCATGGGCATCTTGCTGATCGAACACAATATCCGCTTCGTCTCGAAGCTATGCGAATACATCTACGTCCTGGACGGCGGGCGCCTGATTGCCGAAGGCGCACCGACGGTCGTCCTGCGCGATCCCGAGGTGATGGCGGCCTATATCGGAGGCGAACATGCTTGATATCGCTGACCTGGAAGTACGCTATGACGGGATCGTCGCCCTGCGAGGGGTGTCCCTGACCGTGGGCGCGGGCGAGGTTGTCGCTCTGATCGGGCCGAACGGCGCCGGTAAATCGACACTGATCAACACCATTTCGGGACTGGTTTCGGCCGTCTCGGGCACCATTCACGTCGGCGGTGAGGACTTCACCCATCTTCGACCCTGGACTATCTCCGCAAAGGGAGTGTTGCAGGTGCCCGAGGGTCGGCAGGTCTTTTCCGATATGACGGTGCTCGAAAACCTCCAGCTGGGCGCTACCGCGCTTCGCGGCAGGCCATCCGATCTGGACGTCAAGGACGTTTTCGAGCTGTTCCCGATCCTTCAGGAACGGTCTACGCAACTGGCCGGGTCGCTGTCGGGCGGCCAACAGCAAATGCTGGCCATCGGTCGGGCCCTTATGGGGGCACCCAAGCTGCTTTTGCTGGACGAGCCAAGCCTCGGGCTTGCACCGGTCGTGATCTCGCAGGTCTTCGCCGCATTGAGAACGCTCAAGGAGAAGGGCATGACAATCTTGCTCATCGAGCAAAACGCGACGCTCGCGCTCGACTTGTCAAACCGGGCATACATCCTCGATCAGGGCCGGATCGTCCTGTCGGGAAACAGTGCCGATCTCGCCGCCGACGAAGGCGTGGTCGCACATTATCTTGGTGTCGATGCGGAAGTATGACGCACCACAACGAAAATACTAATCAAAATCAGGGAGAAAAAAATCATGACATGTTTTGGAAAGTTGCTTGCTACGTCGGTTTTGGGGGCAACTATGGTTGCGGGGACGGCGCAGGCCGATGAGGCGAAGATCGCCGCGGTTCTCTCCACGACGGGTACCTATGCCTTTGTCGGTGTGCCGCTGGTCAACGGCATCAAGATGGCGCACGAGGAATTCAGCGCCTCGGGCGGTTACGGTGATCACACCGTGTCGCTGCAGTTCGACGACAATCGTTCGGATCGGCAGGAGGCAATATCGCTGCTGACGCGGCGGGCCACTAGCGATGGTGTCGACATGATCCTGGGCCCCATTGCCTCATCCGAGGCGATGGCGACCGGTCCGGTCGCAGTGCAGCTCAGCATCCCCATGTTCACCGTGGCGATGACCAACGGGGTGCTGCCGCTGGGCGAATGGATCTTCAAGATCACCGAGACCGCAGACAGCTACATGCCCCCGCTGGCGGATTACATCGGGGGAACTCTGGCACCGGACAACTGCTATCTGGTGTCGCTCCTCGACAACCCCGGCTACATCGTCCAGAAGGACGTCTTCCGCGACACGCTGGCCGGGTATGGCGTCGAAATACTGGCGGATGAAGGCATCCTCGCCACGGACACCGACTTTACCGCGCTATCGACGAAGATTGTCGACGCTGAACCAGAGTGTCTCTTCGTGACGGCCCCGCCAGAACAGGCGGCCAATGTCATCCTGCAAGCCAAGCAGGCCGGCCTGCCACGTGACACGATCATCTCCGGCGACAGCGGCCTCGGAGCGTCTCAGTTCATCGACGCGGCCGGTTCTGCGGCGGACGGTGTGCTCTTCGTTTCGATCTTCGTCGAAACCTATTCGGACGCGACGCGCGATTTCGTCGAACGCTACGAGGCGGAATACGGCGTTTCGCCCGACCATTGGGCGGCGACAGGCTATTCCATGATGTCGGTGATCGCCTCTGCCGTGCGCAGCATCGACGGTGACATCAACCGTGACTCCCTGCAGGAGGCGCTGGAAAACACCACGGATGTGCCGGTACTGATGGGGACCGGATCGATGAGCTTCGGCGAGGGCCGCGTTCCGACGCACGGCAGCGTGGTGATGCGCATCAAGGATGGCGCCTGGGAATTGGTTGAGTAAGACAGTGACCCGGATTCAGGAAACAGCATCTGCGCCTGGCGTATCGCCAAGCGCAGATCATCATTGCGATGTTCTGGTTGTGGGAACGGGACCGTCCGGCATGGCCGCCACCGCGGCTGCTGCCGCGGCGGGGGCCGAGGTCCATGTCATAGAGGCATTGGACGAGATCGGCGGCAACTCGGTCTGGTCCACCGGTTACATGGCCTTCGTCAATTCCCGCGCCCAGCAGGAAGCAGGCATCGAGGACAGCGTCGACGCGTTCATTTCAGATGCCGAAGCCAGCATCGACCTGCTGCGCGACCACTACCCTGTCATCACCGATCCCGGCCTGCTGCGTCTTTTCGCGCAGCACAGCGCCGAGACCTACGATATCCTGGTTGCGCGCGGCGTACGCTTCTCGCGCTTTATTCCCAGGCCATTGCAGCATCGCACCACCCGGATGCTGGCGGTGGAGGACATGATGGGCTTTCGCCGGGCCTTCGAACCCGAGTTCTCACGCCCGAACGTGCGCCTCTTTACCCGGACAATCGCCGACCGGCTCGTGTCCGAGGACGGGCGGGTGACGGGCCTGGTGGCGCGGGGAGCGGATGGGGGCACTTTGCGCTGGAACGTTCGCAAGGGTGTTGTCCTGGCATCGGGCGGCTACCAGTCGAACCCGGAACTTCGCGCCCGCCACGTGCCTGGCTATCTTGCACGCGCGCCCTACCTCGGTATCGATACCTGTCGTGGCGACGCGCACCTGATGGCCGGCGCCATCGGGGCCGACCTGATCAACATGGGGCTGGTCCTGCCTCTGGTGATAGTGTCGTCCTCCTTCGTCGAGGATTGCATTGCCGTGAACCGGGACGGCAGGCGGTTTCACGACGAGGCCGGTCCCTATGAGCGCCGGGTCGAGGCGCTTCAGGCGCAGCCGGACCGGTGCGCCTTCTACATTGTGGACGACGAGACTCGCCAAGCCAAGGCGCAGCTCCTGGCCCAGATGCCGGAACCGCCGGTTTCGGCGCCGGATCTCGGGCGACTCGCGGTCACAATCGGCGTCGATCCCGGGGAGCTGCAAACTTCGGTGGCGGAGTGGAACGAGTTTCTCGCCGGTACATCCGACAAGGATTCGCGCTTTGGGCGCGTGGTCCTGCCCGGGGGACGCCGCCAGATCGTAAAGCCACCCTTCCATGCGGTGCCGATGGTGGTCGGATCGAATTTCGTCAGCGGTGGAATGCGGGTCAACGATGCCCTGCAGGTCATGGACGTCTTCGGCGATCCGATTGCCGGGCTATACACGGCCGGCGACGCGGCCGGTGGCTTCAACCCGACTGCGGAACTGGGGGGGATGCGTCTCAGCGGCGGGTTCACACTGGGCCGGCTTGCGGGAGAGGCGGCTGCCGAAGGCCGCAGCGGGCATGTCCGAGAGGGAACGGCCCCGAAAGGCGCCCATATGCCCAGTATGATCGGAAGCCGGATCGCGCTGCAGGACGTGCGCGACTGAACCACCACGAGCAGGCGCCGGTAATACCGGCGCTGTGCTGTTCCAATTGCTGATGGGCAATGCCGCGATGGCTGGCTTGACCCCGTTTGACGGAACACTCAGCAGGTTGCGGTTTTCCGGCTGCCCATGATGCCTGATCGTAAGCGTCCGGTACGCGGGTGAACTTGTAGACTGGGATGCAGGTCAACGTATCTGGGAGCCACCCTTGCGGGTCCACACCATTCAGCTGGCCGTTCCGGTCAAGCTGTCTGCGATGGCGGCGGCGCGGCCGCCGGTCCGTGAGCCGACGAACAGGTAGATGAGATGACCGTTTCCGCGCACGCACAGGTCAGTGTTGGGCAAACCACCCAACGTTTGAGCCGGACTTCTGCAGCCATCAAGAGGCTGCTGCAGAAGCCCGGCTGGAGCTGGGATCGGATACGTCTAGCGTCCCCGGTAAGGTGCCAATATCAGTGCAATTCTTCGGGGTTGAAAGGCTCATCCGGGTTCGGTTTGGTCGTGCTGATGTAATCCCGTGTCAGCTTCTTGCCCATGCTTGCCAGCCGCCAACCGTTGATCGGCTTGCGCTGCGGCAGCGGCGTGAGGTTCCTTTCCTGGCCAGAGATCATGACACGCGTGATGTTATCGGTGTTCCCCAGCAGGGTTACGTCTTTCTCGACCTGGCCGTTCACGAAGATGATGTCGGCCTCGTAGCCCTCGAGGATCGCCCCTGTGCGGCCCTCCATGCGCAGCGCCCGGGCGCCTTCCATCGTCGCCGAGCGGATCGCCTCAAGCGGGGTAAAGCCGAAATACTTGGTCAGGACCTCCATCTCGCGGTAGTGCCAGTCGCCGTAGGGCACCAGCGAGAACCCGGATTCGGATCCGCACAGGATCGGTACGCCCGCCTTGTGAGCCTCAGTGATCGTGTCGATGCTGTCGGTGATCTCACGCTCAAAAAGCGAGATCAGGTTCTTAGAGGTGCCCAGCCGAGGGCCGAAGTCCACCATGTTCGCCTGGAAGGTCAGGGCAGGTGCGATGGGAATCTTGCGGTCAATGATCTCGCGCAAGGCTTTGTCATCCATCGCGGTGCCGTGAAAGATCAGGTCGAACCCGGCCACCGCGGCGCGGCGCGTGGCCTCGGCCCCGCGGCAATGGCCCATGACCGGTGTGTGCAATTCGTGCGCGGTGTCGCAGATCAGCTTCAACTCATCCTCGGTCCAAACGCAAACTTCTCCCAAATGGGACATGCGCGGCACGATCCCTGTGACATGCACCTTGATCCAGTCGGCGCCATGCTTGATCTGGCGTCGGATCTCGGCCACGATCTCATCCGGTCCGGCGGTAACCTTGTAATAGCCGGTGATGCCGCGATCCTGGATCAGCGTGCCCGCCGTTCCTCCCAGATTGTTGATCAGCGCATAGGACCCGCATGCCATACGCGGACCTTCGACCACGTTGGCATCGATCGCGTCGCGCAGGTCAATCATGTTCTCGAAGGTGCTGTCGGGATCCAGGATGCCCGTCACTCCGGCGCGCAACAGCTTGCGCGCGTTGTAGGAGGCGACAAGGGCCGACAGGGCGTTGCGTCTCTGATGAAATATCTCGGCATTGGACGCGGCGTCGTCGAAGGAGAGGTGGCAATGGGCGTCGATGAGGCCGGGCATCACGGTCTGGCCGGTGGCGTCGATTTCCCGCGCGCCCTCGGCGCGGCTTTCGGCGTTCGCGCCCAGGGCCGCGATCTTGCCATCCTCGACGAGAATTTCGGTTGCGACCGGCGCGGCCCCGGTCCCGTCGATTACGTTTCCGCCGCGAATGATGATTTTGTCTTTCATCTCGTTTCCTCCGTTAGCGACCGTCAGAGCCTGAGCAGCCGTCTGGCATTGTCCGCAAGTTTTGGTTCGGGGGCATGCGCGTCCCCCGGGTCGGGTGCATCCCAGCCCGCGAAATTGGTGCCGTAGACCAGGTGATTGTCACCGATGAGCGACACCAGCAGATCAAGGCTGTGCGAATTGTTGAGGTGGTTGTCGAACCACAACCGGCCCAGTCTTTCCTCGAAGGCTCCATCGGGTTTCAGCGCGTCGATGACCCAGGGGCGCTTGCGCACTGCCCGTTTCATGCGGCCAACCAGATAGCCCATCGATCCGCCGCCGTGGCTAAGGCAGATGTCCAGTTCCGGGTGCCGGTCCAGGACGCCGCCATAAACCAGGGTGCAGACTGCCAGCACCTCTTGCGCGGCAAAGCCGACCACCACGTCGAGGTCAAAGCGTTTGAGCGCCGGGTCGCCCGGGGGTCCGTCGATCCCGGCGGGGCTGGGGTGGATGAACAGCGGCACATCCAACTCGACGCAGATCGCATAAAGCGCGTCCATCGCAGGATCGTCCAGCGGGTGTGGCATGTCAGTGCCGATCTGTGCGCCCAGCATCCCCAGATCCACGATCGCGCGGCGCATTTCCGCGCAGGCAGCCGGTATGTCCTGCATCGGCAATGCCGCGATGGCACCCAGCCGTCCGGTCCGGCTGCGGACCGTAGCAGCCAGCGCGTCGTTGTGGGCGCGGCAAAAGCGGATGGCCTCAGGCGCCGGGATGAAATGAAAATAGGTCAGCGGATTGGGAGAAAGAAGCTGGTAGTCGATCCCGGCTTCGTCCATGCGCTGTAGGCGCAGGTCGGCGTCCATGAATGGGCTTCCGACGTAGCGCACGCCGTCCAGCCGGTAGTCACCGACCCGGAACCAGGGCTGTCCGTCGGGATAAGCGCCGATCTCGGGCCCAAAATCGCCGGCGGCGCCCATCGAGGCGGCCAGAACGGCATGAGCGTGAACGTCGATCACGCGGGCGGTTTGGGCGGAATGTGCCATTGTCGGAGGTCCTGCCGTCAGTAGTCGTTGGAAATTACCAGTCGATTCGATTTCGCCCGTGAACAACATGGCATGAACACATCGTTGGCCTGGCGTTCTGCCGTGGTCAGGAACTGGTCCCGATGGTCAGGTGTCCCCTCCGCGACCTGAGTCATGCACATGCCGCAGACGCCCTCGGTGCAGGAATTGGGAATGTCGAGGCCCGCGTCCAGCAGTGCGGACAGCGCGGTCTGGCCCTTTTCGACGCAAATAACCTGGCCAGTTTCCTGGATCTCAATCTCGAACCCGGTGTCGGTATCCATCTGCTCGACCGTGCCCGAGAAATATTCGGTATGAACGGCCTCGTCGGGCCACCCGGCTTGCCGCGCCGTGTCGCGGACCCAGTTCAGAAAACCGGTCGGGCCGCAGATATAGAGGTGATCGCCGGCATCGCGCGCCGCCAACAGGGCGGGCAAGGCCAGTTTCTGATCCTCGGGGCCATCGTCGAGATGCAGGTGCACGCGGCCTTGAAACCTCTGCTCCGATAATAGCTCGGCAAAGGCCAACCGCGACCGACTGCGGGCGCAGTAATGCATCTCGAAATCCGCGCCTTCGGCGGAAAGCGTTTCGGCCATCGCAAGAAGCGGCGTCACGCCGATGCCTCCGGCTACGAGCAGGCTTCGACGAGCTTCCGGCACCAGCGCAAAGTGATTTTTCGGGAGGCCAATGGTCAACGTGTCGCCGGTCGAAAGCTTTTCATGCATGTGGCGCGAGCCGCCGCGTGACTCCGGCTCCTTGAGCACGGCGATCCTGTAGCGGTCGGTCTCTCCGGGGCAGTTGCAGAGTGAATACTGCTTCGCCGGCAGGCCAGGCAGGAATACGTCTATATGAGCGCCCGCGTCAAAGGCGGGCAGGGCGTGGCCGTCCGCTCTCACCAACTCATACGAAGCGATCCCCTCCGCCTCGTTGCGAATGGATGCTACTTTCACAAGTAGTGAACTCATCGATCACCTCCTCGTTCGATTATACCAGTTGTTAAACTGACAATCCCTGCGATATAGTCAAACCTAATATATTTAAGTGATGTATCTGAAAATCAGATGCTAACTGGCTAGAACGACTCGGGCAATCGGGCAGAGAGGATGGAGAGGGCGGGGATGAACAGCGCACACTTCACGTTGCGACAGCTGTCCTATTTCGTGGCCGCCGCGAAATACGGAAAGATCGCTCGCGCGGCCGCCGAGATAGGGATCTCGCAATCCGCCGTCACAACTGCCGTCCGCGACCTGGAAGCGATCCTGGGAGTGCCCTTGCTGGAGCGGCACACCTATGGCGTGTCGCTAACGTACCGTGGCCACCTTTTCCACCAGCACGCCATGAAAGTGCTCGAAGCGGCGGAGGAAGCGCAGCAATGGCCCTTTCAGGCCTCGCTCAACCTCTCGGGGCGGCTGAACATCGTCGGTACACATGTCGTTCTGGGTTATTTCCTGCTGCCCTACATTCAAAAATTCCTGTCCTCCCATCCTAATGTCGAGATCTCGGTGAAGGAGTTGACGCGCCCCGAATGCGAAGAAGCGCTGGTCATGGGCAGCGTGGAATTGGGCGTGATTCTGACGTCGAACCTTGCCCGCCCGGACGATCTGGAAACCCATTCCCTGGACACCGCACAGCGCCGGGTTTGGGTTTCGTCCCGGTCCTCCCTGGCCTCGCACCGGACCGTCTCGCTCAAGCAACTCCAAGACCTGCCATATGTCTTTCTGATGATCGATGAAGGCGAGCGGGTGCTGCGCGAATCCGTGCGGCCCTATGGGTTCGAGCCCAACGTCGTTCTGCGAACCACATCGATGGAGGCGCTGCGCGAATGGATCGGACTTGACCTTGGCGTGACGATTGTCGCCGACACCGTCTACCGACCTTGGTCGCTCGAAGGTTTCAAGATCGAGCGCCTGAGCATTGCAGAACCGATTCCACCGCTGGAAATAGGGCTCGCATGGAAGCGCGACACCGAGCTGAGCGAGTTGGCACAGCATTTTGCGAACTTCCTGCGGCAGACGGTGACACGCGGCAGCCGAGGTATCTGATAACCGCAAATGAAACTTGAAAACAGGAGGGACACCGATGGATTTCGGGATCGCGGGAAAATGGGCGCTGGTCTGCGGTGCGAGCAAGGGGCTGGGCCTGGGCTGTGCCAGGGCGTTGGCGGAGGAGGGAGTCAACCTCGTAATCGTCGCCCGGACGGAGCGGCTCTTGCGGGAGGCTGCCGACAGTCTGCGCGCGCTGCCCGGTGCGAACGAGGTAATCGCGGTGGCCGCAGATATCACCACCCCCGAAGGGCGGGCCGCGGCCATGTCCGCCCCAAACGGTCCGGGCGACGCCTTCGATATACTGTTGAACAACGCGGGCGGTCCACCGCCAGGTGATTTCCACGATTGGGACGATAGCGATTGGCAGGCGGCGCTGAACGCAAACATGCTGACGCCGATCGCCCTGATAAGGGCGCTGGTTGACGGAATGGCCGAGCGCGGCTTTGGCCGCATCGTCAATGTCACCTCGGTCTCGGTGAAAGCGCCAATTGCCAACCTCGGTCTGTCGAACGGCGCGCGGTCGGGGCTAACGGGGTTCGTGGCGGGAATCGCCCGCGGGCCGCTGGCCCGGCAGGGAGTTACGATCAATAACCTCTTACCTGGGGCCTTCGCGACCGACCGGCTGATCGGAACCATCGAGGACGAGGCGCTGAGCAAGGGGATGGCTGCCGACTCAGTGCTTGAAGCCAGACGCCAGTCCATCCCGACGGGCCGGCTGGGGACGCCAGAGGAATTCGGCGCCGCCTTTGCCTTTCTGTGCAGCCGCCAGGCGGCATACATCAACGGCCAGAACATCCTTTGCGACGGGGGGGCTTATCCGGGCACGCACTGACGACACAAGAAAGGGGCCGGACGGGCCGGACCCGCCCCCACCTGTCAGGCCCCCGATTTTCCAAGGTATAGCAGTGCCAGGCTCAGAAGGGCCGCGGAGAACAGCGTCAGGGCGCAGCTCAGATCCGGTCGGGTGCCAAAGCCGACGAGGACCGTGCTCAGCGCACCAAAGGACATTTGCGCCGCGCCGAACAGCCCCGCTGCGGACCCGGCCAGTTGCGGCACCGAGTCGAGTGATGCCGCCAGTGCTGTCGCGCTAATGCAACCGGCGGCAAACATCAGGACAAAGGTCAGCGCGAATAGAAGGGCCGGGGTCAGGACTTCGATGAGCACCGCCGCCAAAAAAGCACCGCTGGCCGCGACAGCCAGGAGGCCGCCGAACTGCAGAAAGGCGCTCTGCGACATGTGTCCTACGCGCAGCCGGGAGATAAAGGTGCCGCTGATTGCACCCACCAGGATTCCTCCTACGAAGTAGCCCACATTTTCGGGCTGAACCTCCATTTGCTGAATCAGGATGTAAGGCGCCGCCGCGAAATACCCATAGGTGGCGGTCGACCCGAGAGCGCCCCCCACGGCGATGCAGATGAACTGGCGTTTCATCGCCAAGGCCCTGAAATCCGCCAGCAGCACCTGAAAGGTCAACCGTTTGCGATGGCGAGCCGTTTCAGGCAGCAGGCGCAGGCTCAGCATCAGTACGGTGGCCGCAAGAACAAGCAGGAACACGAAGATCCCCCGCCAACTGCCCTGGACGACGATCCACCCGCCGATGACAGGACTGATAGCGGGGGCAGTCAGCATGATCAGGTTCAGCAGGGAAATGTCTTTCTGCGACCCACCCGGGCCTGATACATCGCGCACGATGGCCCGCGCCAGCGTGATGCCGCCCGCGCCGCCAAGTGCCTGCAGCAGGCGCCCCGAAAGGAGCGCCGGCAGGCTGGCGGCCAGAATGCAAACCAGCGTGCCGAGCGCGTAAAGCATCATGGCCGCGATGACGACCGGTCTGCGTCCGAAGGCATCCGTGACCGGACCGTAGATCGGCTGCCCAACCGCCAGGCCCAGGATATAGACCGTCAGGACCAGTTGCGATTCTTGCGTTGAGATACCCAGTGTCTGTGCGGTGAAAGGCAAGGCTGGAACGAACATGTGCATGGCCAGCGTGCCGGTCGAGGCCAGCGCCACCAGCAGCCAGAGGGGCGGCCTGCCCGCACGTTTCCCTGTCCTCGTTTCTGTCCCAGCCACGACAATCCGATCATTCATGTTCACGGCAACTCTTGCCGGGTGCGCGGCACACGAAAAGACGTTTCTTCTTAGGGCGGACATCGGGAGTTCAGACCGCCAGGCCGCCGCGCGGACCGTGTTGGGCGGAACGGCCGGCGCTCCTGCTCCAGGTCCACGACCCTGACAAAGCGGTTCCATCGGGCCATTGGCCGATCTCGTCACGCCGCGCAAGCCACGGTCGGCTGCGCAGCAGTGGTATTGTAGATCTCACCTGTCGCAGAACGAAGTCGCGCCGGCGACCAGTTTCTTGCGCGAGGCCTCATCGCCTGCTCGTGTATCCAGGCAGCAAACTGCCTGCCGGATACAAACATCTCCCTGGCCTGCCGGCGGGAAAGCCCACCGATCAGACGGCGACGGCGTGGCGCGCGGTCGTGGCGGGCAGGTAGGCGTCGAAGACTGAGGCGACCACGCGCACCAGCGGCGTGCCTTTGTCTGTCAGCGACAGATGGCCGCCGCGCCGCGTTATCAGGCCGTCGCGTTCCAGGGCGCGCAATTCAGGTTCGAGTTCGCTGTACCATTCCGGCGCCGCTAGGCCGTGCTGGGCTGCGGCATCCAGATCGACTTCGCCGCAGCACATCAACCGCTCGATGATGTGGCCGCGCAGCTTGTCGTCTTGCGTAAGGGCCAGGCCCTTGCCGATGGGCAGTTCGCCGCCCTCGACCGCGCGGGCCCATGCGCCGGTTTCCGACAGGTTCTGCACATATCCCGAAGGGGAGCGCCCGATGGAGGTCGCGCCGACGCCAAGCATCGTTTCCGCCTGATCGGTCGTGTACCCTTGGAAGTTCCGGCGCAGCGTGCCGTCGCGGGCGGATTTGGCCATCGAATCCGAGGGCAGTGCGAAATGGTCCAGCCCGATCGCCACATAGCCCGCCTGAATCAGGGCGGCGGCGGCGGCCTGCGATTGCATCAGGCGGGCATCCACGCCGGGCAGGGCGGCCTCGTCGATCAGCCGTTGTTTGCGGGCCATCCACGGCACATGCGCATAGCCGAACAGCGCGATGCGGTCAGGGCGCATCTGCACGCAAAGGCGGATCGTGTCGAGAAGTGTTTCCACCGTCTGGTGCGGCAGCCCATAGATCAGATCGAAGTTGATGCCCGTCACGCCTGCGGCGCGCAGACCGTCAACCGAGGCGCGCACCATCTCGGGCGGCTGGACCCGGTTGATGGCCTTTTGCACCTTCGGATCGAATTCCTGCACGCCGAAGCTGGCGCGGGTAAAGCCCAGCTTGCCGATCCGTTCGATCATCGCGGGGGTCAGCGTGCGCGGGTCGCTCTCGATTGCCAGTTCCGCATTCGAGGTGACGCGAAAGGTGCCCCGCACCGCATCCATCGCACGTTCCAGATCATCCGGCACCAGCGCGGTCGGCGTGCCGCCGCCCCAGTGCAGATGCGAGATTTCCATGCGGCCGGGCAGATGGCGTGACAACAGATCAATTTCGCGGATCAGCGTTTGGGCATAAGCGGCCACGGGCGCGTCGCGTTTGGCCAGCTTCATGTTGCAGCCGCAATACCAGCAAAGCTCACGACAGAACGGCACGTGCAGATAGAGCGAAACAGGGGCATTCGGATCGAGCGCCGAAAGCCAGCGCGCATAGTCCTGCGGCCCAACCGCATTGGAGAAATGCGGGGCTGTGGGATAGCTCGTATAGCGCGGCACATTGCGGCTCATATAGGATTTCAGGGTGTCGGCCATGGCTGTTCCAATCTGTCGCGCGGCATGTCCGCAGATCGTGACCGCGCAGAGTTGTGTTGCGCGCATGATCCGGCGAAATCTGCGCGCTGTCCTTGATCCAAATCACAGGGGCGGTTGCGGCCCGGTCGGGCCAGGGCGGTTGCGGCCCGGTCGGGCCTTGGGTCAGATCATGCTGAGGTCGGCCCCCTCGATTTTCGCGGCACTGACCAGTTGATCGACCAGGCTGCGGGCCTGCCGCGCCCAGGCGGCCTTTTCCATCGCCTCCGCGATTTTTTGCTGCACGGCCTCGAAGGGCAGAACCTGACCCGGTGCCAGCGCGTCCAGCCGGATGATGTGATAGCCGTGCCGCGTCAGAACGGGCGGTGAGGTCTCGCCCTCGGACAGGGTGCGCAGTGCTGCCTCGAATTCCGGTACGGTGTCGCCCGGTCCGAGCTGCCCGAGCGCGCCGCCCGAATCCTTGGAGCCGCATTCGCTGTGCCCGGCGGCCAGTGCGGCAAACCCCTTGGGATCGGCGGCCAGCATGGTGGCGATGGCTGTGATGCGGGCCAGTGCATTTTCCCGCGCTTCGGCGTCGCGGGGGTCGCAGGCGATCAGGATATGGGATGCCTCCCACAGGGGCGGTGCCCTGAACCGGGAGGGATCCTTGCGCCACTCTGCCGCGACCTCCTCGACCGTGGGCGGGGTGACGCTGACCGACTGTTCGAGAAGGCCGCGAATCCGGGCCTCCTCATCCGTCTCAAAGCGACCGGGGCCGACCTGCTGAGGGTCTGGCGGGATATTCCGGGCCACGGCCTCCTGCAAGAGCAGGGTTCGGATCGCAACGGCATTGGCCGCCTTGCGCCATGCGATACCGGGTTTGCCTTTCGGAGCCTGCTGGTTCTGCGTCTCCGCCGCGATGCGGGCATGGGGGACGGTCTGACCATTCACGATCAGGTCGGGAAAAAGGGGCGCATTCATGATCTGTGCTCCGCCGAAATTGCCTTGGGATCCGCGCGACCGGGCAGGGGCTGCTGCCTGCGCGAGCGCACGATCTGATAGCCGGGGCGCAGCAGGAACCGGAACGGCGCCGCAAAGCCGGAGATCATGTGCACAAGCCGTGTGAACGGGAACAGCATGGCGATCAGCAGGCCCAGAAAGATATGCGCCTTGTAGAGCC
>Ga0209344_10001864_pt1 | contig 25499 bp, 18 predicted proteins | sample Cruoilmetagenom6_FD_187293 | JGI IMG/M metagenome (GOLD analysis project Ga0209344, IMG submission 187293) | Oil polluted marine microbial communities from Coal Oil Point, Santa Barbara, California, USA - Santa Barbara Oil Seep Sample 6 (SPAdes)... | ecosystem: Environmental > Aquatic > Marine... | reverse complement strand
ATCAGGATTGATGCCAATTTCATCTATGGCTCTACTTGTTATCTCAGAGATAAAACCACGCTTGGTCTCTACCGCATCCTGCTCACGCGACACACCTATATCCCTATAGGCGTCATCTCGAATAACACGTCCAGTTTCATCAACTAAATCGATGTAGCTGGAAAGGTAATGGGGCAAGTCATTATCACCTTTGCCGAACGGTAATAGGTCTGTTTTATCGGCTTTAATTCATTCTTTAATCGAGGTGAATTCAGAATCACCTAACGACTTCGCCATTCCAGCTCTAATAGGGTTTAAATACCCAAAGGGCAGACCCTCCACGTAAGCCATGCATGTTAAAAGTGCTCGTTCATCGAGCCACATGGATGTGGTGAATGCAGACAATGCAGGAGCAATTTTCTGCCAGTAATGCTTGGCTCTTGAACCTCGATTCCCAGAAGTGACCAGTACATTTGTTCTCGCTATTAGCCATGCGTGCAGCACAAGTTAAAATTATATTGCGGTTTTCACGCAGTGAAAGAAGTGATTTAATTTTATCTGTCCGTGCGTATACTCATTGACTAACTTCATATACCATGAAACTGACATCAGCCTTGAGCGATATTCAGTCACATGTTCTCTGACTTTTTTAAGCTCTGCTTCGGAGTAGATATCACCCTTGAGATAGCGGTAACAAAGTAAGGGTAATGAATATAAAGTTTGCCATGTCATGAGCACTCGATTTGCTGGCCATTCTGAGGTATCTCCGACTCTTAAAACAATGTGACCAAAAGTAGGGGCCATGAGGCCAAGTGGTTTGACATAATGGCATAGGAACACACGTCAATATCAAAGATTGAAGTGACGAATTTAATGCGATCAACAAGCCACTTTCTACGGTGCTCAAAGGACTTTCCAGTGGCCGAATCCTCACCACAAAGAAAAGCCCGACGAACGCATCTTGAAACAATGTGGTCCAAAAGTAGGCGCCTTAAGCGAATAGGGCGTGCAGCTCCCGCTCTCGCTAAGCGCCTAAATCCCTTTAGGCGTCTTCAATGCATATTTTTTGATTCCGAGCTATTGGCAGCTACCGTTTCCTGCTAACGCTGCACACCTACGTCCTGTAGGTGTCATACAAAACTCCATGTAAATACTATATTTTGAACAATTAAAGTCGCAAAAGCTGTGGCAGATTTCTGATAAACTTGTAGGTAATCATTGATTGGGATGCATGTCACCGTTTTTTTTACCTTTAAAAACTTAAAACAAGCAATATAGGACAGGTACCAAAATCGACAAATTCTTACAATCCGAATCGATAATCACTACAGATTTTAAAGATAATTGGTTCATTAGATATAGAGGCTTCAAGGCCAATTGGTCTTTAGGAATACGCCTTAAACCAGCTATAGAATATCCCAAACCCCATCAGCCTGAAACACCCAATTCAGATTCTCTATAGCACCAGTTATTACTTAAATACTAGGTTGATAGCCTTCATCCAACACCTGAGCCTGTCCTTATCGCATTAGGGTATGTAAACAAATCGTGTGCACGTCCCACAAGATTCATTTTACTATTTTCTAGATTATTGATGACATCACTCAAAACCACTTCCAAAGATTCCAATATGGTAAGTTTTGTTTTCTGAACCATTATTGATATCAATATCAAAAACACCGTCATTCGCCCTGGCATTGATACCAAACTCCACTGATACCTCATCTTCAGTTAAGCTGGATTCGATGGAAAAAACTATATTTTCGAAGTTACTTAAACCAACATAGAAAGATTCTTGGTTGCCAATGGGTCTAGGTGTATTTTCACAAAAATCTGAATACCCCATGTTGCCGGTAAAACTGTAACAATCCACCAAAATATTTTGCACATGAGCTGGTGTACCCAGGTTTAATTCAACTTCAACAAAATTTGTTGCTGATGAGTAGCTATTTGATACTACCAAGTGATGATCTACTATTCCTCCGGCAGGCAGTGTGTGAGTAATATAGCTTTCTCTTTCTATAATAAATGCCTTTATGTCCACAGGTTTTGTAAATACACCTGAAATGTGATCAATGTACGCCGCGTCCTCTCCCGCACTAATGGCACCGTCTTTTTGATACATCCAGGACAGTGTATGGATGCCGCCCGTTACGGGCACAGAAAAAAATGTCCAGCCTGTGTCACCAGAGACATCTAGTAACACCTGACCGTCTAAGCTAAATGTCAGAAAATCTTGGTTTAATTCCGAATCTACTTTGTAGTAAAAACTAAGGCTTCCTTCTTTTAATTGCCCAATGTATTCTATACCTGACGTCTGACCATCCTCAATGGGCAGGCTGGCTAATGAGTTTTTACCCATGTACTGCTGTGATGAGTCTACAGTCCATGATGCATCTGCCAAAGGTTGCTGGCTGAAGCCATAAGGTAATAAATGTTCTTCAGGTGTTGACCCGGATGGACTGAAAGCTTCAAAAGTCATAATTGGAATATCGACTTTATATTTGTCAGGATCTGAAAGGTCTTCGGTACCATCACCGTCCTCATCAGTATCAGCAACATTACCGACACCATCATTATCCAAATCCCAATCTTCATTGGGATCTAACATGAAGTCATCATATAAATCAGAAATTCCATCATTGTCGGCATCAGCATCAGCCCGGTCACCCTGACCATCTCCGTCAGAATCGAAAACCTCATTTTCATTCTGTGGCATGAAATCATTTTCATCCCCCACAGCATCCAAATCTGTATCAAACATCTCATTCAAATCATAGGGAAACCGATCAACCAAATCGTTGGCTGTGTCATTATCGTCATCGATATCGGCATTATTACCCAAGCTATCACCGTCAGTGTTTTGCCATTCTGCAGAATCCATCGGAAATGCATCTACGGAGTCTGGAACACCGTCAGAATCATTATCAATCAAATCTGTTTGGCTTAGAATGGAAAGTGTGGCATCTAATCCGAAATCTCCTGCCATACCATCATTAGTGATGGGATAGTCATCAGTCATTGATCCACCACCGAGAATAATCTGATTCAGACTGTTGATGGCGATACCACCGGGGTTTGAGCTTACCAATCCATCGCGGTTACCAAAGTAAGTAGAAAAAGCCAAAGCACCTTGAGTTGTCAGTTTCGATAATACGCCACTTTTGAAGCCTGGCGCCACGTTAAATATAGGATCAGATAAAGGATAATCACTGGAATAAGTTATCCCGTATATATAAACATTTCCAACAGCATCTATGGCTGCTTGCGGATGAAACTTTTCTTCTGAAGTACCACCCAAATAAGTAAACCATTCGACGCCATTTACCTGATTGACCCTCATCACGAAATAATCAGCAAAAGAACCATTATCATCGCTCATTTGCGGATCAAAGACAGCTGGGTAGTTTAGACTGGTTTGAAACACATCTTGACTATTGTGAGTATTTTGGTTGGTTTGACCCACAATTATCATGTCACCATTCAAATCCAACAACAAATCATAGGGGTAAATTACATTTGAAGTATTGAAATTTTTAATGCTGTCTCCCAAAAAAGTATGGCTCGTTGCAGCAGGGCCGTAATAAGAAGACCAATCAATGACGCTGGTATCTGGATTGATTGAAGCCAAGTATAGGTCAGCTGAATTGCCGGCTGAAGGCGTATTCTGAAAACCATTGACCACCGGTAAGTCTGTATATGAAGTACGGCCCACGACAGCAAGATTACCGTTGTTTGCAAATTTTATTTCCCGCATTTCTTCAATAATACTACCTTCAATTTTGTTTTCCCCACCCAAGCAACTAGCAAAACTAAGCTGACCAATGGTATTGAAAACACCCAAATAACCATCAAACCAATCCGTTCCTGTTTCTGATAAAACACAACTTTGGCCAATGATAGGATTAACTTCTAAAGCGCCAGTGGGACCATTTTCAATGTTTGAGACAGCCCCAGCAAAAGCAATTTCTCCCTGTGAGTTGATGTCAATGCCCCATATATACCCATGAAAACCATTTTCTCCTGACAATGGCAAGTAAGTGGCAAAGACCAAATTTTCACCGGTAGGATTCAGTTTTGCCACATAGCCATTTGAATTGGGTTCTAAGAAAGATGCTACTGGGTTCACCATGGGTAAATCGCTAACTGTAACCCTGTCTGCAGACAACGCTATTTCTCCCGCATCATTAACCTTCATGTTGTAATTCATCAGTTGGTTTAATATGCCGCCACTGGGAGATGAAAGGTAGGTAGAGAAAATCTTGGTTTTGCCATCGGCACTGAATTTAGTGACCAACAGGGAGTGTGGGTCGCCTACCATTATTGGCCGGACAATTCTATTATCAATACATGGAACACATGTAACTGTTTTTTCAGTCAGCCGACGAATTTTGGTTGTATTCGATTGTGCCGCCGATGGTGTATGCAAGTTGGGACTGCTGGTTACAGAAAGTTGGTATATATTGTCATTGCCATCGGTGTCCACAACATATGAGCTGTCAGCTCCATTGCCAGGCAAGTAGGTAGAATACTCAATGACAGGGTCAATAATCAGCTCGCGTTGCTGATTATATGGAGCCACTTTGAAACCAAAGCTGTTTGTATTGGTGATATATTTTATGGAAACATTATGTTGATTGCCAAGATCATCCAACTGGTACGCCTTTGGTTGGTGTTGAACATACTGGTGTCCATTTTTATTGATAATCAACTGACCACGGTCATCCAGCTCCAGTGAATCAATGCCAGATAAACTCACCCAAATCTTGTCAGTGTTAGCTTGAGGTGCCACCACAAAATCATACTCTAGTCGCTGATTATTGTCATAAAAAACCACATCAATGTCAGGTAATTCCAAGTCCATTTTTACCTTGCGAAAATTTGCCACATTAGTATGCCAATTACTACGTTCACCCTGTATATAATTGATTTTATGAGGTGTTTCTTCCAGGCCAGTGAAATCACTAATTTGACCTATAGCGGAAAAATCAAAATATATAGTGCCATCAACCGTACTCTCAGGCAGTTGCGGCGAGACCGCAACCAAACCCTCAGAATACAATGCCACCTGGTAATTAATGGCTTTACCTGTAAATGCAATGTTACTTTGGTACTGTCCTTGATTTCTTTCGAATTCAATGGCCTGTTTTATCTCTGGCTTGGCCAGCGTGTTTGTCCAACTCAATATACCGAAAAAGGCAAACAGTAAAAAAGTACTAATTGAATGAGATTGTCCTTGGGTCATGACGATGTCCGTTTATGAATACTTAGATAGTCTAAGTTGCAAGCTGTTTAAATTCAAATATAAAACCAGAAAAAAAATCTAAGACATTATAGTCCCTTATCTCAGTGTCCACTTTTTCGGATATACCTCACTTTAAAAGGAAGTCAACCTGAAATTACTGTGTGCTTAGGAGTACAATCAATACCTGTCCCTGATTATTTTATTGATTTTAGGTGCTTTACATTTCCTAAATATGATTGTAATCGATAAGTTCAGAGAGTCTGCTTTGAATTAGTTGATTTGGCAGTAACTGTTGGTGATGGTATCTACCAAATCAGCCTAAATCAGGCTGTACCGGTTGATCAAATTGAACATCATATTCGTGCATAGGTTGCAGATTGTCAAGGTAACATCAAGCGAGTTGATGTCAGGTTTTTTACCAGTAATCCAGACATCATATTTATTGATGCTTTTGAATGACAGAAGTCATATTCGAAATAGACAGTAAGCAGCCGGTACTGCTGTTCATCTAAGAGTTGTTCAAAATTTACAGGCCAGCAATGAATATACCAATGGTGTATGGTGGTTTTTATACTCAAGATAAAACCGGCCCGGTTGTTTCTCCAGCATGTTTTCAAAACAGTTATAAGGACTGAAGTCATATTCTTTAAACGCCTTGATAACCAACCCGGCATCCAACAATGCTGTCAGTACATCACCAATCGGATGTGACCACACCGCGAATTCATGCTCGGTGCCATCACAGTTTTCTGTATAAGTGCCTTCTGAAGATATATCTGGATCAGTCTTGTGAAAATAATTGTAACCAGACAACAAATCCAGGATGGGGTGAAATTCTGCCATAAAAAAATGCCCACCAGACTTCAATTGAATGGCAATCTGTTCAGCCCATAGCTTGAGATCCGGTAACCAACAAATGGCACCATAAGAGGTGTAAATAATGTCAAATAACTGTTTCGATTGTTGACCAAAAGTATAAACATCATGACAAACAAAATCAGCATCCAATTGGGTCTGCTTTTGTAACTGTTTGGCTTTTTTAATGGCTTCATCTGAGATATCAACACCAGTTACTTTTGCCCCCATCCTGGCCAATGACAGGCTGTCTAAACCAAAATGACATTGCAGATGCAGCAAGCGCTTATCTTTTACATTGGGTAATCCATTGAGTTCAATTTCATGCAATGAATTGCTACCTGTCAAAAAACCAGGTACATCATAAAATTTGGAATTGATGTGGGTCTCAACCCGAGCATTCCAGGACTTTTTATTGGTATTAAAATACGACATGATATAGATGATTATAGTTTAAAATCCCATTTATCTAAACCCTATGGTGACCTGAAGAAATGCTTTTGTATCTTAGATTTCCGCTCCAAGCGCGGATAATGACATTCCGATTGGTGTAAAAAATCGCCATACCTTCATTGCCTGCACGAGCGGACGGTATTCACAGAAGTCTTCTTGAGCTGTGGCCAAACCGACATCTGTTCACTATCTGCTTTGGTCGAGCTGCTCAGCAGTTCAACACACTTTATAAACAGCACAGTACAGGGTAGTTATTGCCACACTGAACATTCCGCGTAAGATGAAAATAATCACCAAGTAAACCACCACCATAACCTGGTGAAGCTTGATTGAATCGCAGGGTCATGGTGGTACCTGTGGCAACATTTCCAGCATTTTCCAACAAGCCGTAACAATGACCATGAACCGAATCATCATCATTAATGGAGGCTGAACTGTCGAAGGTGTGGTGATCGGTCCAGAAGATTACGTTGTTGATGCTACTGGTGTCACTGGGAAAGCGTTTGCTGGCCATGGCTCTTTGCACTTCATGGGTGGTACACATGTGAACCCCTGCTTGGTTTGAAAATGTATCCTGACACATGGCATTCGCTGCCTGGGTGCCTGATTCACCAAAATATTCAAATTTACCGTTACTGATATGCGCACTGCGTCCCATGATTTCCGGACCATTGACCAATCGATCATTGAGGGTATTCAGCTGTTGTTGTAGGGTCGTGATGGTGTTGTTGAGGTTGTCGATGACGGCTTGTTGAGCGAAATCCTGACTGTCCATGCCGTCGAGCAAGTCAGCGTTTAAACCAGAACCTGCACCATCCTGAATATGAGTGGACTGGATACTGCTAAGTGCAATGTCTTCGCCGGTAATGCTGCCATTGAGTATCTCGTTTCCACCAACCGCATCCAGCGCCACCATCTCTGCATGCAGGGCATAAGGGGCTGCATGAATAGCCTGTCTTGGCTCAAGTTGCTCCAAGGGTTCCATGCTGCTACTGGCTTGAACGGCCACTTCTAACCACAGATTGTCACCGGCAAAAGCACCAGGACCAAAATCCAATTCAACGGTAAAAATGCCTTGACTGACAGCTACATCATTGATGAATAAGGTGTTGCCGATTTGCATACCATTTTCTGAGGCATCAAACAGGGTGAAACTAAAGTCATGCAGACCATCAGCGGTGACGTTTGAGGTGGTGAGTTCACCCTGATAACTGATGGTTGTGTTGACTTGAGCAATGGCTGTCAGACTCACTGCAGTCAATAAAATGATGGTTAAACTGAGTTTATTCATGATGGATTCCTCCGGTATATTCAGGTGTATTAAATTCAAAAGTATCGGTGTAAATTAAATCATTGGGCCAGCCCTGTTGCCGACTGATGAGACCGGCAACCAACAACCAATTCCCGTTAGCTGATTGGCTGCTGCTGTGTTGACCGATGCTTCCAGTAAGACTGAACTTCTGGCTTCGGATTATTCCTCCTGAAGCATACGCCGAACGGACAATCTTATATGTTTGATTAAGTTGGGTGTCGCGTTGTGACTGATATACGGCTTTGTTATCAGCGGCTTTAAGCTGCCCCAAACTAAACAGGAGCAATCCAATGGTTGATATGATGGTGGTTTTCATGGCATTTTCGCTTTGACTTATTATTAGTAGCGTTTTTTTTCTACCAAACCTTCATCTTATAATCATTATTTTTCTTAGACGTCATTATTTGACACTCAAAACTTTTGACATAAATGCTTTTTAACTGAGTGATGGCTAGCTTGATGTCGGTGATTCAATTGCACCACAACATGCACTGAATCGCAATAAAACGGGTTGGCATGTCATAAATAGTCAGCCCTTCTCTTATATAAATAAGACCACTAAACGAAAACATTAACGAGAATTATCATGAAAAATCGATTAACAACATTTTTGGCTGTCTTGGCATTTAACGGCTTTTTTATAAACCCTTCATTGGCAACCCGCATTATTGATGCCATGCAACCGAACGCTTCCAGCTCAGGTACATTAGCCATAGGCGGTATTTCTGAACAGAAGTTAGCTCAGACTATAACGCTATCTGAAAGCGGAATTAGAAAAATATAGGACATGCATCGAACAGGGAGTTGAAATCAAATAGATGAGTCTTGGATTTAGTAAAGATTATTATAGTTTAAGCCTGAATTTGAGTGTTCTGCTTGAAGGTGTGATGATTTGTTGTAAATTAGGTGGTTCTTTCAGATTCAAGCCGAGTTGGGCGGTGTCGTCAGATGACGAAAGTGATTTTGGCTGTTAGGTTTAGGCTATTCCAGTTGTGGTTTAAGTGTGATTCCAATTGTCCATTTGCGCTTGGTTTTAGCTGAAAAATCCTTCCAGATGATTTTTTCTTTGACCTTTTTAAGTTCTGCTACGGTATTGATTTCACCTTTGAGATAGCGGTCGCAAAGTAAGGGTAATGAATACAAAGTTTGCCAAGTCATCAACACTCGATTGGCTGGCCATTCTGAGGTATCTCCGACTCTTAAAACAATGTGACCAAAAGTAGGGGCCATGAGGCCAATTGATTTGACATAATGGCATAAGAACACACGTCAATATCAAAGATTGAAGTAACGAATTTAATGCGATCAACGAGCCACTTTCTACGGTGCTCATAGGACTTTCCAGCTACCGCTTCCAGCTAACGCTGCACACCTACGTCCTGTAGGTGTCATACAAAACTCCATGTAAAAACTATATTTTGAACAATTTAAGTCGCAAAAGCTGTGGCAGATTTCTGATAAACTTGTAGGAAATCATTGATTGGGATGTATGTCCCCGTTTTTCTTATTTTGATTGATGGCAATTATTCAAAATCATCCGCAAAAATCAAATCTGATAAATCTGCCACATTGCCAATCCTAAAGGCATTATCAGAACCAGCTCCTGCCACATATACATCAACTCCATTGATGGCTAAAGACCTGACACCTTCCAAATTAACCAACCCATCACCTGATGAATCAATGATTTCAGTTAGCTGACACGGCGTTGTGCTGGTACTGCAGTTTTCCGGTTTGTCTATTCTGAATGCATTGCTACCATTGCCGCCGGCAAAATAGACATTGTCTGCAGCATCAATATTTATTTCAAATACCTGTTGTGGTGATACACCACTGTATATTTCAGTAATTACACAACTGGCACATGAGTGAGGCGTTTCGATTTTATATACCTTTGATCCCAATGATTGACTCAAGGAACTCAGGTATACATTGTCTTCGTTGTCAGTCGCAATTCCAGCACCGAGACTCAAATTGTTATCTGCACTGTCATCCATGATTTCTCTGACGATACAATCACCATTGGCCGTGGTACAATTATTTGGCGTTTCAACCATCAACACATTGTCACCATAATTACTGGTAAAAACATTTCCTAAAGTATCAATTGCTAAACTTCCAGGTTGAAACAAATTATTAGTACCATCACCCGTTGAATCAATAACTTCAGTGATTAAACATGCATTGACACTGGTGTTGCAAGTTGTTGATGCACCAATGCGGAAAATGTTATGAGATGTGGTGCCTGCCACATAAACATTATCCAGATGATCAACTTTAACGTCTTGTGGGCTATTTAAATTATTTATGCCATCACCGTTGGCATTGATGATTTCATTGATGTCGCATGGCGTGGTGGACGTGCTACAGTTTTGCGGGTTATTGATGCGCCACACATTGTCACTAAAACGCCCAACCACATACAAATTATCCTGTGAATCTACTGTCATGGCAAAGGTATCAGAATGGGTTTGACCTGGAACACCAGCTCCATTACCATCTAAGATTTCAACCCACTCGCACAACGGGCTTGTGGTGTTACAGTTTGCAGATGCACTGAGACGAAACACATTGTTAGTTTCTTTTCCGCCAACATAAATATTACCTTGGCTGTCAACAACGATGTTTTTTGGAAATTCCAAGTTATTTGTACCATCTCCATTGTGGTCAATAATTTCTGTTATCTGGGAACAAGCTAATTTGGAAAAAATCAGCACCAAAGCTACCACCATAAATTTATTCATGAGAATCCTTGCTAAAATATGTGATACATGAATTTACACTGGAATTACTTTACAGAAATGATGGATGTATGATGCTTTAGTGATGTTTTTAAATTCAAAAGGAAGTGGGTGGTTAAAAGCCTTCATAAGTCCTTTTTTAAAATAATTGCAACGTTTTAACCTTTGTATTCGTCATATATAATAATAACAACTCAATTTAAAATCCAATATGAAAAACACATACATCTTTCTGGGGATATTGTTATTCCCATCCGTTTTATGGTCAAAACACAGCATTAAATTTGAAGTATCCCCATTGGGTAATTTGATTTATCAACTGGACTGCATCACCCAAGCCGCCATATTTACTTGTAGTCAGTCTGATTATATTGAATTATGGCATAGTGAATTGAAGCCTGCTGAAGCTGATGAAAAGATGTTGCTGCGCTGGAAAAACAGCCGGAAGAAACTTAATCAATCAATTGAATACGATGAACCCGATGAAGTACAACTATTAACCAGCGCAAACTTTCCCATCAATGCCAACAAAGGTATTAATGTACTTGATCAGGTTCGTATGATGGCTTTTGCAGCAAATAATCTTGATAACTATAAAAAAATGATGCGCTTTTGGGTCCCCATTAATCAGTTGAATGAAGAGCTGACCGTGCTTAATTATTTTTGGCCACGTTTTCAAGCTTGGTTTAATCAACAGCAACCTGAATTGGATAAGTTTGTTATTGATGCAGAAACCTTAGTCAAAGAACATGATGTTGATGATTTATTGACAGCGATGCGAACATTTTACCAATCTGATTTGCCTGAAGATTTAGAGCTGCCTGTTTATCTGGTAGCACATCCTAAACAAAAAGCAGGCACCAACGGATTGGTTTACAATGAAAACAGTTTAATCGAAGTGCTCAAGGGTGAACAGGCCAAGTCACGCCTGGCCGTGGTCATCCATGAAATCGCCCACTTTTATCACGAACGTGCATCGATTGAAAACCATTTAAAACATATGCAGAAGTTCTTAAGCAAAGAGTCGCAAACCGGTAAAATAGGTTATTATTTGTTTAATGAGGCCATAGCTACTGCCATTGGAAATGGTCTGTTTGAACAGCGCATGCAATCAGCCGAAAATTTTAAAAAATACCAAGATGCACCACTTTCTTTTTACAACAATCAAGGCATCGATATGGCAGCCAAGAGTGCATTAAACTTGGTCATAAAACAAATCAATGCGAAATTACCAATTGACAATTCTTTTTTAACTGCCTTAGATAAAATCTGGGGGCAATCTTTACATGACATCAAAGACAGTCCACAACAAAGGTTTCGTCACCTCGGTTTGCTGATTTTAGATCCAAGTTTTGATGACATGATCAATGAGGTTATTGGTATCATCCGCCCGTCAAGCGGACAAATCACAACTCTTGATGACTCAAAAAGCATCGATCCAACTGTTATAGAACAATACCCTCAAATGGACTGTTTGATAATAGCCAGTAACTGGCAGCAAGTGACCCCATTACATATTCCTGGGGTAGAATCAAAACAGAAGAAAGAAAATGGCATCCATGTATTTGACAATGCTTTGGGAACCAAATATGTGGTGATTATCGAGAATGATAAACAAACCATCAACCAGCACATGACAGACATGATGATGTGGACAAGCTTTTAATTAAAGGCATTATTCCGCAGCGGTTTCTTTAAAACGGATTTTTGTTTTATAATTTACTGATTTTAATATCAATGGGGGAAGCCATGAATACCGTCAGTCAAATTGGGTTTGTTTTATCGCAAACCAAAATAAACAGTAAATTCACATCTTTGAGTCAACGATTAACAAATGCTCGTTCGATTCTGCTCATCACATCGTATTTGCTTTTGTGCGCTCAGTCGGTACTCAGTGAAACCTATCTGATAGATTTCAACACATTTGAGCTTCCAGGCGGTAACTGGAACTCATTGCAAAGTAACCAAACAACTAATGTCTCGTTGATTGACGATGAAACCGGTGTGACTGGCGCAGCGACTCTCAGCCACACACTGGGTGGGGTTGACAGCACCAACTCAGGAGGCTGGACTGCTGGCAATGTGGGTTGGGTTCATACCGCTGCTGCCAATGATGGTATTTACAGTGTTACCAATGGTTCATTAACTTTTAACGGATTAAGCAATGGCAATACCTATGCCATTGATGTGGTTGCTGTTGAAACGTTGTTTCCAAGTGTGGCAGATTTCAAGGTTGAAGGACAATTTGCCGACAGTAACAGACTCGGTACCACGGCTTTAGGTGATGATTGGGACACAGCCACTGATGGACTGAATAACTGGCTTACTTGGGATGCTGTGATACCCAGTAATGGAGCCATCACTTTAACCACTTATGCACCCGGTGGTTATACAACCATCAATGCCATCCGCATTCGAAGTGTTGGCATACCTAATAACCCTCCCACATCGTCAAGCTTTGTCGCGAATCCAACGGAGGGAATCACACATTTTTTTTCAACGGCTGATTTTCCATACAATGATGCTGATGGCGATCCACTTGATCATGTTTTGGTCGATACCGTACCAGTGGCTGGAACGCTTTATTTGGATGCCAATAACAACGACTCATTCAATGCTGGCGAAGAGCTGACTGATGGTGCGGTGGTTTCAAAAGCAAACCTAGATGCCGGTCATTTACAGTACATCCAAAATGGCACAAGCAACTCTTCTTTCAGTTTTGAAGTCAGTGATGGCATAGAAGCCAGCAATGGCAATTATGTAGCCAGTTTAAACATCACAGCAGTACCTGCCAATGTGACCGCAGTCAATGTACCCAACGATTCGACGTATATTTTAAATGACACACTTAATTTTTCTGTGGCATTCAGTAAAAATGTCACTGTTGGTGGAACCCCAGTCCTTTTGGTGACCATAGGATCTGACAGTGTCATGGCGAACTTTCAAAATGGCAGTGGTGGTTCTGTTTTATCCTTTAGCTATACCGTACAATCAGGTGACTTCGACGACAATGGAATTGTCATTAACGGACTCAATTTGAACGGCGGTACAATCACCAGCAATGGCGGACTTGATGCCAACTTGAGCTTAAACGCTGTAGGCGATACAAGCCAGGTTTTGATTGATGCTGTTGCGCCTTTGGTTCAGTCTGTAACCAGACAGAACCCAAGCTCAAGTCCGACATCAGCTGACAGTGTGACATTGCGTTATACTTTTACCGAAGCCGTAAATAATGTGCAAGACAGCAATTTTTTCAGTAACAATCCCAGCGTAATCAACAACATCCACGCCACGCCTGTATCGGGTATGACTTATGACGTTGAGTTCAGCGGTGCTAATTTGGCTGAATTCAATGGCACCATTGTTTTTGGCTTTATTACTGCAGGCATCACTGACCTACCTGGTAACAACATGACCAGCAGCAGTGTGGTTGGAACCAATGACAACAACTACACCTTTGAAAACATCTATTTCATCGGCGGAACCGTCAGTGGCTTATTGGCGGGTAATTATTTTGTCCTTACCAATAATGGTGGTGACGATAAGATCATCACTCAAAATGGCGCCTATGTTTTCAACACACCATTGGTTCATAATGAAAGTTATGAAGTTGTTATGGACCTTGAACCCAACGATCCCATTCAGCCCTGTCTCATCATTAATGCATCCTCAAGCATTAACAGCGCTGATGTCACTGATATCGATGTCAGTTGTGAAATAGGCAATGATTTAATTTACCGCGATGGTTTTGAAGCACCTGTACCTGATTAAGCGGCAACAATAATTAAACCAGGCCATGTGGTATTACATGGTCTGGTTTTAAATTCAATAACCCATCATCTTCATGCCAGCCAATCATCCAATGCCAGTTAAGCTGATACAAACATGTGTACTCTACACCAACTAATAATCGATGCCATAACTAATCAGGGGTGGGTATTGCATGAGAACACTTAACTCAGTTTAGAAGTAATCAAGTATTGATTGGGATGCATGAACACAATGAGTCGCCCAATTAGAAGATAACAAAAATCAAAGCCAAAAGAGTTACCTGCTTTTGGCTTTGTTTTACGAATTGATTACCAATTATATGATTTTACGAAACCTGTAGGCTGTGGTGCCGAATAACAATACAAGTAATGCCAAGCCCCAAAATTTGAAATTAGGAACTGGTGTGGCTGCACTGCCTGTAACTCCATTACCAACCAGCTGTATCACATCTGGGCTTGAAACAGCGTTACTGAGGACAGCGATTTCATCATTGAACATACCTTCAGTGGTCGGGTTGAAGCTGATTTCAATTTCACATGATTCATTTGACATCAATGTAACTGGGACATTCATACAGCTGCCTCCAATCACATTAAATGGTGATCCAGGAAGGTTGAATCCTGAAATCACTAAATCACCCACACCTGTGTTTGTTACATTAATAACAGCTTGCTGACTTTGACCAACTTCTACTGACGAATAAGTTAAGGTAGTGGTGTTTAAAACCACAGTTGGTGTATCTGAAACACAATCTACCATGACATTATTAACATCCGCACCATTGATTGAACCAGAACCATTGGTCACTGTACAAGTTTGGGTCGCAGGCTGCGAAGAAACTGTTACCGCATAAGCTGTGCCATCATTTTGTGCTGGGAATGTGAACACACCATCGGCATTCAAAGTGATGTCGTCTCCGCCATTGTTTTGTAATGTAACCGAGCCACTTAAGCCTGAGACATTACCACCTACTGTGTATGTATCAGTTAAACAAGTAACCGACACATTGGAAATATCAGCTCCGGCCAAAGTGCCAGAACCATTGGTCACTGTACAAGTTTGGGTCGCAGGCTGCGAAGAAACTGTTACCGCATAAGCTGTGCCATCATTTTGTGCTGGGAATGTGAACACACCATCGGCATTCAAAGTGATGTCGTCTCCACCATTGTTTTGTAAAGTGACTGAGCCACTTAAGCCTGAGACATTACCACCTACTGTGTATGTATCAGTTAAACAAGTAACCGACACATTGGAAACATCAGCTCCGGCCAAAGTGCCAGAACCATTGCTGACTGAACAAGTTTGTGTCGCAGGCTGCGAAGAAACTGTTACCGCATAAGCTGTGCCATCATTTTGTGCTGGGAATGTGAACACACCATCGGCATTCAATGTGATGTCGTCTCCGCCATTGTTTTGTAATGTAACCGAGCCACTTAAGCCAGAGACATTACCACCTACTGTGTATGTATCAGTTAAACAAGTAACCGACACATTGGAAACATCAGCTCCGGCCAAAGTGCCAGAACCATTGGTCACTGAACAACTTTGTGTCGCAGGCTGCGAAGAAACTGTTACCGCATAAGCTGTGCCATCATTTTGTGCTGGGAATGTGAACACACCATCGGCATTCAATGTGATGTCGTCTCCGCCATTGTTTTGTAATGTAACCGAGCCACTTAAGCTTGAGACATTACCACCTACTGTGTATGTATCGGTTAAACAAGTAACCGACACATTGGAAACATCAGCTCCGGCCAAAGTGCCAGAACCATTGCTGACTGAACAACTTTGTGTCGCAGGCTGCGAAGAAATTGTTACCGCATAAGCTGTGCCATCATTTTGTGCTGGGAATGTGAACACACCATCGGCATTCAAAGTGATGTCATCACCGCCATTATTTTGTAATGTGATTGACCCGTTCAGCCCAGTAACATTTCCACCAACGGTATAAGTATTGGCCGTACAAACGACATCTACATTGGTGACATTTGCACCCGCAATTGTTCCTGTTCCATTGCTGACTGTACATGTTTGAGTGGCCGGCTGTGAAGACACTGTAATGTCATAAGCTGTGGCATCGGCTTGCACTACTGGAAATGTGAAACCACCATCAGCATTCAAAGTGATGTCATCCGCGCCATTATTCTGCAAGGTAACAGAGCCATTCAGTCCAGTAACCGTGCCTCCCACCGAATAAGCCTTACCCAATACATAGGTTATTTCGACCCTTGAGATAAATCCATAATCTTGCCAGAGGTTCTGGGCAATGTTATCACTCAACGAAAATTGCATACCCAATCTGGTTAATGTAACGGCGTGGGAACCTATTTGTGATTGAAAAGGTGCAGTAGCATATGAATTAACATCGCCTCTTACACCCAGAATTCCCACATAGTCACCACTATTAAGTTCAATATTAACAGGCAATACACCCGTACTGCTGTCATTGACTACCCTGAAAAGAGACGTAAAATCATTGGTTGTCGTTGACCAACTAGGTGGTGGGCCGGAATTAAATCGAACGAGTTCTATAGACTGAGGATCAGTACTGAAATCATCTGGAACCTTGAGTCCCGTTATGGTGATGTCTTCAGGAACAACGAACCAATAACCCCTTGCCCACCCTGTAAAAGTAGAAGCCTGTCCAGGTATAGGCATTGTTGTTTGTGCTATCAACTCAGTATTAAAAAATATCGTTAACAATACGATTAGCGTATTGATTTTAGATTTGGCTAAAAGTGATTTCATTTTCTCCTCGTATTTTTGTGATTTAAATAATCGAATCATTAAAATCAATAAATTGTTTTCTAAGACCTTAGAACAATTTATTGATGCTATGTCAGCATTGAGCGGAATGTGAAGATTTGAACTGCACTTGGTTCCCCCACCACTTGCGTAATCAATATTATAAGTTAATAAAAAATAAATAAGTACCTAAATAATTTTGTAACAGTTTTTTTGTTCGTATACAAAACCAATCAAGGGCAGACTGAGGTAATTCTCATACACCACTTAAAACATCTAAAACTGATGCTCCATGAACATATCAGTAGTTGATACAGACAAAATCCATGTAAGAATCATACATATGGTCAAAGATGTATTAATAAATGTAGCATATATGTAGAATACGTGTCAGAATTTAATGGTTGGGGTGCATATCTTGTGTATATTATGTACTTCTAATAGTGTTAAAGCCCAGATAAATGGACACAGAAAATTAAATTAAAGCCTTGAATCTATCTGTGTGTTTCAATTTAAGAAGTTCTGGGTTTTTGTTCTAAATACGCCTGTTTATTTTTAAATCAATGAATTATTAAACGGGTGAAATTAATTCAATGGAGTAATCTTATGAAAGAAAACATGACATTTATAAGCAGCACATTATTTGATGAAAACAAAACTTGGTTTTCAAAAGAAACGAGACACAGCAGTAGCTCACTTGCTCCTGAAGGTGCGATTCCTGGGCACAATTTTCTTGGTAAAACATATGATGTGATGACTGGAAGTGATACGCCTCACCCTGATTCTTTTGTCGGTGATTTGATTGATCGGCGATCTTTAAAATGGGAGGAAATTTCTGTAGCTGGAGAAAAATACAAAGCACCCGAAATTTTATCAGAAGCCGGAGGGGTTCATCATGGAAAATTACGCATCATTGAATCAGACAGTACAGAAAATTATGCCACCCAGTTAAATGTGAATGTAGAAGCCAGTGCATCTTATGGCATGTTTGAAGCTTCATTACATAGCAGTTTCAACACCAGTGAATCAAGGTACAGTAACAGGAAATTTGGCTCAGCAACAGATATGTACCAAAGATTTTCCATGTCTTTGATTGAACCTAAGAAACTCAGAGCGTCAATGACTCAAACAGCCTTGGAGTTGTTGGACAATGCGGAACCAGCTGAAATTATTGAGGAGCTGGGCACCCATTACATATCGGGGTTAATTGTTGGAGGTAGGGCTCAATGTAGCTTTACAATTGATACTTCCAGCTACAAGTCTAACTTGTCAATTTCAGCCACCATAAAGGCTTCGTACAATTACGGCATAGGAAAGGCAACAGGTTCGGTGAAGACAAAATATGAGCAATCCAAAGACAGTTGGGAAAAATCAACCCGCAGAGAAGTGTTGTTGGTTGGTGGTGATGAAAAACTGGCACGTTCTGTTATGAATGGCAAATACGATGAATGGTTGGAATCACTAAAGAAAACTCCAGCTGCAGTTGGTTTTCCTGGAAAAGGATTGGTAGGCATTTGGCATCTGGCAAAAGACAAACAAAAAGAACAAGCCATCAAAAAAGCCGTGGTTCAATACATGAAGGGGTATCAACCTTTGGGTAAAACCCCAAAACTACCGCTTCAGGTTGGCGATGTTTTGGCTTTTAAGGCGCCCAATGGCAGATACATCACTCGAAATGACACTGCTGACATTAAGCTGAGGGCCATCGGAACAGCAAACAGTCACAGTCTTTTTACAGTTCAAAGTGTTAACCACGAACAATTCACCTTACTTGCCAGCAACAACAATTTCTTATCAGCTTATTACACCAAAGGTATGTGGGTATATTCACCCAATATAAGCAGATTTTCGTGGTGGGAGTTAATTGAAGCATCTGAGAATCGGTTTAGAATCAAAAACAAATCTTTCAACAAGTATTGGAATTTACCTGATGATGAGTCAGTATTATCGCTGAATGCTAGCAACACTGACAGGAAATCAGAATTTGATGTCATTCTCATTGGCCCCAAACTATCATAATAGCCAATCAGGTCTTTTGAACTAGCTCAAATATGATTGTGTGTTTTGAGTATGGTTGTGATGTTGGGCTTCGCATTGCTTAGCCCAACCCAACTTACCTCGCTGATGACAGTATAAGAATTTATTGATTCAGGTGCTTGTCTCTTGTTACTCACGAAACGCTTAATCATCATTTAGATTTACACACTATAAGCACAAAAATATCAGTCAAAATATGTGTTTTTATTACCTAAAAATAGACATGTCCATGTTTAATTTCAAGCACCAAATAAATTGAGCGCACTCTGTGCCAATAGATTTACATGCCTCATTAATTAGGAGAGCTGATCATTAGCCCTCCTAAGTAGGAGTTAATACTTCAGTTATCGAAACCATCGACAAAGATGATGTCGCCCAGTAATTTGGCGACACCAAAATCATAATCTTCTGTCGCATGGTTGACCCCAATGGCACCGGAAATCAGAATGCTGTCATTGGGTAGAATATGTGCGTCCAGACCTTGATCAATATTGCCAGATTGAATGTCAAAAGGAATCACTACTTTACCCAATTGGCCGAAACTGTTATCCAGTGTACCGTCAGCTAAGAAACGAATCACACCGAAATCTATGCTTTCATTGTTACTTATATATCCAGTCAAAATGACTCGGTCATGAGAGTCTTTTTCCATACCAAACCCAATATCGTCATTTGTTAAGCCCAAATCAAAAGGCACAACCAACAAACCATTGTTTGAAAATTGAGTATCCATCTGGCCAATTGAAGTAACTGCTGCGGCAGCAAAATCATAACCACTGACTTCCCTGGCAAAACCACCGATGACTATCGTGCCATTATCAAGAATGACAAGATCAGCTGCCGCATCATCATTGTTCCCGCCTAAGTTAAATGAAATCACACGGTACCCGACAAAATTGAAACCAGGATCCGGGTCGCCCGTACTGGTAAACCTGGCTACAAGCATGTCTCTGGTGTTGTTTACAGAGTCTGCTACAGCCCAACCCGCAATGATAATTTTTCCGTCAGGCTGTATTTTGACAGCAAAGGCGAAGTCAGAGGTTGATTCATAAAGATCAATAGCAAGTGTCACCCGACCGTCTCCATCAAAACTGGTGTCACGAGAGCCATCGCTATTCAGCCGCACCAACCCCACATCAACATTGTCATCTGACGTTTCGACAGAGCCGGAAATAACAATTTTCCCATCAGCCTGTAGTGCCACCCCACGCCCTAAATCTTTAGAGTCTGTAGATAATCCAAAATCAACAAAAGCATAGCCATCGCCACTGAAACTGGTATCCAAAGTGCCATTAGTATTGATTCGAATTGCCATGATGTCAATATTGCTGCCATTGTCAAAGTCACCCACAATAATTATTTTACCGTCAGGCTGAATAACCAGATCATAGCAAGATTCATCAGTATCATTAGAGTTATCGAAATCAAGTTGCAAAACCCCGGCGACACCAAAACTTGTATCAATGGATCCATCTGGGAATAGCATGCTTACGGCACAATTTTCAGATGCTTGTCCACCCATAACGATGCGACCATCAGGCAAGGAATCGATTCCCCACGCTAAGTCCGCGCCAGGGCCAGAATTTATCACCTGACGACCATTCAGGCCGAAGGTGGGATCGAGGTCGCCATTGGCAGCGATTCCTAGGCCGGGAGAACCCATTAAAATAAATGTCATTCCCAACATGACAGTCGAAGTGATTTTGTTCATACTATGTTCTCCTCTCTAGAATAATACAAATGCTCGTTGGGCTTATGTTTCCGCTCCAATCTCATGCAACACACCTATAACCACATAGGTGCCATTCAAATTTGTTCCCGACTCATTTGAAAGCGACCACGGCGATCTTGACTTGCTATTTCGTGTCTATCCGCTCTGATTATGCTTCGCTTCACCAATCGAGTGCGCACACCACACGGCATGACAATCTGACTTTCTTTATCTTTGATACAAATCGCCATTCTCTCATTGCCTGCGCCGGTCCTCCTTGGGAGCATGCGTCGATTGTAGCAAATTCCTAATAACCAAAACTGACAACCATTTCATGTTTTTGGGTTTTAAAGCTTCAAAACAGCAATTTTACTGAAGTTATTTGTTGTGTTGGTTGGCTACAGAAAATTGAGGTTTTTCCATTTGAAGTCTGAGTTGGGACATTGTAGTTAATAATTGCTGCTGAAAAATTGAAAAGAATTTTTGCCATTCCAGTAAGGGAGAAAGCTTCAAGTTAACTGTGATTTTATTAGCCACTTGTTTACAAAAGTCTTTGAGTTTCTTGCGTCTAAGCCGCGTCAGTGTCATCGTGATGAAAACGTGGTGAGTTGAGCCCAAAATGGTTTGACTGACTTGGTTTGGGGCTTGTGTCCCAAGAAAAAACCACAACTGCGTCACAATTTTCTTTTGTGTGGTTAAAACAAAGATTTTTGTCTGGGGCTAGGGCCTCAAGACAATGCTTGTTATGCGTGATTAAATGGCCCTTTTAATTCAAAGAGTATATCGGCTTATGCATCGAAAAAAATTAGTTTTAGCCATTTCTAAATGGTTTGGTTTAAGTGTCGGCTTTATTGGTACCCAAGCAGTACAGGCAGGTGATCTTATCACGGTTGATAGCATCAGTGACCAACCAGAAACGGGCATGACTACTTTCCGAGAAGCCATCATAACGGCTAACAGCTCATCAGGAGTAACCATTGAATTCGATGAATCTTTGTTTTCTGAGCCTCAGACCATCATACTTGAACAAGGCGAGTTAACGATTTCATCCAGCACAACCATCAACGGCCCAGGTGCTGATTTACTGACCATTGATGGTGTTGACAACAGCCGTATCTTAAGACTCAGCGATGAAGATTCTACGGTGATACAGGCCGTAGAAATTAATGGCATAACCCTCACCGGAGGCAATGGAAAATCACCCGCTGACAGCAGATCTGGTGGCTGTATCTTATCTTTTGAATCCTTGTCAATAAATGAATCCACAGTGACCGGTTGTACAAGTAGCGGTAGGGGTGGTGGGGTGTATTCCCGTTTTGGCTCATTGACGTTAAACAACACAACAGTCTCTGATAACAGAGCAGGAAATCAGGGAGGGGGAATCAGTGTTCGTGAAAACGATGTTTTAATTACCAACTCAACCATCACTAACAATGTTGATATTGGTTTTGCAGGTTTAAATCTTGTCAGACAAAACAACGTTGAAATCATTAACAGCACCTTCTCTAATAATCAGCCAGCAGGTATAAAGACCGAGAGTTCTTCACAAACGTTGCATGTAATTAACTCAACCGTGGTTAACAACAGTGATATTGGTATTGATATAAAAGTCAATACACGAGTCAGCCTCAGTAACAGCATTGTGGCGGGGAATTCAGTTGCTGACTGTGATTTTTCAGCCATCAATAACGCCTCCATCATACACAACAATCTGGACACTGATGGTAGCTGTAACGTACTGGCTAACAACCATTTAACGGTAGATGACCCTTTACTAGAAGCCTTGGCTTTTTATGGCGGTTCAACCCAAACACACCGACCTCAATCAAACAGCCCAGTGATAGATGCTGGTGATGACTCATTGTGTGAAGCCTTTGATCAACGGGGCCAAGTGAGACCACAGGATGGTGATGCCAATGGCAGCGCAGTGTGTGACATTGGAGCTGTTGAGCTGGGAGTTTCTGATGACATTATTTTTACCAATGGCTTTGATGTAACTTTTAAAAACTAAAACACTTTAATATGGAGAATACAATGTATAAATTAATTTCAAATCTTTCTTTGATTATTACTTTTGCAACCTGTCATGCTGGATCATCAGAAATTAATTGGGTCACTGGTAACGATGGCAGTTGGTTTGATTCGAACAATTGGGTCGAGCTTGAGGTGCCTTTTGATGGTGTTGAGGTCAGGTTTGGGGTAGGGGACAATGACAATTCACTCGATGCAGTGAATATTGATAATTTATCAAATGGTGTCAATTTACCAAACAGTACTTTGAGGTTAGAGAGAAAAGTCACTTTTTCTGATGAAGGCGCTTTGGGTAATCCGCAGCAGGCAGATGATGGCATGATTTTTGATGTGATGGCAATCAATGGCGCTGGCGGTATTGGTGTCACTTTTGATGTTCCAGTGACGGCCGATATCATGACATCAAACCGTCACGGTGGCGTATTTAATCGTGAAATCACTGTCAACAGCATTTTGGCTGAGAGTCGTCACCAAGATAAATGGCAAATTAATGCTGGGGCTACCAAGCCAATAAGTTATGTTTTGATTGATGAAAATCGGGATGAAGATGGGGGTACTGTTGATGGTTTTTTTAAGATTAACTCAGATTTAATCATTGATCAGCTTGATTTTGTTTGGGGCAGTTTGCAAATTGGTTCGGAGGTTGACGTAGTCATTGATGTACTGAATGTCAGTGTGTTTTCAAATCAAGAAGAGAATAATAACATTTCACCCATAGTGATTGCTGCAAACAGCACTGTTTTTGTCTCGTCACTTAAACTGTTGGATGTGGCTAATAATGACGTGACTTTTGTCAGTAATGGCAGCTATGGTAGCGAAGACAATACCGAGACTGACTTTACCACACCCTTGATTGTTGGAGAGGGCGTGTTGGTGGTTTGCAGGTTGCCGATTTTTGTTGATGGCTTTGAAGCTGAACCAGCCATTGAACAATGTATAAATTAATGTATTAAGATAATTAATAACAGGCCACATGCTGACAGCTGTGGCCTGTTTTATTTATGCAGTGAATTGACTGAATTCAATAAGTATTCTTTGGTTTTTTTATGCGGTATTAGATATACCATGTATCCCTTGTTAATCATAGGTGGGTAATTTTTCAGCCAAATAAGTAGATTAACAACCAATCGACGGTCTCAATCGTTGTACTAAATAGCCGTCAATATGTATGCTAGAATTGTATTTTTATTCCGTTAATTTAATTTTGGAACTTCAATCGAAAAACACCTAATCAAAAAAATCGCTCAAGGCGACCGAACTGCATTTCAACGTTTATATGCTCATTATAACGTTAATGTATACAACACGGCGTTAGGTTATATGAAAAATGAAGAGTTGGCAGAAGAAGTTACACAGGACGTTTTTTTAGCGATTTATCAAAGTGCTGGCAGTTTCAAGGGCACATCAAAAGTAAGTACTTGGATATACCGCATAGTGGTCAATAAATCTCTAAACTGCTTGGATAAGCAATCGCGCAGGCCAACTTCTGATGAAGCCATCGATGCGCATCATAAAATTGATTTTAATCACCCAGGTGTACAATTGAATAATCAAGAAGCGTCCAAGTATTTGTTTGCCGCAATGGATACTTTGCCACAAACTCAAAAGACTGCTTTTATCTTAAGCTATGTTGAGGGTTTACCACAAAACGAAGTGGCTGATATCATGCAAAAAAGTCTGAAATCTGTTGAAAGTTTATTGCAAAGAGCCAAAGGAAATTTGAGAATAAAATTAAATTCATATTATAGCGAAGGAAAATGTTAAAAATTCGTTCTAAAGCTACAGAGGTTAGATAAAATGAATAAAAAAGATGATTGGACTGATGACGTATTAAACAGTTTAGAGGGCATACAAAAGGCCACGCCAAGTGTTGAACTGTTAGATCGGGTAATGGCTCAGCTACCAAAAAACAACATCATGCCAAAGTGGCAGTTGCGTTTAACAGCTGTGGCAGCCAGTTTGCTGATTGCACTCAATATATATGTATTTGACTATGATAAACAGGAAGCCAGTAGCCAACCGTCTACTGAATATGTCAAATTAATTGAAGATTATTCGCTTTACCAATAAGGTGCTATTGCCATGAAAAAAACACACGTCTGTATTGCATTGATTGTATTGTTGGTTGTACTTAACATCGCGCAGTTAGGTGCTCATTTCATTTTTCCAAAACCACCACATGTTGGGAGTCAAAATTTTAAAGCGGAAATTCCTAAAATATTAGATTTGGATGAAGACCAAGCACGCACTTTCTTTAAATTAGCAAGCAATCACAGAGATCAAATTAATGTACTTCAAAAACAACAGCATGAGTTGACCTTAAACTATATCAATAGCCCATCTGATGCGTTATTGGATGACATTGCCAAGCTTCATAAAGAAAAGATTGTTTTAACAAAAAACCATTTCAATGATGTTTATGGTATTTTAAATGACAGTCAAAAAGCCCACTTCTTAAAATTCAAACAAGCTGCTTTCCAAGTAATTAATAGGTAACATTTAATTTAAGTCGGTCTTTTCGTTATCTATATAAAAGATAAGGCTTGGTTATGTGCATCATATAAGCACAGTTAGACTGGTGTTATCATTGCTAAAGAACACTTCGCTAAAGAACACTTC